>Ga0209208_10002618_pt1 | contig 25819 bp, 14 predicted proteins | sample S1TSphfallax_3_FD_187694 | JGI IMG/M metagenome (GOLD analysis project Ga0209208, IMG submission 187694) | Host-associated microbial communities from peat moss isolated from Minnesota, USA - S1T2_Fd - Sphagnum fallax MG (SPAdes) (version 2) | ecosystem: Host-associated > Plants > Peat moss >...
AGATAAACAATGTCTCACACTGCCCAAAAAGAAAACAGAAAAAATATATATGTACCCACTTTCTCCTAACTTTTGGAGTCTAAATAGGATAATTAGTGTTGTTCTGAACAATTTTGTGATTCAGTTAGGGTGGTGGTGGTGACATCCAAAAATTGTTTAGCCAAATTAGGTTATAAATGAATAATGAAGGTCATTCACAATTGACACATTGATAATTTTTGGATATTTTCCCCCAAAAAATAGCAAAAATAGTCAAATTTTCACTAGGAAAAAAATCCCAAAAAAAAAAATTGCAATTTTTTTGTCAAAAAAACATTTAAAAAAAAATCACTGCTGTTTGATTCACAAATTCCCAATTATTTTAAAAAGAAAAAGATTAGGCAATTTTTTGTGAGTGCTTAGGTGGTGATCATCCATCAAAGTTTGGCTACAAACAATTTACATATGAAAGTTTTGTAAAAGAAATTCTAAGAAATCATCTATAATATTGGCTATCTAGTGAAAAATGATATAAAATGTGTTTTTAAAATTAAAAAAAAAATCTTCAAGCCAAAGTGGCAAATCATTCATACAAAGGTTTAGCCAAATCTGACTAAAACACAACTATTTGATAGTAAATGTTTTTTTTCAACACCTGCCTATATTTTTTGATTACCCTACTTTGAACCATTTTTAAGATATCCGGTGATTAATTTTCTTCTTTAGTATTTGATTGAATGATGGCTATATGAAAATCTCAAATTTTTATTTTTTTTGATATTAGGGTTTATAAAACTTTAATTAATTTTCTTTTTTGCGACTATATATATAGCCAGGAAAAAAAGAAAAAAAGAAAAATGCTAAAATCATTCCTTTCACTTATTTGCCAGGACTAGGCACTAGGGAGACCAATCATGAACGGACACGTGTAGAGCAGATCATGCCAAGTCTGAAGATTCTCAGATTTACTCATCATCACAAACGGGGCTGGGACTGGACTGCCCAGTGTGAGCACCCTTTTCCCACTGATTTGATTTGAGACAAACTGCCTCACCAAATCAGGAATGTATCTGTCCCTGGCTCTAGATAGATGCGTCAGATGTGGAGCCCTATTTACACCTTCATCAATGTGAGAGGTGTTGAGTGTAAATCAATGTGAAAGTGTAGGGGTAACGCCCCAGGGAGCGGGGCATTACTGAAATATGGATCATTAGCCAATAAGATTATTTGGATAATCATCACTTGAAAGCCAAAAGCCAATATTTGAAAGTCTCAACCAAAAGTCAATATTTGAAATCTCACCCAAAAGCCAATATTGGAAATCTCATCCCAAAAGCCAATATTGGAAATCTCACCCCCAAAAGCCAATATTGGAAATCTCATCCCCAAAAGCCAATATTGGAAATCTCATCCCAAAAGCCAATATTGGAAATCTCACTCCTAAAAGCCAATATTGGAAATCTCATCCCAAAAGCCAATATTGGAAATCTCAGCCCCAAAAGCCAATATTTGAAATCTTACCCAAAAGCCAATATTCGAAATCTCACCCAAAAGCCAATATTCGAAATCGCACCCTCGAAAGCCAATATTTGAAATCTCACCCAAAAGCCAATATTGGAAATCGCACCCCCAAAAGCCAATATTTGAAATCTCAACCCCCAAAAATGGAAAATTCTGCCCAAAAATGGAAAATTCTCGCCTAGCATTTTCAAGGGAAAATCATTTAACACTACAAATTCCCGGTCAGGGTGTTTAGGTTAAAGTGACATGAGGACCATTGATGGGCAGTTATAGAGAAAATGGCCTCTTATTGATAAGGATCCAAGGGTTAGGTTTATTGGCCTTGCCTTGTAAGGGAGGGATATTGTTGTGTTAAGAATCATTATAGAGTATAGTATAGAGTGAAGTATAGAGCTTCAAGGGATTTTGCCCCCTACAAATAAACTAGGTGAGATGATTCATCCTAATTTGTTTGTAAAAAGATTCACATTCATCCTTTGACAAAAAAAATTTCTCTGCCCCAACCTCAAATCTGCACCCAGCCCCAAGTGACTAAACCTGGAAAACTAAAAATGAAACTATTTTCTCCAAAAATGATTATGGCACCTATCTATCATACACAAAAGTTCATGTAATTCTTTCCAAATGTGACAATGTGATTGAAAACATTTAAATACACACATGTCATGACGAGTTTTTTTATGGGTTTAAAAATTTTCACAAATGTGAAATATATATATATATATGAAAAGAGAATATTTCTTCACCATTTTTTTTTGAAGGAAAAAAAAATTAGATTTGAAAAAATTGAAAATCATGTTGCAATATTTCGCTATTGGTTTTGATTTAGTATCAATTTTTTAAATGTTTAGTTAAGTTCCTAGAACATGCCATCATTTAATGTGAGATCCTTTTGGGTTCCTCATAACTAATGTGATATTAAAAAATTGAAAAAAAAATCATGATAATTTATTTATTTTACAACAACATGATGATGTACATCAAAATAGATTTATTTTATAATTTCCCCTAGCTATTACCAATTTATCATACAATATCAATTGTTGATATTAAGTTAATGTCAGGGCCATTGTGTTTCATAATGTGTCAACCTGAAGGGATCTGAAATTGGTTAAGAACTGGACAGAGCTTTCTACTTGTTTGATGTACATTATGCAAAGATTTGACAAGATCCTTATAGATAGGATGTTGCTTTGATTGAAACCCAATTGATGTATATTATGCAAAGATTTGATAAGATCCTTATGGATAGGATGTTGCTTTGATGGAAACCCAAGACCTACCCATAGTCTTCTTCCATTAGTCCCAATGGGTTCGTGAATCCTTAATTAAAAACTTACCATCTAGTACTTGTTACTACTTTTCATTTGGATACACTTCTTCAATTTTGGAACCTTACCTTTTTTTTTAGCTCCCTTTAAACTTGAATTTGATCGACATGGGTTGGCTATTGTAACAATTTTTTGAAAGAAGAATGAACTTTTCTTTTGGGGTGGGGGGTTAGGGGTTTAGGGTTTAAGGGAGGGGAATAAGTTTTACTTACAAAATCCTACCTTAACATTAAATCATGTGGTTATCAGGTTAAGTATCAAATCAAGTATTTCAAAATTGGCCCATATGCATCATACGTGGGTATTATGAAAGCAAATAACCAACAATATTAGTATTTCAAATATTGTTTAAGTAAGCAAATTGATAATAGTCAAGTCCTGAAATATTTCAGAATCTAGTTATTTAATAGGGTAGACTGGCCGGTGACCAAACATGTAAGTGTTCAGGGCTGGCCAGATCCAAGGCTTTGGTGTTTCTAGTGTTCAAACACAAGTTGAACCCCTCTTCTTGGTGCATTTGATACACTTTCAATTGTCGAAAATGGATTAGAAATGAGAAAGTTACCGCCCCCCAAAATGAATGGGTCAAAACTCAAAAAAACAAACAAGCAAACACTACCAAGGCCAGTTTTCGTACACCCAAAACATTTTAAATCGTTTAAAATGAATTAGAAATATGAAAGTTATGAGATTTGAAAGTAGGAGTCCAAAGAGAAGAAAAATGGAAAAAAAACACGTTTTGTTTTGTCAGTTGGAAAGCTTATTTTTCTTCTTGTTAATTTTTTGATTAATCGTTTTCATTTTCATTACAAAAATGATTTCTAAAGCTTGAGGTAGCACTCCCATAACATTTTAAATCACTCAAAATGAATACAATGAAGATACAAATAAGTGTTTGGTCATAGGCAGGCGATCAATGATGGGCCGCTCTACCCTAGTTCTCATTTAGATTTCTAAATCTAAATTAGAAAATTCTAGTTTTGGTTTATTTTTTCTTCCTAGATGATTTTGGTTTTATTTCCAAAATTTTGAACATTAGTTGTGGTTTGCATTCAGTTTCTTATTAACTAGGATTAGAACCAGTGGTTAATGGTCAATTCCAATTCTTTTTTATTTTTAAACATTATAAATTATCGTTTCAATTGCAAATCCAAAGAGACACCAAAATATAGAATTGGGAATTTTGGTCGTGGTTTCAGTTCTTCAAAAAAAAAAAAATTTAATTTAAAATTAATTCTCACATTGGTGAGTACCATACAATATTGGGTAGAATTAGTGTAGGCAAATTCTCCAATTTGGAATGTTAAACATTCATGTGGACTTGAATTAGCATCATGTTGATGGAGCTTGCACAAAAGAACCCTAACTTTGAAATAAAATAAAATTGAAAACAGGTTCAAATTCTTAAATAATGTAAACAAATTAATTTGTTTAAGAAAGTTGACAAATAGGTTGAACTTTTATACCCAATTGATTGAATTTTAATTAGTTGTAAAAACTGATACCCTTTATAATCCCTAGTTTTAATCTCCAATTGTAAAACTCCATCATATCTATAACAATATTAAAAAAATCTTTGAAAATATGGAATGTGTACATGGAATCAAAACCAAATTCAAACCATAATCACAAGCTTCAAAATTCTGAAGGAACTGGACACGAACTCACATCCAAAGAACTCAACAAAACAATAACTTTAAGTGATCAAAATGGATAAAATGGAGGTTTGTCTTCAAAAAGGAAGAACCACCCAACACTAGTCATGACATGGGGACCATGGGTTTGGATTGTGGTCCTGATCCAAAGGAATTGAATATCATGTATACATACATACAAATTTTATACATATATTTATACATACATACATACATACATATATCTATACATATATGTGCATGCATTAATGTGGGGGAGTACACAAGTAGCCTAGCCCCCCCCCCCACATCATGCCTGACATGAGGAGAGGAGGTGGGTCCAGCACAATCATTTCCAGGGCCTTTTGTCGAGTACGAAAGGATGGTTGGGTTCCAGCATTCACACTCCTACCCTAAACCCTAAACCCTACTTTTGGGGAGTGTTCTTTTAGGCTTGGAGTTTTGTGGGGTTTATCCTCCCCTTTTCTTTCTTTTTTTAAATTCTTTTCTTCAATGTGACAAAAAATTAATAATTGGGGGTGAGGGGTGGTGTGGGGTGGGGAGGGGAGGGTGTTGTCACAAGTAGTATTGTGTGCTGGTGACAATTCCTTGGAATAATGTAACTAGTTAAATTAAGATTTGTTTAGGGATGTTCATCACCTTGACTCCATTAGGAAATTGATTAAAAAATTAGTTCCATTCGCACACTACACACTCTCCAATACTAAACATTGGATGGATACAAAGTTTTATAACAAATGAAAATAGGTGTCTATATAAATACAAAGCTCAACAATTAATCATAATCAATAATGATTATAAAACTTAGTCTACTTATCAACTTTTTAAAAAAAGATCAACTTTCATATCTAAAAATCTTGACCCTATGTTCAAGAATGTTTTCTTTACAATTTCAATTTTGTTTTTAGTGAAAGACTAATTTTGCAATTATGTTCTTGTCGTGATTCCAACAAAAGGGTGTCAACTTGGGTCCAGATCACAAGAACCCAAATTCCAACCCTTGGTTTTAACCTTGCAAATTGGATACCTTTTCACAAGATGAATAATATTTCCTTGAATGCCCAAATCAAGGTCAATAAGTCTAAACTTCACATTTTCTAAGGCACATATAACCAAGGAGAGGCCTCAATAAAAAGGTTCAAGAAACATTGTAGGTTGTGGTTAACAAAGTTTAATAGGTAGCTTAGTTTGGATTCCTCCATTGACATGGTTCATAAGGCATGGAAATTATAACATGTGTTTTGGGGTGATCGGGTGAAATAAAAGTTACTCTTGTCACCTGCATGACCATTTTTTGACACCCCCTTTTTAATTTTTGACATTGTTTGGGGGTATTATGTGAAGAAATTTTCTTTTCTCACCCTATTATTACTTAGTTATTTAATGTATAGGCATATTCAAGCCACCTTAAATTCAAATATAATTTTGTGTTTGCATCAATCTTTGAGACCTTATATTTATTTAAGTTATTAATTTTAGTACTTGAAATTGTGAAGAATGAAGAAAATGCAACAAAACTAAATCTAGTCATTTGAAGTGTAATTTTTTTTCAAAACATTTTAACTTTCGACGGTCTGAAAGAATCTTTCATTTCATATTTTTTCCATATTCAATTATTAACTTGCTAATTGAACTTGGTAACAACTAATATTGAAAGTACATAAATTATGGTAGAACTTGGTGGAAACAAAATATGGTGCAAGGTAAGTAAAAAAAACTCACATGGCTACTCAAGGTAAGAATGTAAAACCTAGATTGAATATTGATTAATTTCAAACAATGTTATCTACCTTTTTAGGTGTAAGGTTTGAATTCAATAATGCACGGTCTTCACAATAACCTATGTGAAATTGAGAGGAAGTCATTTTTTATATATTTATGGAACATGTGAGATTAAAAGGTATATTTTTGTATGTTATTCATGAGATAATAGATTATTAAACGAATATTTTAAAAATATTCTAGATATATTTTTGTAATCCAATTTTTAACACCTTATTTACATTTAAGTAAAATAAAAAATTATTATTTCCAATAAGTTGAACCTTAGTTTTTTTTCATTTCAACTTTAAAAAATTGGAAATAACTTCTCTTAATGTAAAAAACCTAATTTGTTTACAAATAGTTTGCCAAGGAATTCACAAAAATGGATGAATTCAGGTGTTATAGCATGTTTTAAGGATAGGTAAGATACATAATTGTTCATGAAGTTGTTACCATGAAGGGGTAATCTAATTTATAAATGTTTTGGAATCTATGTTACACATGTCCAAGGTGGTAGATCTAGTTTTGGAAGAGAACTATGAACCCCACTTATCATTTTTTGCATGTCAAGGAGTTTAACAATCTTCTCCCATTTGTTTGTTTTTTTCCTTGGTAGAGCTTCCACCTAACCTAGTTTGTTATTATTAATGTATCCCCATGTTCTTCTATTTTCTCTTATGGCTAATAATGACTAAATTTGGACATGTTCTTATGTATTTTCATTTTGAGTTCATTATTTTATTCTAACATTCTATTTTTCAAATGATTCAATGATTTTGTATGGATTATATGGATGGCATAATTTACAAAATAACATGTGGAAAACTTATGTGATGTGTTTCAAAACTTAAAAGATGATAATTTTAACGTAAATTTTGAGATATGTGAATATGGAAAACTCAAAATAATGTTTCCTTGTAAAACGAAACCATTTAAAACAAATTCAAAATTGAAAGTAGAAACGTGAAAGCCATTTTCAATTCCAAGGCACCAAGGTTTTGTTAGCTTTTTACTAGCAAATTGAGTTCATTACTTTTTCTTTTTTTCAAAGTTGGTTATGGCTTTGAACAATATACTAAAAAAATGTTTAAGGTTGAAATGACACAATGAATACATGTGACTTGAAACTTGATGTGTTGAAAGAATCATTCAAGGCTTTTGGGGGCGGTGGGGGAGATACCACTTGTGTTCAAGGTTATTTATTTTACTACCAATTTATAAATGAAATTATTACTTGTATCTACTATATTTATTGATAAATATGATAAAATACTATAATTGATAAATACCTAATATTATTTATAAATGGAGAAGATTGAATTCTTAGTTTTAAAAACATAAAGTGCCAAGGTAAAAATAATTTTCCAAGGATTGCATGTGACATGTGGCATTCACATGTTGATTTATTATTTCAAAAATTTCATTTTTCACATCAATTTTACAACTATATGTTAGAATAAATTTTTTTTTGACTACATGGGTGAAAGCACTAGGGTCTTAAATTTAGAATTATTGATATTCCCTTTTGCCAGTCCAATTTTAGTGTATTTGAAAATTGAATTAAAATTTGAATATTTAGATATAATTGCAATTGAAATTTTTTTTTGTTTCCAATTTCAAGTCATGATGTTAATATAAAGCATTTAGAAAATATCATAAGAAATAGTTTTTAAAGTAATCATTTTTAATCCTTAAACTGACTTTTCAAATAAATACAATTGAAAGATTAAAGTTCATATTCAAGTTTTTTGCAGAGTGTTACAAAAACTTTCATTCAAATTTGAAAGTCCATTGTTTAATGAATATTTGGGATTTTGATTTTATTTAGTCTTTGCATTTTTGAAATGTTAATTCTATTAACACTACATATGTGAGTGCCTTTTCCATATTTCAAAGAAAGGATTCACATTTTATATTCCAGTATCAAAGAAATGAATGAAAAATTGTAAATGTGATACCCACAGAAGGATTGTGTAGTGTGCTTTCATGTATATTATGTATACATATTTTTTATCACATAAAAATGAATAATTTTCGTTCAAAACACATCCTATTGAAATTCATGATTTTTAGGGATAAAGTCACAATTGAACTAAAGACATTCAAATGTATTGAAAAAATGAATTTCACCAATTTAAACTCTTTTTTCTCTTTTAATAATCAATATCAAGATCCTCTCCAATTTTGAAAAAGAATGGTGCACCTTTTATAAGGGAAAAAAAATTTGGGAAAAAAGGACTATCCACCCCAAAGTTTCAAATGTTTGATCACTTTTGAAACATCATCAATTTGCAAATTTTTTTGAGAATTGAAACTTTGCAAGTAGTAGAACCTTTCAAAAAAAACATTGACAATTGAAATAACCATGTTCCCCTTGTGATTTTTCAAGGATTTAAAACTACATCTAAGTACTATTCACCCCCTTACCTATGGCTCCTAACATTGTGAATGCATTGATAATATGTCTTCAATTTTACCATTCTTCATAAATGTTTACCCAAAAAAAATTTACATAACTCATGAGTGTATGTATGGTATTGAAAAAAATTAAAAACTACCATTGCTTCCATTGTTGAACAATAAACCTTGTAAACAGTGTGGCTCTTTAAAGATTTCCCCAAATTAAAAATATATCAAACTAATCTTCATGATTAGGTTGTCCATAACATGTTTTGTTACATAATTTAAAGATGAAAACATGTGAAAAATAATCACAAGGCGAAATCATGATATTGTGTTATTTCAACATCCTCTTTGTCCCCTATAATTTCACAAACCCCTATCACCTTTTAAAATATTCAGAAAGAAAGAGAAAAAAATTGGTACTTTTGGAACATATGTACATGTATGATGTGATATGTGATATGTAGGTATAAAAACAATGTCAAGATTGCAATTAGGGGCATATTATGACATTGTTTTTACACCTTAAATTGATGGGCACATCAATGGCATGAAAGGTGAAAACACATTAGGATATTTCAATTTTGGTGGATTAGAGTCCCTTTTCAAAATCCTTTTCTATTGTAGCTGAAAACTAGTTTAAAATATGAATATTTAGATGATATTGAAAGTAACAATTTTTTTCATTTTCAATTTCAAATCCTGATGTTATAAGACATATAAAAACATCATTTTTAAAAATAATTATTTTTAAATGCTTAAAAATGCTTTTTAAATTAAAAACAATGGAAATTTGAAAAGTTCATAATATAATAAATTAAAATCACATTCCATTCATTCAATGGATCTTTAATTTTTTTAGCATAATTCATCTAGTATCCCAATGTTTCAAACACACTAGACTAACACATTGTGAAATAAAAGTCCATATCCATGAGTTTTGCAAGGCGCGACATAAAAATTTGTCACTAAGATTCAAAAGTTCATTAATATTCAGGATTTTGATGTTTTTTTTGCATGTTTAAAATGCCAAATTTATTAACATTACATATGTGATTCCCTTTCTTGATATTTCGATGAAAATATTAACATTTTATATTTAAGTCTCAAAGATATGCATGAAAAAATTGTGAGTGTGACACCTAAAAAGGGACTGCATAGTGTGCAAATGCCTTTAAACATGAGAATCCAATAATGTTTTTGGGATATGTTTTAGTTAAACAATAAGATGACATCAATCATTTAGATGTGGTTGAATTTTGCTACAATGTTTTCAAACATTTTGTGATAATTGTGACATTGTCCCATATGGTTACCTATTGACATCCCACTAAATATTCCAAGTTGAATTGGCAATTATTTTACTTTGATCTAAGTTCTTTGATGACATGGTTGACCAAGTTTGATGGTGACACAATTCATTAAGGATGGAAAATGTTTTTACAAGGTAGGGGTGAATGCAAGGTATAGTGGATGAAAAAGAGGCAAGAAAGAAACATTTTCAAATGTCCATTTTGGGATTATTTCCAAGTTTGTATTTCTTTCAAGTTGTGTGATGACTACTTGTAATTGGGCAACAACAATCCATTTATTTTAAACAATATTTTTCATTTATGTTCAAACCACCCTTGATATCACTATTTGGGACATGTATTGGGGAGCCACTCATATATTTTAAGAAGCATCTAAGATAAAAATGTATTTTAAAAACATGTTATGCAATAATGAAATAATTTAAGTATATTTTAGTTATATTTAAAAATATTTTAAATATAATCTGAATATATTCTCGTAATGAATTACAAGCACCCTATTTATCTTTAAATAAATTATAAATTACTTTTTTTCAAAATTCTCCTTATATTTTTTGGGACATTGTTTGGAATAAAATTAAGTCACTACCCCTAGGGAAGATGTCTGCACAAATCTAGCATCAAATACATCTTTTTAAAAATCATACAATTTTTTTAAAAACAACCTTGCTTTGTAGTCACCTATAATGAATCACAAACTTGAATGCAAGATGGGCATATATAAAAATCAAACCAACAAGCCATGTTGTGAAGGGGATAAAAAGGCAAGGATCAAGGATTGTTCAACTTTCAAAGACTTTCTAGCTTTTACAACATTTGATTCATGATTTGTATCAAGCCGTCATGGTACATAAATCTAATGAATGTGTTTCAAATAGTCATAAGTTAAATTTGCCAAAACATTTCAAGGTTCAATATTTAACATTATTTTCCTATTGAAAAAATTAGGCTTTTGATGAACATATGATCAAAATAAGGGCACATTGTGAGACCCCACCAAAGTTTGATAATACCTCGGATAATATGTTGTTGAAGTCATGCTTAATTTGAAGAACTATATGAGTATGATGGGAGTATTTAATTAGATGAAAATTTATGAAATACTTGAACCATCATGGACAAAAGTTAATTTAATATGGATCAACTCAAGTATTATATGTTAGGTTGCATGTTTTAAGACAAATTTTTGAAAATTTTCATCTTCTACAATGTGAGTTCATGTTATAAATGTTCATAGAAATGACATTTAAATTACATTGCACATGCTCAAATGAAAACTTGTACTTTAACACATTTTAGGTCTTTTTGTTAATGTGTGGATTTTCATTTTGAAAATTAGAGGGTTCTTGAATTAACTTGAGACAAGATTTGGCTACAAGGAATTGACTTGAAATGACCACAATGAAAAAGGAAATGCAATAGGACTTGGGTGGCATGAGGGTTAATGAATCCAAATGGAAAGAAACATGTTATAGTAAAATATTAATAGATAAAGTAGTCTATGATGAGTATAATCATATGTTAACCACATAAATGTTAAAAAATACATTGAATTTATAGTACAAGTTGAATAAAAATTTGAAAAACTTTAATACAACAATTTAACATGTTTGAAGCACATTATCTAATAACCATGATATTTTAAAATGTTTGATGTAATGTGGACATTAAATTTTTGCTTGAACGATCCATAATGGTTGATGTTCCAAAACATTTATACCAACAATGATGATAATATAGGCATTAAAAAGTGTCTTATTTTCTATCTTGATCAACACAAAAATACTTTTCAAGTTTCAAATTTCAAAAAATTTCATTTGGTCATAATCTTCACATTGATTCATGCATGTTGATGTTAACTATAATTGATCAATCATTGTACATGATGCCGATGACTTTAGTTCATATTATATTTGACAAACTTAACATTACAAGAGTTATTCATGCTAACAACTCCCTTTTAAGCCTTTCATAAAGGGGTGCAAATTTTTTAAGGTGTACCAAAATCTTGTCACAACGTCACCCTTTTCTATATTTTTTACCTATTCCATTTTATACCATGTAAAGACATTTATGGATGATAATGATGGAATCTAGAATTATAATAGTTTAAATATAATCCTTCTAAAAGTTTTTACATCTTTTGATTCATTATTTTTTATGGGGATCAAAATATAGGGTAAAAAGGGATTGCAGTAAGGACTAGGCCCTTTTTGTCATGTGTGATACACCTTAAAGAATTTTCACCCAAAGTCATTTAGTTAAAAAAAAATTGTCATTTTTTTTTCTTTAAAAAAAATTTCCAACTTCTTTTATTTAACCCTTTTAAGTCACCTAACAATGGTTTTCATGATAGCCTCATAGTTTTCTTAGGGCTTCATTTTGATCAAATACACTTGGGCTTTTCCCAAGTCTCATCAAGGGTGCCAACAAAATAAATCGTAAAATTTGATTACTTCGGTAGCCCCAAAAAGAGTAGGGTGAATGCATTTAAAAGAACAAAAAAATTCATTATAATATTGATTTACATTCAATGTTTTCAATTTAATGATCAAAGATAACTTGATAATTATTCATGAATTGCATTAATTTTCAAATTCTACATTTTTATTGGGTTTTCAATACACTTTTTAAAATGTCAAGAATAGTTGACTTTTGATTTTGCAAATGTATTAATTTATATACAATTTAATCTTTATATCCTAATTTAATAAATGTCTATTTCATTAAGGTTTCTAACCAAAAATAAAAAGTTTGAACACCATGTTGACTAGCCAATTTCAAATGTACTTCTTACTTACTTTGACTATAATATTTTTTCTCAAATTTTGTATTCAATTTATCTAAATTCAATGGAGTGCCCAATGGTTGCATAATGGAACTTCAATATAGTTTGAATCTATTTTCTTACTTGTTTATGTAAAATATTGTTTCATTTTATATCTCAATTTTGAATATTAATCAACTTTTTTTGTGTACTACCATGTTTATGGCCAAATAATAAGTTTTCATCATTTAATTAGGTTTACTTGAATTTGAACCAATGTTAGTAAGTTCATGCTATTAGGTAGTTGATTTAAATCTATGTTTTCAATTGGAATATGGGGTATCTAGACCAAAAGTTTAAAATTTTGTTAAAATAAAAGTTAGATCATGCAACTAACCATTTGTTGATACCAAAACCCAAACCTAGTTTTGGTTGCTACCTTTCTTTAAACATGTTTAGATTCTTTCACAAAGGTCAAGTAATCAAGCTTAATTATTATTTTTTGTGATGAAAATTTACCAAATATCATTAGTGAGTTAAGGTGGTCCATGCTAAAATGAATCATGGAATGTGTATTCATCACTTCATTTTATATGTATTTAAATGGTTTGTCAGGTAAATGTTGAAAATCTTTTGTGCATTTATGCAAAAAAACAATTTAATATATTGTGGGAACATTTGGATAAGTTTGAAATGAATATAATGAATATGAATCATGGAAAATCAATTTCAAAATATTGTAACCAATGTTTTCATTGCTTAATGAACTCCTTAATGAGCTTAATATGATTTGAAAATGACATATTTGTGGGAGATCTCTTTAATGCATTTTTACATAATAATGTAATACAACATCTTTTGTGGTGATAAGATTTTTATGTTTTGATGTCTAAATCACAATTTTAAGAATATTACCTTTGGATAACTAATCTAATGTTGCCATGTTAGTTTGACTAATTAACCCACTATTGATGAGCATTACACAAAGGAATTGATAATGGGTTTTTTTTTAGCATGGAATTCACCCATTAACCTTTTTTCTCCTATTAAAGAAAAATTCTCAACATTGATGCAACCTTAACTTGGTGTGTGATTGGTTCACAAGATGGGCAACAAAGTGTTCATCTAAAATGAAAGGAAATATGTCATTTCCAATAAATAGTAAGGAAGGTTTTTAGAAGTGGTCTTAGAAGGCTCAATTAGTAGAAACTTGTAGAAGGCTTAATTGATATAACTTTCTTGATAGCTTAATTGGGGGGTAGTCACGTTATTAGGAGCCAATTCAAGTGTAATTAATTCTTTTCTAAATTCTTTACATGTTTCATAAACTAAATTAATGTTGAAAATGTGTGTTGTATTTGTATGACACCCTTTTTAATATTTCATTTAACATCTAATCAAATAAGTTGAAACTAATCTAATGAATATAAAGTATCTTTCACCATGTTTTAAAACTTGTAACTAGTATTTTTTAGCATTGTGTTATAGAGTAAAAACATTGGACCTAAACATTGTTGTTCAATTTCTTTTTACCAATCTTGTGTTACCATGTCGACTAGTTGGGACTAGTCATAATGATTTAGGAGGATGCCATTAACTCCTATTACCCTGCTTTTACCCATTGATGAAGTTTTTTGGAAATTTTAATTGACAAGATTTTTTTAAAAGACTTTATTGGATAATATAAATAAAAGTTCAAAAGGCATCACCTCCTAATCTCACCAATAAAAGTCATGATGTATGTATTTTTTTTTTATTTCAAGTCTAGCTTTGTATCATGCTTTGTTCCATCAAATGAAAATTTTTAATTACTTTTCATTGTTGAATCTTTTGTTTTGTCAATTCCATACTTAATCATTTTATTGTTTTTTAAAAGAAGTTGAAGGATTCTTAAAATTAAATCAAATCAAACAAAGGATCAAGACATGGAATGTTTAGACACCCTCCCACTTCATGTGAGAATGTGTGAAAGATTCAATGGGAAGCACTCTCAAGGCTCCCAAGTGGAAGTTTCAAGGTGTTCCAAATATTTTGATCAAATTTTGGTGGGTCAAACCTTGTCCAAATTGGGTCTTTTTTTAGAACCTTGGAATGGCATTGAAAATATATATATTATGATAAAATGGGGTCACATTTTGAAAAACAAATTGTAGCATAAACTATAGTTATTTGAAGCTTGCCAAAAATCAAATTATCAAAGTGACTCCCAACCACTTAAATGTCATTTTGAAATGTCAAACCAACTCCAATTGAAGATTTTGACATATAGTTTTTTGGTTTACACAAAGTTTGAATCTTTGAATTTGGAGGTTGACATTTGAGGAGGTCATGAACTCCTAAAGTTTTAGGAATCATACCTTGGTAGAATAAAGAGTTTCAACTTCAGAATTCAAACAATTTTTCCATTTCAATGTGACCCCAATTATATAATGTTGACTTGTTATCTTTATTTATATAACAACATTCATATTATATCATGAGAATGTGTGAATATATTTCAAATCAATTTAATGAATAAAAAAACCCATATTTGCATTTTAAAAACATTATAACTTGTGCTTTCGAATAGAAAATCACCTATGAAATAATTTTTTAAAATTGAAAATTACATTTTTTGATCATTTAAAAAAGAATTGCAATCATTTTTTTGAATATTTCAAATTAAACAATTGCTTGAGGGGGCACCATTGTCTCCTATTGACATGGTTGCACCTTTTCAAATCTAAGCTATGGTGATTGTTGTGAATTCATGTTAGGTTAAGGCTTGTTTGTGCATCATTTTGGTGCCTAATTATTTCCTTTTTTGTTTCAATATTTATGGATTTTGAAGTTTTTTTTGCAAATAATTAACTTAAGGATTATTTTCATTTTTGCCACAATTTTGCTTTTATTTGGATAAATAAAGGGTTTCCATTTCTTTTGGATGCCATTGCATTATTGGGAACCATGATGTAACACCTTTTTGAAAAAAAATTTAAGAAAAACTCAATCAAGTTCTATTTTAAAAGTAAATTCTTTGTTTCAATTAACAATACATAACTATTAATACAAAAAATATTAGCTGGACTTGAAGATAATAATTTATAAATAATTTATAATTGGGTCATGGGTGCAATATTGTAGATGGAATCAAACCCAATCTAAAATTAGACCAAACTCCAAATTTTTTAGGAAATTTCCACAATTGAAAGTTATATAAATCCAAAAAACCATTAAAAAAAACTATAGTGGAGGTTTTTTCAAACCAAAACAAATAAATAATTGAAACCAAAGGCTCCGTTCAAAATGAAAAATTGGATAACATTACAAGTTTGGACATTCCTTTGAACACTCATTATTTTCAAACATTTATAACATTGCACTATTAATTGACCTTCATCATTCTAGATCTTTTTAAATTATTTCCTCTCCCAATGTTACATTGGGCTAACATGAACTCATTACCAATATTTTTTGCAACCAATTCCAAATTAATGCAATTGAAAGATCTTAACATTTTACCTCTATGAATTGCATTGCATACGATTGGGACAAAAACTGTTATGGATTATAAAATGTGCATGCTCATAGAGTTTACATATAAATGTAAGCAAAACTAGGATACGAACTTTCAATTGAGGAGATGACAACATTACAAGATATAACCATTTTGTTACAAAATTAGTAACATAAAGACAAACCAACATAATGCATTTTGTGTTGTTACATGATAGTCAAAATGAACTTATGGTCCATGGAACATCATTAATGTTTTTTTTTCAATTTTGCAAATCACCTAATTTATGTTGGTTATAGTCAACAAGACATATTACATGATATGATTATTTGAGTCATTTTGGATATGAAGAATGTGGCTAAACAAAATCTTATGTGCTTGTGTGTAATTGATTAGATCATGATTATTTTAGGAGAAAGATTTTTGGTAACTTCAAAGCTTTTATTTTGAAGCACTTAAGCTATTCAATCAAGTGTAATGCTATATTTTGGCAATCAATGTTCACCTTAAATAGTAGTGAACATACATGGAAAATTCCACAAAAGATGAATAAAAATCAATATGCACAATGAACATGCCAAAAACTAGAATTTTGAAACCTTTTGAAAACAATCCTGGGAAATTGATCCTATGAAACACCTTAGACATCAAATTAGTGGCACCACTTCTTCCAAGTTCCAAATTCTACAAACTCTCTTAACACTCAAGTCCTTTGACTACAAAGGTACAAAAACTAATAGTGATGGCGACACATTGATGTGAAGGAAATTAAGGGAGTGAAAATGTATGAACATGTGATGTGACGAGTTTTGGTGATGATGGCCATAATAACAAAAATAATGTTGTTACTTTCTTGGGCATTGCCTTAAAATTGGGCAAAAGAAATAAATAATTAAAAGAAAAACTTACAAGTAACAACGTTGAATCCTAGGTAGCCTTTTGGAAATTTTTAACCACAAAAAAATGTTGAACATGATTAAGAAGTTTGTTTTTACTAATGGACATGTACATTTTGATGTGAAGCCCAAGGCTTGAACGATGTGTATTTTTTGACAAGTAAACTTGACTAAATTGACCTATTTGACTATTTATCAAATTGAACATCTAGTCAAGTTGACCAAATAATGATAATTTTGGTCAAAATGGTGAATGGCTTTTAATCAATTGGAACAATTAACTAATTGGACAAAGTAAAATGACATCTTTAATCAAGATGGAGAATGATTTTCTAATCAAATGGGACAACCTATACTACTCAATATGCAAAGATATTTACAAACTAGGTTAGGCAATAACCTAGGCTTATTTACATACCAATTTACTTATTTTCTTGCCTACCTCCTACTTCCCACCTACCATCCTACAAACCTACCTACCTATTCAACTCCTATGACCTATTTACTTATTTATCTACCTACCAATTTTCTTACCTACTAAAATACCTACCTCCTACTTCCCACATACCATTCTACATATCTATTTACCTACCTAACCCTTCTACCTACCAACCATCATGCAACCTACCTATTAATTATTTAACTTTCTTACTTGTCTACATAACTAATGATGTTAAATAAAAAAGTGAATAAAAAACTTGACAAGTTTTGTTAACTTTGGAAAGTGTAGTCCATTGACAAGGACCTAGATTATCATTGGGGAGGTGAAGGGTTCAATCAAAAACTTAAATGGAAATTTTGATGGAAGTCCCATTGTTTAAAAATACATAAATTCCTCAATATAGACTTGAACATGGACCAAAAATGGACTAGTCAATCCCTTACAAATGAAAAGTGGATAATGGTGGGTGGATAAATGACATCCATGGATGAAATTCATTTAAAAAAAAGCTCTATTATAATTCATTAACTTATGCAGGATTTTACAAATTCATAGATAATTTCAAACATAATTCATTTTTTGGTTCTAACTTGAAATTTTGCATTTTTTGTGTGGCCAACATATCACCTCTTTTAAGGTCTTGTTATTTCATACTTTCACAAACTTTAATCTTATAATGTTTCATGATGTAAAGTGCATGTCTTTACAACAAACATTGAACTGGATTTTTTTGGGGAAAATTGACTAGACTTACGCAATCTAAAAAGAATAAACCCCTCAACCTGAACAGCAGGCCTCTCATCACACACAAATGTTGTTGGTAAATTTGTTCCAACCATCAACATTTGTGATGTGTTTAAAAGTCTCAAATTCCAAAAACGAAACCTAAACGAGTTAAACATGGTTGGGGATGAGGATCTTTTAAGTTGTTAACTCATCCATCTATAATATCAGTATGGTAAGGGGCTCATGTAAAATGTAGCAAAGAATTAGAATCACTTAACACCTACATACAACTTATGAGAACTTTACAACATTTAACAAAACCAAGTTCTATTTTTTAAAAGAATGAGACATGATGAACATGAAAATGTAGGTAGTTGCAAAAACAAGTTCTATCATCAATAAGCAATTTGCATGAGCCCAATGAGTGATCATGCACAACTAGTCAAGTCATTTGTTGTGCGACAAATCAATTGGTCAACAAGCAACATACGCGTGATGCCCAATGTTTTAAGTACATAAAGGGTGGGTGAAGGTGAAGGGTGGGGGCAGGAGCTTGGTTCTTTCCCAAGGCACCAGAGTGACCAGTCACTTCTTACAAGGAATCTCAGCCCCCTCCCTCACCCTCTCCCCAATCTGATCTGCGGTTTCATGAAGTTCCCTTGTCCCCAGCAATACCCACAGATCTTCAAGGAAAGTCCAGGGTACACTGTGCAACGAGCATGCAGTGAATTAAAACATTCTAGGCTGCTGCTAATCAACTTATTTTTAAATTCTGCCAACGAGATCTCGTGTGCAGAAAAAACACCACCACCCTACATAATTTTTGTTTACATCCGACCCACCAGACATGATCTTGCCCACACACATATTCCAAAAAGACCTCATTCAATTTGTGTGAAGCAAATTTAGTGTATTATAATTTCAAATTTCAAATTGCACAGCAATTCAATACAGACAATGAGTCACCATTTTGATGGTGTTCTGATCCCAATTTGAGGGTAAAATCTCTCATCCAGTGTTTTCTTTTTAGGGCAAGTTTTTGCATCCTGGTGACAAAGAAAGAAAGAAAGAAAGTGGAGATCCTAATGATACAAATGATTTCTTTTGGAAAAATTAGGCCCAAGTTGCCACATTATGAGGAATTATTTTTTTTGGAAGTCATTGTATTTAGACAATAAGTTTCAACATATCACCAGAGTCCCTAGAGGAGGAATGATCCTAAAATTTTCTACTTTCCTCTCTGACCTTTAGCTAAATTTGGCTAAGTTGTTTCTGTGGGTGATTGATTGCCAACCCACGTACCTACCTCCAAAAATTGAGAAAAAAAACACTTGCTCCCAACCATGCTTGCAATTTCCTGCAGCTATAATTAGCATAAATGAATTATGATCAGATTTTGATAATATTCATTACTGGATATTTAATTGTGGTCTATAATTTGTAAAAAAAATAATTGTGTTCTGACCTAACTGCAAAATAAAGATATTGCAAGCCAGGTTGAGCTAGTGACAAAAAGAATGTCCTGCATTATAATGGGCCCAGGTCCTTGGAGACCAGCTTTATTCAAATTTATTTCAAATGGGTTGGTGGGAAAAAGTTGGTACTGATTGGTATGTCTAACATTCAAGAGAATTGGATGATGGGCTATAGCTAGATCTAGGTGTTGAAGAGTTCTTGTTCAGACCAAATTATTATAAAGTAGGCTATATATTGTAGATTTGTAATGTATGTTGAAACATGCAAGTCCCACATAAAGAAGCATCAGGCAAACATTTCAGGAACCAAACTACCCACGGCCCACCAAGTTATTAAATGTGTGTGTTTAAAGAACAAAAGCTCAAGAAAAATGAAAGAAATGCCTTATTGATGAAATTGGATTCCATGTGGGGATATATATTCATCCCAATTCTTGGTCAACTCATTCATGCATTCATTTGAGATGAGAAGGCAGTGTTTCTTTCACTGATAAGTTTTTGCCAAAATTTGACCTAAACAAATACAAAGGATAATTTTTCATGGAAAAAAAATGGGCCCAGATTCGTGGAAATTTGAAATTTTTTTTCCCCAATTGCCAGAATTTCATGATAAGTTCCAGTACATAGCCAAGAATACAAAAGGATTCGGGTTTTTTGTACTTTGATATGTAATATGTAGCCAAATTTGGCTAAAGTATTTTCTGGATTATCATCACTTTGACTACATTGAGCACAAAATCCTGAAAAGAAACCCTTGTCCTAAAACCCAGTGCCAAAGTTATTAAAGCCGATGTCTTTAAGGGAAAAAAGAAAGGGGGAAAAAGAGAGAAAGAAATGCCTTGTTGAAAATGGATAATTCAGTGAGGATATGAAATCATTCACTGATTCATGCATTCTCTGCTTGATTGATGATAAGGTGGTGCACGTCAAAATGGTTGTGCCCTTGATTGATGATGAGTGTTATCATCATCATCATCATCATCAGGATTCAGTATACTAGAGCAAAATTAGAAGGAGTAATGGGGGGAGTGTGTTAATTACAAATGATAATTACATGGCTTCTATTAATGAAAAGGAAGAGAGGAGGGGGTGGAAGGGAGGGCCGCGGGGGTGGGGGGGGGTGGAGAAGAGATGGCCAGTGCAGGTAGCATTGATGGCGGGACACTTATCAGAGCCCTGAAAGTGATCAAAAAAAGAATAAGAAAGATACAGAGATCAGGCTGGTCAGGTTCACAAGATCTGGAAGAAGCCACATCTTTAGTACAGTCTTAGACTGCTCAGTGCTCTCATCAGACTGCTGGCTGATGAGCTTCCTGTCGGCAGCCAGCTGCTGCTGCCGTCTGGCGTGTGCATGAAGCAGCAGCTAGTCCTGTCGTTGAAGTTGCAGTAGTGGCAACAGCAGTAGCAGCAGCAGCAGCAGCAGAAACTCCTGAATGGGTCTCCAACAGGTAGGTTACAATTCTAGCTGCCCAACAACCAGCTTTTTTAACACATGAGCAGCTTGCGTAATGTTCTAGTCAGCTCCAGATTCATATATTATTTGCATTCATCAGTTCCAGTTACGAAGTCTAGAATCTAGATGATGATCAAGGCTCCAGATCAGGGCGCACAAATCTCCGCTTTCAAGGGTCACAAGTATTCAAGTTTCCGGATTATGTATATATATATTAATAGCTAGCTGTATACACATGAGGCTGAACTGGTGGGGAGTAGTGAAGAGATGAGGAGAGAGGCACGGAGCCATCGAGAGTAGACTAGTACAATCTGATGAGAGAGATGAAGCGTGAATTGACGTGTGCGAAGAAGTGGTGGTAGTTTGGGTGCGGATTCTACCCCACGGTTTTGACTGATTTGGTAGCCAGCTGCAAGTCTTTTTTACAGCTGCAGGCGGCGTGTATGAAGATGTGGGGACACGTTAGTGTACGGGGAGGGGGACAGATCATATTGAGAATGTCTGAGAATCGCTTTGTTGAAGGGACGACGCATGCTGCACTAGCTAGTGATGACTACCTATCTGCTGTATTATCATGTAGCGTAAAAGCTAGCAGCATCTAGAATCGTCCTGCCTTTGTTGCTGCTGCTGCTGCTGTTGCTGGCGCCCAACTGCTGCTTTAGGGACAGACCACGCTAGCTAGCTCGTCTCGGCAACTCCGGCCAGCTGAATATAATCTTCAACTACCAGGATCAGGGTCAGCACGGAAGTGTACGCACGCATGGCCGGGTTCCGGTTTAAAATGAAGAAGAAGAGGAAGCTGCAAGCAGCTATAACTACAATTCCAGAGCTTGACAAGAAGAAGAGTGATCCGCTGCAGGTAGAAGGAATTGATTTGAAGTGGTGGTGGTGGTGGTGCAGGTCATCAGGTCATCATAGTTCAGAAGCTGGTCAGTAGCTAGCCACCTTGTGATCGTCTGCTAGAGAAGAGCTTGACTAGCTGCTGTAGTCGGAGATCGGTTTGTTCGATTTCCAAGAGCTCAGAGGAGATGGGTACTCACAGATGTGGACGGGTCGTTAGGTTCAGCCGGGGGCTGTTCGAGTTTCTAGTCAGAACACTGGCGTTGCTGGTAGCAATTCATTGGGGATCAGAAACACTAGTGGTGCAACTGGGTGCAGGAGCGCATGGCAACAACATATTCAATGCCCACGGCCACACGACGCCGCTAGCTTCTTGCATACTAGAACAAGCCGACTGCACCGCGCTAGAGCTTCTCAAGCTGAACGGCTACCTGTCGTTCCACGGCATCTCAGCTGCTGCGCGTGACTGGGGACTCATCAAGCACATGCCGCCTGCTGCAGTACTCCACCCAGATTCTGTTCACGATATTGCTGAACTCATTCGAGTCGTGGCTTCCTCTTCCAGCAACCTGACTGTTGCTGCTAAAGGCCCCGGTCATTCTGTCAATGGACAAGCCCAAGTACGTCGTCGGTCCTCTCGATCGCCCTTGTTATCTAGATTCCGCTCATGATCTTCAATCAGATTTCAAGATCAGGATATATCCTGGGAGCTGCTTGCTAAGTGTGTTGCTCATGATATTGTGCATGGGTTGTTGCAGGCGGACAAGGGAATCGTGATAGAGATGTCCACAATGAGAGGCATCCAGGTGATGCCGCACGGGGATGAAGATTGCGCACTCCCGTTTGTGGAAGCCAACGGCGGGGAGCTGTGGGTAGACGTGCTGGAAGAAACGCTGAAGAAAGGCTTGGCACCCAATTCCTGGACCGACTACCTCTACCTCAGCGTGGGTGGCACTCTCTCCAACGCCGGCGTGAGTGGACAGACTTTCCGCCATGGCCCTCAGATCAGCAACATCCTGCAGCTGGAAGTCGTGACAGGCAAGGGGGAGATCGTGATATGTTCCGCCAGCAAGCAGCCTGAGCTTTTCCACGCAGTTCTAGGCGGCTTGGGACAATTTGGGATCATCACCAAAGCCCGCATTCTCCTTGAACCCGCACCTCAAAATGTAATTCTACTCATCTTCATCTTGATCCATGAAGAAATTCGTGAGAACTCAGTCTAGCTAATCTCATCTTGGCTGATCTATGATAGATCACCTCCTGTTGAATCACTCGTTGTCTGCAGAGCAGCTGCTCAAGAAATCACTAAAAGCTGGGGTGCCTGGAGTGAATGCAAGCTACATTAGTGGGTTCACAACGCGACACTTGAATACATCACCCAAAGTCCATTTCCTTTATACTTTTATAAATCCTGAAAAAGTCACAAAGCTACATAAATCCTTAAATACATCAGGAATCCAAAGAACATTTGCTAAGTTGTATACTGTTTTTTTCAGTCCTGAAAAAATTAAGTAGTTACTTAAGTAGCAGCAATCCATGAATTCCAAGCAATTGTTTTTCAATTATGTTTATGCCCTTCTACAGATGGTGTATATCGACAGTTAAGGCTCTGCTGATCAGTCCTGTTGTTGTTTTCATCTCCGATTCTTAGGTTAGATGGACTCGAGCTATGTACTCAGATTTCGAGGTTTTCAGAAAAGACCAAGAGATGCTGATATCCTCCTCGGCGACAACCACGTCCATGCTGGCTGACCAGCAGGAGCAGCTTCACATGACGTTCGATTTCATCGAGGGCTTTGTGGTGATGAATACCGAGGACCCTATCAATGGGTGGAAATCCGTGCCTTTCTCGCCTGATCAGATGACTGCCAGCATGTTGCCTCCTGATGCAGGCTCTGTGCTTTACTACTTGGAGATTACTGTGGGTTACAACCTTGAAGACGTTGGTCCAGCGCTGGAGGAAGTAAGTCCTCTTTAGTCCTTAATCTCTAGTACCGAGCTCTAGATTACTTCTGAAAGCAGCTGTTTTTTTTTGCTAATCAGATCTTTGCAGCTTCTTGCGAGTAGTCAATATATAAGAATGACATCAGGAGGATGCTAGCTAGAAGCCCTGATCCTCAGTCTGAGTGTGTTTTCTCTACCCTTGACATGCTGCTAGCTTGCGGCCCATGAGGCCCCCTCTCCATGCAGGCGGGATGCAGAACCTGATCATCTGGTTCGTGCTATGAATGTGGTGGTATGTACTGCAGAGAATGGAGAAGATGTTGGCTCCTTTGAACTACATCCCATCGCTCATGTTCACCACGGACGTCTCCTACTTCAAGTTCCTGAATCGTGTGCACGATCTAGAGTTGAACTTGCGTGCTCACGAGCTTTGGGACGTGCCACACCCTTGGCTCAACCTCTTCGTCCCTGCATCTTCCATAACCACCTTCGACTCACTCGTGTTTAAGCAGCTGGTTCCTGTCGAGTTTGGTGGACCCATTCTCGTCTATCCAGTCAACAGAAACAAGTAAGAGCTGGTTTTTCTCCATGATGAATTGATCTTGCTAGCTGCAGCTGCGCATGCATGCTCGCGCCTGCACCGCCATAGCCGACTGCTGGCAATTGTAGTTACACTCTTTGCTGAGAAGATGGATCTTTGTGTGATGTATTCTAATGAGAACACGACTCGGATTCGACGGTTGAACATCTTGCCTGCAGATGGGACAGCCGAGCAGCTACTGTGGTACCAGATGAAGAGGTGTTCTATTTGGTGGCATTTCTGAGAAACGCTCTACCCTCGGGCCCAGGTCTTGAGAGCATGCTGGATGACAATGCTAGAATCCTCAAGATCTGTGAAGAGTTGAGGGGGAAACAATATTTGCCAAGGTACACGGAAGAGGAGCAATGGAAGCTCCATTTCGGAGCTGATCGCTGGAACGCATTTGTCCAACATAAGCAGATGTTCGATCCTCACGCCATTCTTGCTCCTGGTCAAAACATCTTTCCAAGACGTCAAGCTGATGATCGCCTACTGCAGCTTGCCTCTAGTTGATGATGATCTAGTACTTGTCTGCCAACTAAAATATTATTCATGAATTAGCACTAGATCACACCAGATCACGTTGGAAATTCTTCTGGGGCTAACTGACTCAACATCATGACAGCAATTTCAGGTCTGAAAGATTGTGCCATTTGGTCAACTAAGCTACGGTAGATCTCAAACCTGAAACTAGATGCTACGCAAGAAGCTGATCATGAGCATCTAGATCTCTACAACCCAGTTTAGAAGCTGCAGCTGGTTGCAAGTTGTGAATGAACCTGACCTAGTGTGAGAGAAAATTGTCAAAACAATATATATTAAATCAGGGTCTCGTCATATGTGATTCCCAAGCTCTACCAGCTTGCACCTAGACTCTAGTCAATCCTGTCTGTCAATCCTGTCTAGAGATTCTCTTTGATTCAAGGAATCAAGAGCTGAAGCTTACTTTGTGAATTAACCTTGAGCAGCCACATTTCTCGGTCCTGTTTACGGAGACACTACTGGTACAGGAAGTTCAAAATGTTGTCTCCTTAGAATTCCATATACATCAAAACTAGGTTTTCCCTTGAGGGTTTTAGACAATCTTAGCCCTGGCTGGTATTGTGCAGTGTGACACTCTTGTTGACAATTCTCTAATTCTCATATACTTATATGCCCCACCTTTCAAGGTTGGGACTTGTTTATAGCTTGTATCCAGCTGGGAGACATAAGATCCCACTTTCATACCTCTGAA
>Ga0209208_10002619_pt1 | contig 25814 bp, 20 predicted proteins | sample S1TSphfallax_3_FD_187694 | JGI IMG/M metagenome (GOLD analysis project Ga0209208, IMG submission 187694) | Host-associated microbial communities from peat moss isolated from Minnesota, USA - S1T2_Fd - Sphagnum fallax MG (SPAdes) (version 2) | ecosystem: Host-associated > Plants > Peat moss >...
TTTTTTTTTTTTTTTTTTTTTTTTTTGGGTTTGAAATTTTGCACAAATATGAAAAATAAATATGAAAAGAGAATATTTGATCACTTTTTTTTTGCAAAAAAAGTCATTAGATCTGCAAAAAATTAAAAATCATGTTGGGACATTTTCCTATTGGTTTTGATTTGGTAACAACATTTTAAATGTTTAAATAGGTTCCTAGAACATGTCATCATTTAATGTGAGATCCCTTCTGGGTTCCTCATAACTAATGTGATGTAAAAAAGTGAAAAGAAAAACCTTGAATTTTTTTCTTTTACAACAATATGATGTACATTAAAATAGACTTATTTTTTATTTTTCCCCTAGCTATGACCAATTTATCATAAATTTCAATTGTTGAAATTCAATTAATGGCAAGGCCAATGTGTATAACACACCTTGTTTCAAATGGAGGTTTTCGTCAGCCAATTTATTGCTTAAAAATTTCATGGTGTGCACCCTATGACTTGTCTTTCCCCAAGCAAGCTGAAAATCAAGACTATTTTGTGTTCATGAACATTCAAAAAGTTTGTTGTATCTTATGAATTTTTATCTTTGTCCAATTTTGATTCACATACAACAAGAATATATATCTTTTAGATTTGGTTGTTGTGGGCTTCAGATTAACGTCCAATATTGTCAAACCTCATAGATTCACAAAGCAAACCATGTGCAAAAATAAAAACATGATCCACCTCCAAACAACAAAAATGCAAATCTCCAAAACATGGAAACAAGCACATAATTTGTTTGGTTGAACTTTCATGCATGAAATTCTTCCAAAATGTTTCAATACAAGGAAACCAGATTTGAAGGACTGTTCTTTGGGGATTCCTAATTGGACAAACATAACAACTAGAAATCAATTAAAATTTGACCAAATTTGGACACCAAAAAAATTCATATGAAAGAACAACAAGAGAAGTATCATATGGTAAATATTGCCACCCAAAACTTTGAAATCTAGTTGGTTCACACAATCAAACTTTGCACCAAAATTGCCCCTTGGCTACTCTTATTAACGTCCTCAAAATAACCAAACTCAAGATCTAGGGGGATGAACAGAACCATAAATCTGATTACACTATGTCCTACAGTTTGTGCCCCTGCCATTAGCCGAGGCCAAAAACGGTGACAAAGAGTTTATGTTCCCTCATATTCCCATGGGGTTCTCATACGGTTCCTCAAGTTGTTTCCCAAGACGTTCCCAATAACACCTCACATTTATCGCATATGGTTTGCCCACAATTAAACTCTGATGTATATTATCTGAAAAGGTGGGCTGGGGGGTCCAAATATGTCCATCTAGCGGGGAGTGCCCAATGTTCACAAAATTTGATGATGGGCCAAATCAATAAGCTCCCTCCCAAAAAAGAAAAAAAGTTGTGAGCACACCCATGAACTGATTGATATGAATCACGACCCTACTATACCTATTAATACTGAAAGGTTATATCTTCTCATTCACATGTTGAAGGTAACATGAAGCACAAAATGCACACTTGGCCTTTCCATCTTTCCACCAACAAAAGTTCCCAACACTGTAAGCTGTATTCTTAAGTCTTGAATTTGATGGAATCAGTGAATTTTTGCTGAAAAAACACATTTCACTATTTTTATAAAAAAACATCATTAAACAAATCCAAGTTTTCCTCAAAATTTCATCACAAAACAGTGAAAATTCACCACAATTAAAAAAGGAATAAGACCTTTCAAAGAAACATATAGAGAGAGAGAGAGAGATGCCCAACTATCTTCAAAAGAAATTTCCATAAGTGTATCTGGAGGGCACCTTATCTTCATGAATATCCCTCATAGAAGAGAAAATGGTGCCATGTAGGTTTAGCCTCAATTTGTCACTTTTTGGTTTTGGACCCTCATCTAAAGGCCATGGGCTCAATTTATGGCTCTCGGCCAATAGGATTGCTCTATTTCATTGGACCCTGGAACTTGGACCCTCATGTGAAGTGGCCCTTAAAAGTAAGCAGAAGAATTCTCCCATTCCTACACCTTGTGATCTATGTATGTTTAGGTTCATGATTATACTCACCTCATGCTCTAAAAGGGTAAAAGCCCAAGGACTGGGACATTCTCAAAATATGAGGCTGACCGTGGGGGTCCCTTATTTTGGGAATGACCCCACCTTGGGGCCATACCCTACACTTACGGTATTATTACAAGTCTCAAAATTCAACTCCGTCATCCCCACAATTATATCCCTCCCATTAGCCTAGGCCAAAAAAGTGTAAACAACAGAGGCAAGGCATAGAAATTCTTGGCCACCAATGAGGTGAGCCAGATTGCACCAACGAGCCCCGTTTTTATTCCTGGGGGGGGGGGTAATGTTTGGATTTTGTTGTTCTCAATGTATCCCATCAAATGGGTTTTAACATGTTCTGCAAATATTCCCAATGTGTTCCCCAACATGTTCCCAATAGCATATTCTTTGCCCAACATTGTCCTCTTGGAGCCTATATAGGTGAGGAGCCAATGTTGGGACTTTTGTGTACCTATGTTTGGACCAGTGCTGGACGGTTCTCAAATGCTGACCCGGTTCTAGATCCGGTTCTCACAGTGAGAATTGATTAACACTTTTTAATGTGAGAACCGGAATGAAAACCGACCTCAGGTTCTCTTAAAGGAATCAGATCCGGTTCTCAGAGTTCTCTGTATCATTTATTGGTTCCTCTTGTTCTTCTACTCACTTGGGACTGCTACTCTTCTCCTGTTGCTGTTCCTGTTTTTCTCATACTGCTATTACTTTTCTCCCATTACAGTATTATTCTTCTCTCTTTATTACTATTCGTTTTTACTGCTAGTACTGTTCTCCCATTATTACTGTTCTCTCTTTATTGGTCTTACTCTTCTCTTTATTATAATTACTTTTTCCCCATTGCTCTTATTCTTTTCCTGTGGCTCTGACTTTTCTCACATGGTGTTCCTCTTTTCGTGTGATGAAATCATTTAATTATTTAAACTGATTTTAATTAATGAAAAATTTAATAATCAGGTTGTGAAAACTGGATGTGAAACCCGGTTGTTGTTGTTGTTGTTTATATGAGAACCGACTTACTGAGAATCGGGTGAGTTTTGAAAAAAATTAAAATTTGATAACCTGACCGGTTCTCACCAGCCCAAAAATACATATATATATATTAGAGAACCGATCAGGTTCTCATAACATTTATCAGAGAACCAAAATCGGTCGGTTCTCACAAAAAAGTGAGAACCGCCCAACACTGGTTTGGAGTTCCCCTTTCTAATGGGGGAGTCTCCAAGGTTCCAAAATTCTCTTGTGAGAGGCCAATCAAAGAGGCCCATCAACCCCACAAAAATAATAAAATTGAACTTTGAGGGTTCCTTTTGTGGTGGGTGTGGTTAGGCCAGGGATTTTCTGGAAGTTGATGTTCCTAATGTGTTCCATATGGTTCCCAATCTGTTCTCACCAAGCTCCAAATGAATAGGTATTTATTGTGTTCCCAATTAGTTCCCCAGGTTCCCAATAGGTTTCCAATAGCATCAGACTTGAGATGTCATATCCTATTGCTTGAAGTTCTACGCTTGTCACCTACCGTACATGAGTACCCCCCAAAGGGACAGATTGCAACATATCTATTTTGAGAGTGCCCCCAAACTTTGATCACAATTTTTTTGCAAAGGCCCAATCAAAGATGCCCCATCACCAAGAGAGAAAAATAAAAACATTGAACTTTGCAGGTCATTAGAACTAATTAATACGAATAACACAAAGTGACCATGGATACTATATCCCTAAGCCTGATATAGATATCCGTAAGTTATTGAAAAACTCTGTTCTTTGTATTTAGTAGCAAAATATGTAGCAATTGAATAAATAGCTATGCAGCCAAAAAAAAATTAAAAAAAAGCTTGTTCATAATGGATAACTCAAAGAATTTTGAAATTAAAAAAAAATTCATTATTTGATTTCAAATTTTTTTCTCATTTAATTAGAGGAGCAAAAAGAGCATATAAAAATTGTGTTAAAAAGAGTTGGATATGTTGGCAAATAAAATTAGTTTAATTTGTGTAAAAGAAAGCCGGTGGGTGGGATTTTTATTTATTTTTCCCCACATCAGGAACATGACAAACCCATCGCCTTCGGGAACATGAGAAACCACCGCCACCGGTAACATGACAACAAGATGCCCCTTCACGTATCTAGTCTGTTAGTAGTTAAGTACTGGGTAAGTACATGCAAGCTTCTGGAACCATCGCCTAGAACATGAAAAATCCATCGCTGGGGAACATGAAACCCAACCCCCCCCCCAAACGCGGGCCACACGAAAACCCAGTGCCGGAAACACGAGAAACCACCGTCGGGAGCATGAGCCACCACCGTCGGGAACATGACAACAAGTGGCCGGGAACAACAAACAACATGCCGTTTCATGTTACCTACCTAGTCTTTTAGAACATGAAAGCTTCTGGAACCTTCCAAAGATACATAAGATAGGTAGGTACATGGTACATGAGGCGGAGGAGGAAGTCTCATGTACCAACAAGGGTAGTTGCTCCGGATAGGGTTTCAACTCCGCGCGGTTGCTCTTATTCTCCCTGTCCGTTGCGTTGCGTGTTTTTCCTCTCGCTCGCTCGCTCTCGCGTGGCGTCGCGTTCCTGAGTTGTTTTTTTGAGTTGTTTTTGCGGTGCATTATTTGTGGGCTTTGCTCTTCTATTACTGATTTCTCGAAAAAGATTGAGAGGAGTCCACCGAGAGGCGCGGAATTTGGACGGGAATGGCTGCCCACGCTCTGCTTGCCAACGGAGCTTTGGTACCAAGCTTCCGTGTCGTGCCGGCCGTTTCTTCTGCCTCGATCTGCGTATGTGTCTCTAATGTCAAGTCCTGTTTATATATCCGAAAACGCTCCAGCGGTTGATTTCTAGAAGTTTTTTCCTCCCTTTTCTTATTGATTTTATTTCTCGTGTTCGCTTCACACGGCCCCCCCCAGTCTGAAGGTGCTTTCTTTTGCTGGAATGGAATTTGCTGCGTGTCCTCTTTTGTTATCTGACGGGATCGCGTTTGGTGTTCGGATGGTTGTTGCGCGACTTGTTTCCTCCCGTACTTGTTTTATTGTATGTTGTATTGTATTGAGAGCGGTGTGTAGTCTTTGTGGCGTTTTGGAGATGACAACCGGCAATGGTGATGATGAGCATGATGTGTTAAGTAGATATATGCCTTTGATGAATGGCGTTTGTTTCTGCTATGGAGTACAATATCGTATCGCAATCTCCGATTCCTGGAAAGTGATGTGGTGCAGTCGTCTTTTCATCATGTGTTTTGCTGCATTTGTAACTAGTTTAGTGTTTTTCTGAGTTTTTTTCACTGACATGTGGGAACTTGGATGCAGCTGAAATCCGGCAGGAGAGTGACAGGATCTTTGCAAGGACGGAATCGGCTTGCTGGCCAGATTCCTCATGGAGTTTTAAGGCAGCAGCCACGAAGCAATAATAGGGAACCGCTTGCAGTTAGAGCCAGTGCCAAGGAAATTGTCTTTGGACCAGAGTCACGGGCTGCGATTCAAGCAGGAATAGACAATTTGGCTGATGCTGTTGGTGTTACATTGGGACCTCGGGGTAAAGCTCTTGAATTTTTGGTATTGTTGAATTGTGAATTTTGCCCATTTGCAGTTTGTCAGTGAGCAGGAGCAAAAAAAATTCCTAGACTCTAAGTGAGTATTTGAATGCTGGTCCAGGTCGTAATGTGGTGCTTGATGAGTTTGGTGCACCAAAAGTCATTAATGATGGTGTCACAATTGCACGGGCGATTGAGCTGCCTGATGCTATGGAGAATGCTGGGGCATCTCTTATCCGAGAGGTGAGATGAGTTCCTCAGGCAAGCATGTCTTTTAGCTGAGCAGATTTTTTGACTTGTGGTATTGCTGAGTTTGACAAAAATCTGATCATGTGCCTGCACATGGTTTGGTAGTTTGATCAGGATGTGGAGAAATTGATTGAGTTTCACCAGAATATATGTGGACTTTCTGTGCTACAGTAGTTATCTAAAACATGTCTAGTGGTTTCATGCTCCATTTTGTTGCTGTTGAAAGGTGGATCGGGCATCTGAGACCAGATACACTGTCATTGTTGAAGCCAAGCCATAACTGTTACCTATCAGATACAGTGTCTGAGATTTTCCAGTTTGTAGGGTTTCATGATGCTTTGCATTTTTTCTTTTGTGTGCCATTTTCTATTCACAGTTTAGGCAGTCACCTCCTTATTTCCTGTGTCTGCATGTTTTGGTTCCACAGGGCTCCCTAGGTCTTAGGGTGGTTCTCATTGAAAATAATGTGACAGCAGAGAAAATTGAGAACCACCCAATATTTCTCCTGTGTGATTTTGCAAGACTCATGCTGAAGTTCTCTTGAGCTTATGCACACACTTCACATTTGAATATCTGGATGGAAAAAAAACATTTACAGTTGGTATGATATTTTCTGCATGTTTCCTTAACTTTAATGTTGAGTCTCTTGGCATTTTATGTTTGTGTAGCTTTTTTGCTGGCTGCACAATTGTAAAATCAATCCACTTGTGTTGATGGATGTATTCAGGTGGCCAGTAAGACCAATGACTCTGCTGGTGATGGGACCACCACAGCTTGTGTGCTAGCACGAGACCTTATCAATCTGGGCCTCCTTGCTGTTACATCTGGTGCCAACCCAGTGGCAGTGAAGAAGGGGATCGACAAAACTGTTGCCGGTGTTATTGAGGAACTGAAGCAGAGAGCTCGCCCTGTGCAAGGCCGTGAGGACATTAAAGGTTTAAGCTCAAATGAATAACCTCATGAAATCCTCAGATCCATATGAATGTTCTGGGGACTCATTTCTCATGAAAAGCATCTCCAGCAACTCAAATTATCTGCAGAGGATTTACTTGTAGGATATCTTCTCATTGACTCCTAGAACTGGCTCAGTACTGGCAATAGAGGATATTAAGAAAAGAAGGTGATGGCATTGTGAGAGCTTTATCTCAGCTCTTTTGAACCTTAGGAAACAGGACACTGACACTGCTGAAAGGGAATTTTTTGTGTGCAGCTGTGGCATCAATTTCTGCTGGAAATGATGATATTGTTGGCACAATGATTGCTGATGCCATTGACAAGGTGGGGCCGGATGGTGTGTTGTCCATTGAGTCTTCTTCTTCATTTGAGACAACAGTTGATGTGGAGGAGGGTATGGAGGTAAGCTCTTCCAAGAAGCTATTATTAATTTTGGCTTAAGCGAGGACTTAAGAAAGGCTTCGCCTTTTGGACTGTTGCTAGATTGTACAGTTCATTTTTTCCAGAAACCATTATTTACTTTCAGGGAGGAAAATTTATTTGGAGATTCTGCTTCTCACCATGATGAGCCTCCATTGACCTGTGTGATGAAGGGGAACCTAGACAGTTGAAATGGTCTGCAATGGTAACTTTTCATGCAGGTAAATTTTCAATAGCACTGTGTTGCACACTAACCATCACCATTGGACTGCTGTTGTGCAGATTGATAGGGGATACATTTCCCCTCAATTTGTGACAAATCAAGAGAAGCTATTAGTAGAGTTTGAGAATGTCAAGGTGCTTGTGACAGACCAAAAGATTACAACTGTCAAGGAAATCATTCCAGTGCTAGAGAAAACCACTCAAACGAATGCTCCCCTGCTCATCATAGCTGAGGATGTGTCTGGGGAGGCTCTGGCTACACTCGTGGTGAACAAACTGCGAGGAGTGCTTAAAGTTGCTGCCATCAAAGCTCCAGGATTTGGGGAGCGCCGAAAAGCCCTTCTGCAGGACATTGCAATTCTAACAGGTAATGAAGTAGCCACATAAGACCATTGAATAATACTGGCCAAGGGTGCATAGGAACAGAATTGACCAATGTACTGTGAGGACACATTGTTACATTGGAGTTTGTGAAGCCTTATTTTAACATTTTGGATCTTTTGTCAGGTTCAATAGTCTGCGCTCGTGGTCATTGCTTGTGCTAATTTTATAGGTTGAATTGCTGTAGGTGCTGAGTTCTTGGCTAGTGACTTGGCCCAGAAAGTTGAGGAGGCAACAATAGAGCAGCTTGGCCTAGCCAGAAAAGTGACAATCAGCAACAACTCTACCACCATCATTGCTGATGTTGCTTCTAAAGATGAAATCCAGGCACGCATTTCTCAGATCAAGAAAGAGCTGGCAGAGACAGATTCAGTGTATGACACAGAGAAATTGTCTGAGCGTATTGCCAAGCTATCAGGAGGAGTTGCTGTCATAAAGGTAATGACTACTCCAGGTTGCTGTCATCAAGCTGAAGTTTCATTTTAACTGGTTTAGAGACCTTCTGAAGGATGTTATGATAGGCAGGTCCACAATTGAAACTCTAAGTTAGGAAATATCATCTTACAATTTGGTGTCACCTGTCTGATGCATGCCAGTGGGAGCTTTGATATAGGTTCTTTGAGATTACAATGTGATTTATGACTTTGTAAAACATTTAGGTTCATTTGAAATCAAGTGGGAATTCTGGTTTTGGGGCTATACAGAAATTTAACCTGGTTTACATTCCACCTTGTATGCCCCTTTGAACCACCCTTTTTTTGTAGTCATATGTTCCTTTTCTGTACAGGTTGGAGCAGCGACAGAGACAGAACTGGAGGATCGGAAGCTGAGAGTAGAAGATGCAAAGAATGCCACTTTTGCTGCCATTGAAGAGGGAATTGTGCCTGGGGGTGGTGCTGCATTGGTTCACCTGTCAAGTTGTGTGCCTGCAATTAAGCAAACGATTGAGGATGCTGAAGAGAAGTTAGGAGCTGACATTGTGCAGAAGGTGTGTGAACTTAGGCTCCTCATTGCCACCCTGTTTGTCTTGGTCTGAAGTGAACAGTAAGTTTAAGCACAAATTACCTGAATGTTGGGGGTTTTATGTGAAGAGTGGGTAAGCCATGTCCTGATGATTGAACCCCTCGACCCCTCTGAACTTGGAGATCTCTAGGTCCCTTCATACTGACAATATACTGGTTTCAACATGAAGACAGCACTATCCCACAGCCATGTTTGTTTGCTTGTATTTTTGAACAGTCGGTTCTCGGCTAAGGTGTGCTTACACAATGAAAAGTGTCAGACCCAAGGAAAGCCATTCTCTTTATTTGACCATATCAGATAAGGTTGAAATAGTGGGTGGGTGGCCTTTCACGGAACTGCACCATACATACATTACTGGAGATTGTGAACCTTCACAGGAGCTACCATACAAATAATTTGACTACTCATCTGAGATGGTGCATCTGAAGAGCATTCTAGAAACTCTTGGAGTATTGTTCTAGGGGCAGCTTTTCTTTATGCCCTAACCATTTGAATCATGCCACTGGGCAGGTTTACAAAATAGCTATGCCAGTGTTATGATGTGTTTTGAGAGGATTTCAACCTAACATATTTGCTTTTGTTTGTTGCTTATTTCAGGCCCTAGTGGCACCAGCATCTTTGATAGCAAACAATGCAGGAGTGGAAGGTGCTGTAGTTGTAGAGAAGATTTTGGAGCAAGAGTGGGAGATTGGTTACAATGCAATGGAGGACAGATATGAGAATCTTCTTGAGTCTGGTGTCATTGACCCTGCAAAGGTTACTCGATGTGCCCTTCAGAATGCTGCATCAGTGGCAGGTATGGTGTTAACAACCCAGGCTATTGTTGTTGAGAAGCCAAAGAAGAAGGCCACTAGCAGTCCCCCAGTTCCTGGTATGACACTCTAAAGGGAAATCCTAGTTTGCCAGATGAAGCATACAAGTGGTAAAAGTAGGGGTGAGGGATGGGAAGCTCCCTCTGTGCAAATTGGTACCTGCAGTTGGATGGAAAACACATGCACAAGCCACCCATTACAGATTGGACAGAGCAGTGTAGAGGAAGCACATTAGAGCTGACAGTTTTGGCAGTGTTACCAAGTTCAATTATCAAATAGTGAAATATAGAATGCAGTTCTCCGGATTCTTGTGTGTCACCAGGCACAGCCTCAGTATAAAGTCAGTGGATAAATAGAATTGAGATTTCCTAGTGGACCTGGCTGGGGTTTGTATCATGTTAGAAGACCCATTGGATCCAAAGAACAAGTTTTGAGAAATGGAAATTGCAATGGTAGAAATGACCTTGAAATATATATCAGTTCTTATAAAATAGCATATGAAAGATCAAAATGCAGAAGTGCTGTCAACAGTAGGCAATTGTTTAGTTATACAGAACATTTTGCCTAATGTCAATAGCAAGTGTAATGCATAGTGTAAAGCCACAGGGTTAGGGGTATTCCCAAAATAAGGGGCCTAGGATGAGGCAGTAGCCAAGTTGTCTGGACCTGCATTTTGGAGATGTCTCTCACCCTTGGGCTTTAGTCACTGCAACATAAGGCAAATGCTATCATAAACCTGACATGATCATGAGGTGTAGGGCCAGGAGGATTTTTGAACTGACATGTATGCAAATCATAAGGTTCTGACACAAACAAACTCCTTAAAAGGGTGAGTGATCTTGTGCCATTAAGTAGGTGGAAGGTCATTTCCACTCCTAAAAAAGAGGTGGAAGAGCTCTCCTCTTTTGGTACATTGGATATTTCACAGATATAAGATGTCGCCCAAACACACTAGGAAATGATTCAGAGTTTTGATTTTTTTGACTACAAAGGAATTACTATTGGTTCAGTCATGCCACATCCAAACAAACCCTTGGGTGATTAGCAGGGAAATTCTTAAGGTTCATACCACAGCTGTAGGAAAATCAAAAGACCTGGTTCTTTGACAACTAGCCATCATTCTTAAATTTTTTTGGAAAATACAAATAACCACTTTCATAACGTCTGGTCTTTTCACAAAGACTGCCAGTTTATTTGTTTGTTTCTTGAGACTTTTGTAGCCCAGATCAGGAGTTCTTTGATTATATCTTTTTTCAAAAATTTGGAACTGGTGATCTGCAATTCAAAAAAATTAGAAAAGTGGGAATCAGTTTGTTATCAACAAAATCAAATACTCACCGAACACTGGTATTGATTATTGATTTTCCAGACAAATTTGAAAGTTGAGTACATGACAAGATGTATTGAACAAATCTATTGCAGAGTGCTTTCCCAAAATCTATTTGTGTTTCACCTCAAAAGTGGCACTTCTGGGTCCCATCAATTCTTTTACTGGCGAATTTTCGCCAAATTTCCACCTGAAAAATATGATTTTGACCTACACAATGGATTTTTCATGGAAAGAAAAAACCCAATTTCGCCAGATTTTGAAGAAAAAAATTCCAAATCACCAAATTTTTATGATAAGTTCTAGTAGGTAGGCAAGAAAGATTCTGTTTTTTTCTCTACTTTCATGTCTAGTATTTAGCCAAAATTGAGTATAATATTTTTTGAATGATTGCCATTTGACTACATCCGAAAATACTCAAAAGAAACCCTACTTCTGACTCCTGTGAGGCAGTGTTTTTTTCTTTTTTCAATTTTGTAGTGTAGCAGCAGTGGCAAAACTACCCAGGCAGATTTTGACTTAACTGGTGATAGTTTGGTACAGGATCATTAAACGTGTAGCCCAGTAGACAAGCCCACCGAGACACTCTCCACCAAAATTTTATAAACTGGGCAAATTTGGCTATTCATATTTGAAAAAAAAGATGTTTTGCCAAAATATTGGATCAATGTTGGTGATTTTTCACCCATAAAAAAGCAAGACTGTTGTGAGGGCAATCATCCTCAAAGACCCCTTGAAAAGGAGCTCCAAGAAATGCATGATAGGTAGTGATATTGCACCTTTCATTAAGAGTGGGAGGGATGTTATGCCTAATATCCCTCCTTATGAGTAGATGCAAGACCCTTCCCACTCTGGAAGTGTAGGTGCAATATCCCTCCCCCTCCTATGCCTTGTTTCTTCATATGTTTAGGTGTGTGATAATCTTTGCCTCATTGCTTTCCAATGAGGTAAGCCCATGGGTGGGGAACATTCCCAAAATGTGGTGTCAACAAGGTGTTTGGGGTGGGACTTGGCTACCAGCTCATCCTAGACCTCTAAATTTGTAAATGCCTCACTTGGGGTTTATTTTATGTGTAATGTAACAAGAACGCTTTGAAACCAATCAAAAGTGAATGAGGAATTTAACATTACAAACAAACTACCATTTGCAACTAGTCAATTTAGAACTATGTGTAAGTGGTTGTTTTCCATAACTATATTGGAGCTTTTTTGCAGTTACATTTTTGTCATGTCATGTTTTTTGAGCTCGTTGTTTGTGTGTGCAATTAGTTTGTGACTAATGATATATGCCTCCTACCACATGGATGATTCTTCATCTTTTCTCATTCAAATAGACCCCATAAAATCCCTTTAGTTGCATATATGATCACTTCATGGGAATTGATATGGCATGCACCTATTGTACACAATACCACCATATATGATACAAAAGGAGAGGACTAAGGTAGGCAAGTAATAGGGAGCTAGGTGGGTGGGTAGGTAGGGACCAAGGTAGGTTTAGGGCACAACAAAACTTAACAATATCATCAATGCTACTCATATGTGTGCCTTAAAACATGTATATCAATGTTGGATGATTATCGCAAATGGAGACAAACCCTTGGGGTGTAAAATAGATAAGTAATCATTTGAGATTACCCTATTAAAATTGGATGCAAATAAATGTATATTAATAACAAAACCCATCATAAAATTGTGGAATATGAAATGTGTTTAATAGAATGATCAAAGATGAGATTTTTTAAAAAATAATGTGCATTAATTTTTTAATTTTGCAAATTGTAAATTAGGTTTCAAATAGGTTTTCTAAAATGTTGTCTACTTGTGAACACAATATTTTTTTTATAGTTAAACCTTTGTTTCAAAGTATGTGAAAGTATGTTCTAATAAAGCTAGATTAGAATGTTTTCAATGAACTTCTCATGTTTATGATGATCTTCATATCTTAATTTATTACATATATATTTTATTAGTTCTCTAATGTAAAATTATTTTTGAACACATATTAGTCAATCAATTTCAATGATATTTTTAATCTATTTTTTATGTCTAAATTATATCTTGCTTTCACCCCCTAGCGGCTCTATACTTGAATATATATATCCATTTAATTGTCCAAAAAGTTAAAGAACCAGAGGTGTAAAGAATCTCTAAAGGTCAAGACTCAAGGTTTGAAAAAACCTTGTTGACAAAAAATTGACCCCAATTTGTAATGTTTTTGTTTGAACTCTACTTAGGTTGCTTTTAATAGAGGTTGGTTATTTCATGTTATGTGTTTTGTGGAAATGACAACATTTAACATGTGTGTATTTCAAAAGTTAGTAGTAAGTGTTTAAACTTTGTTGCATTGTGTGTCAATTGAATAGAAACCATGGAACAACACAAGTTCTTTGTAGATAGGTATGAAATTCTTGTGCATCATTTTTTCTTTGTGATTTCAAGGTTTTAAAGGGACTATGTGCACTATGAGGTTACAATTTATAGTTTGGAGCCCAAAGCTTGCCTCAAATTTCTTGGACTTGTGAACATCCTTTTTCAAATTATCAAGATTTGGTTAAAAGATGAAATTCAAAATTCAAAAATAAAAAAAACACTTGAGGTTTTTAATCACTAGAAGTGAGAAAAAATTAAAAAAGTTACCAATTTCCTATACTTAATTTCCAATATGTAGCCAAAATATAATTTAAAGTGATTAAAAATTTATATTTCATATTTTCTTTATAACTAGAATTGCTAGATCTTCCAAAAATCCTTCTAGGGATGACTGCCATTTTTTTTGCTTTATGGATGTAACCTTGTGTGTTTTTTTAATTTTGTGATGTTGTCACATTAATGATCATCCACAAGGAGATTTAGCCACGTTTGGTTATAGACCAGCTATAAAAGTAGAAATTTATTTAAATCATTTTATATCTTGGCTATTTTGTTGAACAATGTGTAGAAACATGGTGAAGTTTTTGAAATTTTTTAAGCAAATTGCAAAATTTTGCCACAAAAAAATGTTGATGATAGCCACTTTGGTTACAAACAAGAATTCCTCAAATAAACACTAGTTGTGAGTTCTTTGTGAAGGGTTTTGCCATTTGTAGTTTGAGCTTATAAAGACAAAAAACAATCTACCTTTTTTTGCATGTTCTTATAAAGTTTTACATTGCAAATAAAAACACTAGTAATGACATTGGGAAAACCTATGATACTACTTCAATGTTGGAGACATGGACAAAGTGATAGTAATGTCATAGACATTAAACCATATAATTTATTTTTTAGGTCTTTAGAAAGATCTTTGAAGAATATGGTGTAAAATTTCTAAAAGATTGTTGAGGAATATGCATAAAAGTTTTTAAAAGATGTAGAACTAGTGGAAGCTTTTAGAAGATATTTTTTGAGGAATAATCAATAGAAATTTCTAGATGAATAATTAGCAAAAATTAAGACAAAGTTGGCAAAAGCTTCTAAAGAATAATAAATAGAAATTTATACAAAATGTGGTAGGCAAAGGTTTCTAGAAGGTTATTTAATAAAAACTTATAAAAAGTTAGTTAGCAGAACTTTTTAGAAAGTTAGTGAACTTTTAAAAGGTTCTATTGGATACTATAAGTTAAGGTCTTAAGGGAATCATCCCTCAATTTTAAGGATGAACTTGCACAATTATTGTTAAAGTAAATGCATTCACATTAAGGGAAAATGTAGTCATGCAAAAAACTATTTAGGTACTTGTCTTTTTACAACACCAGTGGTTAGTTTGAGTATCCATGAACATTCTAGGACATTTTGTACATTGCATGATAATGGAAATTTTGTAAGTTGTTCACTTATCCTCATTTTATAATGTTTCGATTTTGTGGAAAATATGATTGATTTGCTATAGGAGTACGATTTTACTTGTTTTATAATTTTTTTTGTTATGCAAATGTTTGTTTTTCCTTGCAAGTAGCATTTGCAACTACTAAAGTTAGATATAAAATGGCATTAACAACCTACTTTGCAATTATCTTGGAATTAACATAGTCAATAATGTAGCGGCCCTAACAATTCAACATGCAACTATCCTATAACTAATGTAGTCAAAGTGTTAGTGGCACCCACAACTAAATTTGCAATTGCCATAGTCAATGTGTAATTCCATTTTAAACCATACAATGCATTCTCAACACACCATGGGGCAATAATTCAATTGCATTTATAATAATTTAATCTTTTTAGCAAATGGCAACTTGCCAGATGTACACACAATCTACACAATGGAATTAATCTATTACATTTGTATTAATTTAATTTTTTTGGCAAGTGGTGTTTTGCCATTATGTGTCCAAATATGGCAAATATTACATATCATTTATGAGTAATCCTGATTTGCTCTAACAAATCACATTTTGCCATGTGGTTAAAATATGTTAATGTTATTACAATTACATAAATCCATGTGGCATTTGGAAAATTTCCAAGTGCATATTAATAAATGTGCGTCATTCCTTAAACAATTCTTATTTAATAGTCACAAATGCCCACAAGACCACCATATGGCTGATTTTATTACACCTTATATCGAAGAACTAGCTTCATGCAATTGTGCATGTTGTAGTTGCAAATCTAGTTGCACAAGTATTTGCCATTGTAATCACAAACTTGTTTCCATATTATACATATGATCATCCATGGTAGTGGATGACAAAATCATTGGTAGTTGTAAGGGTTTGTGACTACTAATGCGACTACGCCACCATGTTGTGTCTATTGCAATTGTATGTCTAATGCCACTTGTTTTTAATGACTATGCCTATTTAGTTGTAGAGGTCTGATGCAACTAAAATTCAATCATAAATGTAGTCATTAACCTATAATTTTTTTCTAGTGTTACACAAACCAAGACAAAGTGATAGTGTAAATTGAAACCAAAATGGTGCATAAATGAACCATGAGTGAACCAAACTCACGAGACACACCATGACCCAAACTTGGAGAGCAATCATCACCTACATTTCATTTATGTTACTATACCCCATTACCAATAATAGGGTTGCATCAAAGTAACAAAAAATCCCACAACTTTTGAGAAGGAGTCCCAATTTTTATTTATTTTGTGAAGTTATGAATCTCACAATTTTGTGAACCTGTGACTCTTGCATAAAAGCTTTGATTGAGGAGTTTTAAAAAGAAAAGTTGTAGCCCTTGAACAAACCTTCAAATGCCATATCACATGATCAATTTGGAGGCCATTTGACTCCTAATTGTTGGGTTTTAATGGTCAAGGGTCAAATTGTTGGTTTGATTTTTTATATTTTTTTAACCATTTAAGGTTTAGGTAGATAGCCTCAATAGATAATCTAGTTAGGTAGGTAAGTAAATAAGTAAGTAAAGCCTAACTTAACTAGGTAAGTATCCTAGTTAAATGTGTAGGTATTATTGCGGGGATATGGCATAATGTTCTCATATTGGACAAATGATATGGGATTTAATGTTGAAGTGTTTCTTTTACAAAAAAATTTATTGCATATCTTTTGTGCACAACTTCAATTTTATCAACTATATAACTACAGAAGGATGGCCTATTCTATAAGCATTCAAAGCATATGTGATTTGGAATGAGCCAATCAAAAAGGTTCATCCCCAACAAAAAAATTAAGATCCTTTTGAAAAAGTTAAAAAACTTAGACATACTTACCTAGCCTAGGACTCCCTACCTACCTACATCCTTAAAATATTTACCTACCTACCCTAGGCCTCTTTATTTATTTAGCTAATTATGTGTAGTTATCTACCTACCTACTTATTCAATAATGATGCCACATGGAAATTTTACCATATGGTTTAGTTTTAAATTCAAAATTTCAAATTTATATAATTTTACCATATGGGAAATTAGCAAATGGCCACCATCCATAAAACAATGTGGAATTTTTGGCAATTTTCTTTAGGAAAATTTAACCAAATTTTGCTATGAACCAAATATGAAATATAAGTCTTTAATCATCCTTCAATATATTTGGCTACACAAAGGAAATCTAATGTAAGAATATGGTGATTTTTAGTTTTATTTTTTCTCACCTCAAGGTCCAAGCAATTGAAAAGCTTTTAAAATTTTCATTTTTGAATTTTTGAATTTTGAATTTTTCTTTTTGGCATATTTTTTCCAGTAGAAAAGAATTTGCAAAGGGTATACAAATTGTTAATGAATGAAAACATATTCATTGAATATATACTTCATCCTTGGACCTTGTAAACATCATGTTGAAATCAACATTTATTACTACTTGTTGCTTGTGACTAGACTTATACAACTAATGGAATTTTAATTATATGTGTCATTTATGATTACAATCTAGTCATAAATGGAATTTGTAAAAGGCTAGTTTTCTTTTAATGAATGAACATTTACTTTGCATAAAAGGAAACTTTGTTTTGTTGTACATAAAAGTTCAAATCAACTGCATGATTTTCACATTTTGCAAAAATCCTATGATATGGACAATTCACCCTAAATTGGTTAAGGATTCAAATAAACTTCTACAAAACATTATATATATGTGTGTGCTTATTGGGCATATTCATGGTTAGGGTACCATTTTTTGGACATAAGACTCAAGGACTTCATTGTTGTTATCTACCAAACTACACATGGAATCAATTTAAGTGTGAAAGTTTTGATAATTCATATGGTGGTGGTGATTTTTCACATGCGTATGTAATTATGCATCAATACTTTGGTAAAAAACCAAAAATGAAAAAAAAAAAAAAAAATTCTAAACAAGTTGACAAATTTTTAAGTTTAGCGGGTACAAAAAATCAACTAGACGGTAAAATAAATAATTTTTTTCCTTGTAGCCCTTTTGAAATGAATTATTTAACTTTCAAAATTCTTGTGCCATGTATGATTTAATCAAATGCATTTAATGAACAATGCCAAAAAAAATGTAACTATTGTTTATGCATGAAACAAAATTCAACTCAATTGCATTACTTAATGCATGCCTTTAAAATGAGAATTGTAGTTAAAAAAATATTCAAATTATTTAAGAGGTTCAAAATGACATTTATATTATAGTCATCTGTAAAGTAAGGAAAACACATCACTAGAACCCTGAATTTGGCCATACATAGGGTGAAAATTAAATTTTTTTGAAAGAAATGTTCTAACATTCAATAGGGGTTGAAATTCAAAAAACGATGAATTTTGGTAGTAAATTGAGTTTCATCTTGTCTTTCCTTTTCCCTAAGCACCTCCACTATTATTACATATATTTTCATTGTTCCTATTTATAAAACTACTAAATTTACTTTCGAACCTTTGTGCAATGAATGTTAAATTTCAACATTTCATACTAAGATTTAATAAAATTTCATTACTTTGCAAATACCAATGAAAGGTAGATGCAAGTTACGGTGGCTCAATATTGGCAGAAAAAACATTCCTTACAAGTCCATACAAGATTCTTTGAAATGATTCAAATGGACATGGTTGTTAGTTTAAAAAATGTTAATATTTTAATTTTTGAATGATACATGTTCAATCACCTACATTCCTTCCCAAATCTATGTGAAAACTTGTATTTAATGTAATTGATGTCATTTTTAAATTTGGAAGTCTTAAAAGAAAAACCCACAAAGTCCATAGGAATAATGTCCCATCTAAAACTTTCAAATGCATATGCTTTTGGGATAAAGAAATTGAAAAACAAACAAAAATTGTATCTCATATGGACTTATGAAAATATGGTCAAATTTTAACCATTCAAAGGTCCTTAATTATTAAATGGTTAAGGTTTTCAAAGAAAAGATTCCTCATATGAGTTTATCATCTTATATTACATTATATATTAAATCCTAATAAAAAATTTGGAATGTGAATCAACATAATTTTTTTCATTTTGTGATGTTTCAGTTAGACGACCAGTCCATGTTTTTCAACATCAAAAACCCATTATTACTAACAAATGAATTTTTTATCAATAAATAACAACATAATTCTTTTCATAATGAAGTTATTAGTTCAGATCCAAGTTCCAATTAATAGATCTATGGATGTATTAATCACCATATGCATTTGAATAAAGGGTACCTGAAGAAAAAACACCGTTACATCACGAAAGTGAGCCATCATAGCTTGCATCTACCTTGAAAAAGAGGATAGGGGGTGAAAGGAGGCTCAAAAATAAGGTGACAACAAGGTGCCTTTACGAATAACTTTATTGTAGCCTATCTATTCTTAGATATTTTTATTAATTTAAAACAAGACCCCTAGTTAAAGGCACATAATAATCCACTATAATTATAAGGTAATAAATATTATAAAAAACCAAAATAGCCCTTTGCAAAAAAAATTTGTTATAAAATCTTTTTGGGTACCTAGATTGTGAATATGCCCTATAATTTCAATATTTTAATTGTAAAAATATAACAATAGGGTGAATGCATTGTTGACTGGCTCATGTTTTTGACAAAATGAACAATTGTTCTTGGGTATCTTTCATTCAAATGCATATGGTGATTAATATATCCTTAAATCTAATAATTGTGACTTGGATTTAAACTAACAACTTTATTATAAAGAGAACTGTGGTTATTTGTTGATAAAAAAAATTTGCTACAAGTAATAGACTTTTGAAGTTAAAAAATATGGATTGGTTGTTTGATTAGAACATCACAAAATGGAAATTTTATATTGATTTACGTTCCAAATTTGTTGTTGGGACTCAATATATGATGTATTATGAAATGATAAATTCAAATGAGGAATCTTTTCTTTGAAAACATTAACCATTTAATAGTTAAGGACTTTTGAATGGTTAAAATTGGACCATATTTTCATAAGTCCCTATGAGTTGCAATTTTTGTTTTTTTTTTAAAAATTTGTCCCAAAAGCACATGCTTTTGAAATTTTTACTTGGGGCATTATTTATATGGACTTTGTGGGTTGTCTTTTTAGACCTTCCAAATTGAAAAATGACATCAACTTTTGTTAATTTAAATGTTGATGTACATTTGTGAGAATTTTTAGGCGATTGAACATTTATTAACCAAAGATTACGATAATAACATCTTAAAAAGTAACAACCATGTCCATTTGAACATTTTTTATGAATTTCCTAAGGACTTGTAGGGAGTTCTTAAGTATTCAAAAGTGAACCACCATAGCTTGCATATACCCAATACACCATAGTTGTAATATACTAAACATTATGAAAACCTAAAATTGTTTTTTGCAATTATTTTTTCTTAGACCTTCTTTTTTATAACCCAAACCATGAATGAACCCCCCATCACAAAAAATATTTTACTTTCTCTTTGTTAGAACATATTTGACACATATTTGAAACAAAATACCAATGTATGAAAAATAAATTTCATATAACTACTTTTATTTATGGAAACCTACCTAAAACTTTATGATGTGAAATTTGAAAATTTATGCACAAAAGTAAAATTTTATGTTGTCTTTGATCATACAAATAAATTTTTTTGATGTAAAATGATTTTATAATGGGTTTGTTGCTACTTTTTGTCTACTTCAAAAGTAGACAACCAAGGTACTTTGTTGGTTCACTTTATTGTGCTTACACCATTTAGTCAAAAAAAATAGAAACCCACTTGTAAAAATCATTAGACATGTGATTGGTTAAAATTTTTATGTAAAAGCTAGAATGTCAAAAGGTCAAATGGAACAATAATAGTTCAATGATACACTCAAGATATAAAATATAAAATATTGCAAATTTGGTAAAGTTTCCATGCATCTTGCTTTTAAACACCTTATTTGATGTTGTAATTTTAAAATATATATATTTTGACACAAATATAACATGTATACATATAACTTGAATATGGATATTGTGAGTTTTAACTTTGTGAAGTGTTACAACATTGGTGTCTTATTTTAAAAGTCCATTACAACTATGTGTGTGTGTGTGTGGAATTCATCCATAGTTTCTAATAAAATTGAACTATTAAAGGTAATGTAAGCTAAGGTGGTTTATTTTGAGTAAATACAACATTTCACTCAAGTTCATTTTGAAATCATGTTAAATTGGTGGTCTACTATATTATCATTTGTTGAATGTGGATTATGTGGTGATTAATGAATTAATAAAGTTTATATGAACAAAAACTCACCTAGATATTTCAAAAATTTGTTCCTCGACATTTGAGTTGTAAAAAAAGGTGCAACTCAATTGAACTTATGAAAAATAAGTCTAATCCTAACCATTTCAAAATCAATAACTAGACACTGGCTTATGTTTTCTATCTCTTATGCATATGGGTTTGTTAATTCATAGTATAATATGTATAACACATACTTAATCACTAAATATTGTTTGAAATGAAATCAATATGCACACCTTAATTTTATAGGATTTCAATTATTGTCCATTTAGGCAAATAATCCATGTTTTGGAACTTCAAAATTCCATTACTATAAGTGAAGGAGCAATTTAAAAAGAATAATCATGAAAATATTTTCATAATGAAATTGTTATGAGTGCCAATTGATAATGTTATTTTTTTGCCATAAGCATTTGAATGACACATGCACTGATTAAAAATGTCCATTGTGACACAAAATGGTCCACCTTAGCTTAGAACTACCCTTTTATCTCAACATGAATACTCTAAGACAATGACTATATTAATATCAAATATGAATTTACATATGAAGTTTACTTAAAATGTAGACAATCTATGAATACGATAGCCAAACTAGTCCAATGAAGGGTGTTCTTACCCAACTTAGTGCATATCATGGGCAATGGAACCCCACTTGCATTAAGTGGCATGTCTTCCATATTTATGAATTTTAGTCCTTTCAGTTTCCTTGCTTTTGGGGAGCTCCTTAGAGATCAAGCACCATTTAATATTTACGGTAAAATTGATAGATTGAAGATCCATTATAGGGATAGCTCATACAGTAATTGGAGTGTTAGTGAACTTCACACACATGTCAACAAGCTTGGGAAAGGATGATCATGTCCATTTGAAACTTAACCTAATATGTGAGGTCAAATTGACAAGGAGGGAAATTTTTGTCCCTGCCCTTATGTTTATGGTAGGTACCTACTTGAAACCTAAAGAGTGCATTGTATCTACAAACTTAGGTACATTTCTATCTAAGGTCCTCAATTTAATTTGAATATGGGAGTTTACATAATATCATTATACATTACTTGTGTGATGTATATATCAAGTCAGCTAGTGTCATGGAAAACCCCCCTTTGTACGAAGAAAATCCCTCTTTGTCAAAGAAAATCCATGCCGGGACAAGGCAAATTGACAATGGGACAAAAAGAATTTTGCTTTTGTACCATTGCAATTCCTCTTTCTTTCTTTCAACATGCAAAAAGTCTAGCAAGTGGACCATTTGCTTGTCTACATGCATGCAAATTTGTTTTTTGGGAGCATATATAAGGGCTCAAAACTTTTGACCCCCTTTATCTGCACTTTGTTTCGCATTGCATAGTGAAGAAGTACACTTGTGTGCCACTATCATGCATATTGCAAATGGACCACTAGGTGGAAATCGTTCTAAACAATGTCTTTCAAAGGCAAGTCTACCACATGGCTTCTGGGACCCATGGGCACATTATGTTTCAAGTCAGTGTTTATGATTGTTCCATGAGGGCGTGTTGTGACCACGTGCAAATGAACTATTTTTGTTGAAAAATTTACTTGATAAGGTCTAGTTGATGAAGAATTTGTCGTGCCTTTTGAGTGAAAGCACAATGGGCATGGACTCTTTTGGCAATAAAAAGATGTTGTATAACTACTATCACAAGATATAATAAGTTTGAATCTTGGTGACAACCTTTTAACAATTGTTAACTTAAGCAAAATGTCATTTCAAAATATGCACAGCAAATATTTAGAACTCAAAGTTCATTTTAAGTCAAAATAAATTTGATCCAAGATTGAACTAAAAAGAATTGAATAAATTAATTTACATAAAATATATAATGCACATTTTTTTGACAATTGTGGAGGCTTCATGATTGTGATTCAGAATACATTATCAAACAAAGTACAGTGAAAACTAATACAAAGCTCACTTATACAACACCTTCATTCCACATTCAAGAACATTGTAAGAATGTGGTTGGTTTTAGTTTCATTTTGTTTGATTCTAGCTCTTAAAAGACATGCACAGTTTTCTGTTGGGTTCCAGTTCATTAGCTAACATGGTGGTTAGCTGAGTTGGTTTTTTTTCTACCTTACCTACTAGCAACCCACAAGCAGGTTGTTATTAGATAGGTAGTAAAAACAGCCATTACCTATGTTTAAACCATCTACTTACCTAGTAATTGCTTATTTTCCTACCTACCTATCTACCAATTTCCTACATAATTGGTTACCAAGGTGAAACCAAGTATTAACTCAGTTGAAGTTCATCCATAACTGAGTAATAACAGCCATCCAGCGGATGGTGCACTGGTGGGTGCCGGTTCACTGTGGCCAACCAGCACCCACTAGTGCACCATTCATTGGATGCACCTTATGACTTAGTTCTGGATGAACCTCAACTGAGTTAAGATCCATTTTCACCTTGACAACCCATTTTGTAAGAAGTAGATCCTATGTGTAGGTAGATTGGTATGAAAATAGAGAATTATTAGCTGAGTACATGGTTAATACTAGTGTTGACAAGTTCTTGATTTGAGGTAGGTTCATGTTTTAAGTCAATTTCTAAGGTATCCAGATCAAAAGTTTAACATTCTGTTAGAACAACGATTGGGAATTGGACAGTGCAATTGATGTTTTAATTTTTAAAAAATTAAAACCCAAACTGGGGGTGTTGTCCTTTTAAACAAGTTTAAGTTCCAGAGGTAAATAAATCCAAATTTTCACCCAACAAAAAGGGAAAGAAGCTTGACCTTCTTTTAATTCAAGTAATTAATTTTAATTGGCTATCCATAATTAATATTACATAATTTTTTATCTTGAACTTTGTGGATTAGTTGAACAATCTAATGCTATACCAAAAAAGAAAAAAGAAAAAAAAAAAGAGAAAGGTTAATTGTGTGTAATTGGAATGGAATATCATACTAAGCCCCAATTTTGTTAAGAAAGACTGAAACTGAAAGTTTTAAAAATTCAAATAACCAATCTTAGGATGGGACCAAAAGTTCCATTAAAAACTAAATAAGTTTCAAAACTGGGACTGGAGCTTCATTCAAAAAACCAAGAAGGGGACGACACTGATTTATAAGTAGGGCTGTTTTTTCTACCCACTAACAATCTGCTTGTAAGTTGTTAGTAGGTAGTAGAACAGCAGCTGAGGTAAACCACCATAGTTAGCTAGGGAACTGGAACCCAGTTCAGAAAACTGTTTTCCTAAAAACTTATCATCATCCATCATGGTGCGTGGTTCAGTTGCCTTGATCGTTGATGCTAGAGAGCAACAATTCTAGAAATCAGTTCTATGTATGACAATTGTTGGATGGAATTTGAAGGGGACATCAAAAAGTTCATCCAGGTGTGGTAAGGGCTTACTGGTATTGGCCAATCCCAAGTTTTGGGATGGTTCTAGGTCTTGGTTCCCCAGTCTCTTGAATTGCTTGTACCACACTATGGAGGAACCAGAACTGAACTCAGCCTTAGAACCACCTAATGCTCGGATGTGAACTTGGGATGTGAACTTGAACTGGAACCTGACTGCATACCAGGAAAGCCTGCACAAGCAAACAAAACCAATTGCATGTTTCAGAACTGCCCAAAATTATGCTTCTTTGCTTTTGTTTTGGTTCGAACTTGGGATTGTCACAATAGAGTTATCTGTAAAGTCCCGCGATTAAGGGGCAAGAATGGCAAATTTTTGGCATAATAAGGCATCAAACACGTGACTGGAAATGAAATTTTTTCAAAACAAAGTAACTGGGAACCAAACTAGTTTCAACATTTCATACTGAGATATGATAAAATTTTCTTACTTTATGGATACCACTGAAAGAGGGATAGGGGGGTGAAAGCACGCCCAAAGACAGGGTGAAGGACAGGGTGACTTTAGAGCTAACTCTAATGAGCTCCCCTTAATGTGTAGGTGCTATGCAGTGATTTGGACTACAAGAAGGGCAAAGATAATTGTTAAAGCTTTGGATGGTGTATACATGGATGGCTGTTGGCAAAAACCTGGAATGTATTGGGAACATTTTTTTCCTGTGCCCGAGGTGTTTCTCTTGTTGGAATGGTACCAATAAAAGGTTTAAACCAGGGTTGTGTGGTTTTTTCAGCTCTTATTAGCCTTCACAGTGTGGGTTTGGAAGAATTCTATTAAAAAGGATTGGTGTTACATTGGCAGTTCAATGGTTACTTTTTTAAAAAAAGCATCCATCTGGACTTGAGTTTGAATAGAGAAATTCAGATTTCCATCCCATACACTTTACTAGATTATGTTGTTGATTTCCATTTGAATTTCAAGCCATGATTTACTAAAAAAGCACACATATCTAACTACAGTAGCATAGTTGCCTAGAAAAAGGACTTGGCAACAAGATTGGGTGTTTGGGCTTGAAAGGACAATACTATCCACCATCTCTCCACAATATCTTTTCATGTGTCAGTACTTAAGTTGGTAGTGGCCACTGAAAAAGAGAGATATGACAAAACAAGATCTTAAATATACAACAAATTTTCCCCAAAACTCTTGAATCATTACTAGTAACACTTGAATCACTACGACAATCAATCCTCTAAGCCATGGCCAAGGTTATATGTTTTGAAGAGGGTTTTCCTCTTGTTTGTGGAAAGTGCTTGGGTTCCACCGATGGTCTCTTCTTTCCTGCTGGTTGCATTCACAAACCCTGATACAGAGAACTTGATAGAGTCTTGGGTT
>Ga0209208_10002620_pt1 | contig 25805 bp, 21 predicted proteins | sample S1TSphfallax_3_FD_187694 | JGI IMG/M metagenome (GOLD analysis project Ga0209208, IMG submission 187694) | Host-associated microbial communities from peat moss isolated from Minnesota, USA - S1T2_Fd - Sphagnum fallax MG (SPAdes) (version 2) | ecosystem: Host-associated > Plants > Peat moss >...
CGGCCGCGCGTCGGCGCATAGAGCCGCGTCAGCAGTTTGATCAACGTCGTCTTGCCGGAGCCGTTCTGGCCGACCAAGGCCAGGCTTTGCCCGGGCCGCACGTGCAGATCGATGCCGCTCAAGGCGCGGCTCTGCGCCCCGGGATAGACGAAGTCGACGCCTTCGAAGCGGATGCCGTCGCCCGGCGCGGGACCGGAGTGCAGACTGCCGCTCGGGATCGGCACGGCCTGCTCGAGATACTCGAACAGATTGGACAAATAGAGATTGTCCTCGTACATGCCGCCGACTGCCGACAGGGCAGCGCTCACGGCGCTTTGCCCCTGGCGAAAAACCATGAGATACATGGTCATCTGACCCAAGGTGATCGCGCCCAGCACGGTTTTCACGGCGATCCAGGCATAACCGCCATAGAGAGCGGCCGTGCCGAGCAGGCCCAATCCCAAGCCCCAGGCGTCGCGCCGCAGAGAAAGATCGCGGTCCTCCCGGTACAGACGCGTGAAGATCTCCCGATAACGGTCCAGAAGCTTCTGGCCGAGGTGGAATAATTTCACCTCTTTGGCGTGATCTTCGCGCGCGAGCACCGATTCCAGATACAACTGCATGCGCGACTCCGGGGCGCGCCAGCGGAACAGGCGAAAAGCCTCCCCGGAAAACTTCGTTTCGGCGAAGAAAGCGGGCAGCCCCGCGACCGCGAGCAGCGCGACGGCCCAGGGTGAGAACTTGATCAGCAGGCCGCCGAACGAGACCAGCGAGATCGCATTTTGCAGCAGGCCGAAGGTGCGCATCACGAGCGATAGCGGCCTGCTCGAGGCCTCGCGCCGCGCGCGCGCGAGCTTGTCGTAGAACTCCGAGTCCTCGAACTGGGCCAGATCCAAGGTCAGCGCCTTCTCGAGAATCATGACGTTGACGCGCTGACCGAGTTGCGCCCGGAGCAGCGACTGGGCCAGTGAAATGCCGCGCTGGGCCATCGCGGCTGCGGCGACCAGCACGGCCTCGACCGCGACCCAGGTCAGCACCTCACGCAACACGGTGGCGCCGGTGTCGCGATGCAGCCCGGCCGCATGGACCACGGCGTCCACGAGCAATGCACCGACATAGGCAATGCCGGCCGGCAGGATGCCGGCGAGGACCGTGAGGGCGACGAGCGCGATCGACAGCATACGGTCGGTCGTCCAGACGAGTTCGAGCGCGCGCCTGCTGTAGGCGAATACGCCCTGAACGGTAGTCGCGGAGTGGCTGCTCACGGGGATCGGTGACGGTCTATAATCATCATGCGTGCAACGTTCCTATTGCGGAGTCCGAATTGAAATTCAAGCCCTTGCTGGACCGGTGGAGAAAAGAGACCGGCCCTGCGCTGACCGCCGAACAGTATGCCGTCAGATTGCCGCTCGACGATGCCGCGAGGTTACAGGCTTTGGTGACTCTGTTTCCCGGGCGCAGTCCCGAGGAGCTCATTACCGACCTGCTGCACGCGGCGCTCGATGAATTGGCCGCAGCGATGCCCTACGAGCCGGGACCCAAGATCATCTCGCGCGACGACCACGGGGATCCGGTCTATGAGGACGCCGGATTGACGCCACGGTTCGTCGAACTGACGCGGCAGAACAAGAAAAACCTCGAGGCGCGAGCCCGCAAATCGCCCGCTTGACGCTATGCCGACATCACGGCGATACTTCGGCCATGTCTGCTGAAATCCTCGAATCCAGCCAGCGGTGGCGGTGGCGAAACCCCCCTTAAGAGTGGGCGCTGGTCCGTCGATCCTTACGTATTTAGTTTAATTCCCGAATATCCAGAACCCATTCCCGACGTCTCGCCGGTAATGGGTTTTTTATCGTTATGAAGCCACCATTCGACATCGCAGCCGACCTCGATACACCGGTTTCGGCCTATCTGAAACTCGCGCCGTTTCGTCCCCGCTTTTTGCTGGAAAGCGTCGAGGGCGGCGAGCGGCTTGCCCGCTACTCGTTCATCGGCTTCGGGGATTGTCTCGAAGTGAAGCTCGATGCCAAGGGCTTGCACGTCGGCGCGACGACGTCGCCGCGGCCCGCGAACCGCGCGGAATTTCTCGGCGCCTTGCGCGCGGCATTGGCCCGCGCACCCCAGCCCTTGCCCCACGTGCCGGGTGTGCCCTTGCTCGGCGGTCTCGTGGGCTATACGTCGTACGATGCCGTGCGTTATTTCGAACGCCTGCCGGCCCGCAGCCTCGACGGCACCGAAGCGCCGCACGCGCATTACGTCGCGCCGCGCTCGCTGTTGGTGTTCGATCATTTGACGCGCGGCGTCGCCCTCCTGCATGACGGCAGCGAAACGGAGCGCCAGAGTCTGCGCCGTGAAGTCATCCAAGCGCTGCGCGGAGCCGTCCCTACGATCGAGAGGCCGGGCACCTTTACGGTCGCCGAGCCCTCGCTGTCCGCGGCAGCGCATGCCGCAGGCGTGCGCCGCGCTCAGGACTATATAGCGGCCGGTGATGTGTACCAATTGGTGCTCGCCGCGCGTTTCGACGGCCGCCATTCACTGTCGCCGTTCGAAGTGTATCGGGCACTGCGCATGCTCAACCCGTCGCCGTACATGTATTTCTGCGAGTTGGGCGACATCACGGTCGTGGGTTCATCGCCCGAAGCGCTCGTCAAATTGCACGACGGCTTCGCGCAGTTGCGGCCCATCGCGGGCTCGCGCCCGCGCGGCGCGGACGATGCGCGCGATGTCGCCCTCGCGGCCGAGTTGCTCGCCGATCCGAAGGAGAACGCCGAACACGTGATGCTCGTAGATCTCGCCCGCAACGATTTGGGTCGCGTCGCCACGGCCGGTTCCGTGCACGTCGACCCCTACCGTGTGATCGAGCGGTACAGCCACATCATGCACATCGTGAGCGGCGTCAAGGGGCGCCTCGCGCCGGGGCGAGACGCCTTCGACCTGTTCGCGGCGACGTTTCCGGCGGGCACGCTGGTCGGTGCGCCGAAAGTCCGGGCGATGGAAATCATCGACGCAATCGAGCCGGTGGGCCGCCAACTTTACGGCGGCACGATCGGCTACTTCGGCCGCGCCGGCGACATGGATCAGGCGATTACGATACGCACCCTGGTGTTTCGCGGCGATACGTACAGCTATCAAGCGGGCGGGGGTATCGTCGCCGACAGCAAGGCGCGAGCCGAATACGATGAAGTCATGGCGAAGAGTGCGGTGCTACGCCGCGCCTTGGAACTCGCCGCACGAGGTCTCTAAAGAGCATGGGCGCACCGAAACTGTTGCTGATCGATAACTACGATTCGTTCACGTACAACCTGGTCCAGGCGTTTCTGATTCTCGGCGCCGAAGTCGATGTGTACCGCAACGATGCCATCACGGTTGCCGAGGCGCAGGCGCTGGACCATACGCATTTGGTGATTTCACCGGGGCCCGGCACGCCGCGCGACGCCGGCATTTCGCTGCAAATGATCGAGGCGTTCGCGGGGCGCATGCCGATTCTCGGCGTTTGTCTCGGGCATCAATCGCTGGTCGAGGCGTTCGGCGGCAAAGTCGTGCGTGCGGGTCGCCTGATGCATGGCAAGGTCTCGCCGGTGCAGCACGACGGTCGGGGCTTGTTCGCGGGCCTGCCGCAGGATTTTGCAGCCGGTCGATATCATTCCTTGATCGCCGAGCCGGAGAGCTTCCCGGACGCGCTCGAGGTGAGCGCCCGCACGGCCGAAGGCGAGATCATGGGCCTGCGCCATAAGAGCCTGCCCATCGAGGGCGTGCAGTTTCACCCGGAGAGCGTGCTGACTCCGGACGGTCCCATCCTCATGGGAAATTTTCTGAGGCTTTGAGCCGCCACCATGCAGACCTCGCGTCAAATACTCGAGCAGCTACTCGAACGCCAGAATCTCTCCGAAGCCCAGGCGGCGGCGCTGCTCGGCTTTCTGACCGAACCCGACATGCAGCCGCCCTTGGCGGGCGCGATTCTCGCCGCGTTGCGACTCAAAGGCGTCACCGCCGCGGAGGTGCGTGGCTTCGCAGGCGCGATGCGCGCGCGTGCTCGCAAGCTGGACTTGCCAAGCTCGCCCGATGCGATCGATATCGTCGGCACCGGTGGCGACGCATCCGGCAGCCTGAACTTGTCGACCGGAGCCGCTTTGCTGACCGCGGCCTGCGGCATGCCCGTGATCAAACACGGCAATCGTTCCATATCGAGTCGCAGCGGCAGCGCGGATTTCATCGAGCAATTGGGCTTGGCATTGCCCATGGAAACGGCGGCGGCCGTGCGCTGTTTCACGGCCACGGGTTTCACGTTCCTGTTTGCGCCGTATTTTCATCCGGCAATGCGCAACGTCGCACCGATCCGCTCGGCACTCGGCGTACGGACCATTTTCAATCTGCTGGGTCCCTTGACGAATCCGGCCGCGCCGCGCTTCCAATTGCTCGGCGCCTACGATGCCGCCACCGCTGAGTTGATGGCCAACACCGTTGCCGGTATGGAGGTCGAGCGCGCTTGGGTCGTACACGGGGCAAATGGCTGGGATGAGGCGACACCGATGGGTCGCTTTATCGCCTTCGACGTTGCGCGCGGTCACGTGGTGCGCCTCGAGATCGATCCCCGGGAGTTTGGTCTCGCCCCATGCACCGCTGCCGACCTCGCCGGCGGCGATGCGGCTCACAACCTGCGCGCATTCTGCGACGTGCTCGCGGGCCGCGATCGCGGCCCACATCTGTCCGCTCTTGCCTTGCAGAGCGGACTCGCCTTGTTTGTTGCGGGACGGGCCGCAAGCATAGCGGCTGGCATCGCGACTGCGCGCGAGGCCGTGCACAGCGGCCAGGCACAGGCCTGGCTCGAACGGCTGCGCGAATTCGCGCGCGAGCTGCCGCCGATCCAGGTGCCGGTCTCATGAGCGGATTCCTGGACGAGATGGCGCGTGCCAGTGCCGAGCGCGTTGCTCGGGCGCTGCAACTTGAATCTCTCGACGCCTTGGAACGGCGTGCGCAGGCGGTGGCTCCGGCCCCCGGCTTGCGATTGTCGCCGGGCGGCTTCGACGTCATCGCCGAAATCAAACTGCGCTCGCCGGCGGCCGGCGTTCTCGGCAACGCCGGCGATGATTGGTTGGGCCGCGCGGTGAGCTATGCGCATGCCGGTGCCGCTGCGGTGTCCGTCCTGACGGAACCCTCGCGTTTCGACGGCTCACTCGCGCATTTGCGTGCCGCCGCCGCCGCCCTCGCGCCGCTCGGCGTGCCCGTCATGCGCAAGGATTTTCTCGTCGATCCGTATCAGGTGCTCGAAGCGCGCGCCGAGGGCGCCGGCGGCGTTCTGATCATTTTGAGAATGCTGTCGCGCGCACAAATCGTGGAACTCATGGATGCGGCCGCCGCGCAGCGGCTGTTCGTGCTGCTCGAGGCCTTCGATGCAGCCGACTTGGAACTCGCCGATGAGCTGCTGCGCGTGCGCGGCAGACAGGATCACGGCGTGTTGGTCGGCGTCAACAGCCGCAACCTGCAGACCCTGGAAGTGGTTCCTGAACGGTTCGCAACGCTTGCACCCCATCTGCCCAAGTCCTGGCCCGCCGTCGCGGAAAGCGGCGTCGGCAATGCGGACGATGCGGCCGCGATGCGCCGTCTCGGCTACCGTCTCGCGCTCATCGGAACTGCCTTGATGCGCCACGAGCACCCGGATGGTCTGTTGGTGGACATTCTAAGCGCAGCGCGGACAGCCCACGGCTAAATGGCTACACTGATGTCCATGTGGATCAAAATTTGCGGTTTGACGAGTGCCGACGCAGTCGCCGCGGCGGCCGAGGCGCGCGTCGATGCGATCGGGTTCGTGTTTGCGCCCAGCCCACGCCAGGTGACCCCCGGACAAGCCGCCCAGCTCGCCGCTCTCGCGCCGCCGGGAATTCTGCGCATCGCCGTGGCGCAGCATCCTCTGCAGATGAAGGTCGAAGAAATCTGTCGCGTGCTCAAGCCCGACTATTTTCAAACCGACGTCGAGGATTTGCGCGAGCTCAAGGTTCCCGCGCACGTAAAACTGCTGCCGGTCGTACGCTTCGGCCGCAAGACGCCGAGCACTTTGCCGCCGCGCATTCTGTTCGAAGGCCCGACGAGCGGTATCGGGGAACTCGCCGACTGGGGTCGCGCTGCGGAACTCGCGCGCCAAACGGAACTGATTCTTGCAGGCGGGCTCTCGGCAGATAACGTTGCGGAAGCCATCGCGGCGGTCGGTCCCTTCGGCGTCGACGTCAGCAGCGGCGTCGAGGCGACGCCAGGCATCAAGGATCCGGAAAAGATCCGCGAGTTCGTGCGCAGAGTGCGCGCGGCCGCGGCCGCATTGGAGCAAAACTCATGAGCACACAGCTGCGCGCAAGCGCTTCGGTTTCGGTAGCCCTCCCCGATGCAAAAGGGCGCTATGGGAAATTCGGCGGAAGGTACGTGCCGGAGACCTTGGTGCCCGCGCTCGATCGTCTGCAGGCGGGTGTCGACCGTTATCTGCACGACGAGGAATTCCAAGCCGAGTTCACGCATGAACTGCGGACCTGGGTCGGACGTCCCACGGCGCTCTCGTTCGCGCCCTGCTTGAGCGCTCGTTGGGGCGCGGAAGTCTGGCTCAAGCGTGAGGACCTGGCGCACACGGGCGCGCACAAGATCAATAACGCGGTCGGCCAGACCTTGCTCGCCAAGCGGCTCGGTGCCAAACGCATCATCGCCGAGACCGGTGCCGGCCAGCACGGTGTCGCGAGCGCGGCCGCGGCCGCGCGCCTCGGCATGCCCTGCGTCGTTTACATGGGCTCGGTCGACGTCGAACGCCAGGCGCCCAACGTCGGGCGCATGAAACTCATGGGTGCCACCGTGGTTCCGGTCACGAGCGGCGACAAAACACTGCGCGCCGCGATCGATGAAGCGCTGCGCGATTGGGTGTCCGATCCCGACGGCACCTATTACTCACTGGGTTCGGCCGTCGGACCGCATCCTTATCCGTATTTGGTGCGTGAGCTGCAGGCCGTCATCGGTCGCGAGGCGCGCGCGCAGATGCTCGAGCAGGCGGGCGGCTTGCCCGACGTCGCGATCGCCTGTGTCGGCGGCGGATCGAATGCGATCGGCCTGTTTCACCCGTTTGTGGACGACAAGTCGGTCGCCTTGCTCGGCGTGGAGGCCGGCGGTCGCGGTCCCGGCCTCGGCGACAACGCGGCCTCGCTGACTTTCGGCACGCCGGGCGTCTTGCAAGGCAGCTATTCGCTGTTGCTTCAGGATGCTTACGGACAAATCCAAGAGACTCACTCGGTCTCCGCGGGCCTTGATTATCCCGGCGTGGGGCCGGAGCATGCATTTCTGCTGCACAGCGGACGAGTCAGCTACGAGTCCGCGACCGATGACGAGACGCTCGAGGCCCTCCAGGAATGTGCGCGCGCGGAGGGAATTCTGCCCGCCATCGAGACTGCTCATGCCTTCGTCGGTGCGCGACGCTATGCGGCCGCGCACCCAGGCGCGCGCATCCTGATCGGTTGCTCGGGTCGCGGCGACAAAGACATGCCGATTTTGCAACGCACTGTATTGGCCGGCCTGCCGTGAGCGCGAACCCGAACATGGCCGCGACACCCAGTGCCAGGATCTCGCAGGCGATCGAAGCCGCCAAGCTGCGCGGCGCGCCCGCTTTGATAGGTTTCCTGACGGGCGGCTTCCCGACGCGCGCGAGTTTCAAGCGCAATCTCGCCGCCGTCGCAGCCGGCTGCGACGTGGTGGAGATCGGCGTGCCGTTTACCGACCCTATGGCGGACGGCACGACGATTCAACGCGCGAGCTTCGTCGCGCTCCGCGACGGCGTGACGCTGCCATGGATACTCGCGGAACTCGCCTCGCTCGAGGTCCGGCATGCGGCGCCGATCCTATTGATGAGCTATCTGAATCCGTTGCTTGCCTATGGGCTCGCGCGCCTGCCTCGGGACGCAGCGGCGGCCGGTGTCTGCGGCTTCATCGTTCCGGACCTCCCGTTTGAGGAAAGCGCAGAATTGACCGCGGCCCTCGATGCAGAGGGGCTCGCATTGGTGCAAATGGTCACGCCGGTGACTCCTGCGGATCGCCTCGATCTGCTGTGCCGATCGGCGCAGGGATTCGTCTACGCGGTAACGATGACCGGAACGACCGGCAAGTCCGCCGCAATTCCCGGCGACGTGCTCGAGTACATGGATCGCGTCAAGCGAGCATCGAGCGTACCCGTGTGTGCCGGCTTTGGGATCCGCTCGCGCGAGCAGATCGCGCGTTTCGCGGGTCATGTCGATGGTGTCGTCGTCGGGTCTGCCTTGGTGGAGGCCTTGGAGCGGGGCGACGACATAGGCGCTTTTCTGGCTTCCTTGCGCTAAGCTCAAAGGGTTCGCCGCAGGATCGGCTCCCGAGGAACTCCATGCCGTGAAACGCGTCTTCCGCGCCCCCTCGCTCATGCAGGTCGCCCATACGCGCAACCTGCTGCTGTCCGCGGGCATCGCCGCGGAACTTCGCAATCAATATCTGGCCGGTGCGCTCGGCGAGCTGCCGATGCTGGAGACCTGGCCGCAGCTTTGGGTCGATGAGGCCGACGAGTACCGCGCGCTGCGTGTCTTGCGTGAGATCGAGCTACCCTCGGTCGGGCCGCCGTGGATTTGCAGTACTTGTGGTGAGCGCCTCGAGCCGCAATTCACGAGCTGTTGGCGATGCGGTGCCGAACTCGTGGCAAATTCCATCTGAACGTTTGCAACCGCTATGCCAGAGTGGGCGCCGCGCCTTAGAGCCCCGGCGAAGCGCGTCTGCCGAGCGCTAAGACCCCTGATTTTTCAATAGCTTGACTTGGGTTGTCGGACAAACACCGACAGTCATTCACGTGCTGTCTGAGCCGAGCTTCAGCCCGTGCCGATGGCACTGCGCCGCCGCACCGCGTACAAATTGCTGTAGTCGTCTTGTAAGTGTTACAGGGGCGCGACGCGAAGGAGCAGAGCGATGAATGTGGCCACCAAGGAATTGACCGATCTAACCTCTTACCCTGAAGTCGACGGGTTCTTTTGGGGACGGTCCGCAGCGATGGAAGAAGTCCGCCGACTCATCAATCGAGTGGGGCCAACCGACGCCAGTGTGTTTCTGACCGGTGAGAGTGGTTCCGGCAAGGAACTCGCGGCGCAACTGATCCACCGACGCAGCGCGCGCAGCGCCGGGCCGTTCATCGCGATCAATTGCGGTGCGGTACCGGTGGGTCTCATCGAGGCGGAACTCTTCGGGCACGAGAAGGGCAGCTTCACCGGCGCCATTCGCGCTCATGCCGGCGTCTTCGAGCGCGCTCAGGGCGGTACGCTGTTGCTCGACGAAGTCACCGAGATGCCGCTCGACATGCAGACGCGACTGCTGCGCGTCCTTGAAACGCGCCGTTTCTACCGGGTGGGCGCCAGCACGGAGCTCGCCACCGACGTGCGCGTCATCGCCGCGACCAATCGCTGCCCCCTGCAGGCGGTCGACAGTGCCCAGCTACGCGAGGACCTGCTGTATCGGCTGGCGGTCTTTCCGATCTCCATGCCGCCGCTGCGCGACCGGGGCAACGACGTGGATCTGCTTGCCGATCAGTTCCTGGCGGAACTCAACGCCCGAGCCGGTACGATGAAACGTCTGTCGCAGAGCGCGCGCATGATTCTGCGCCAGCACAGCTGGCCCGGCAACGTACGGGAACTCAAGAATTGCATCGAGCGCGCCTTCATCCTCGGCGACGACGTGTTGGAACTCGCACCACTGATCCAGAGCGGAGCCGCACCTCGCGGTCCGGAGGACGCCAATACGCCCGAGCGCCTGGATATTCGGGTAGGCTCACGCATAGAGGACGTGGAGCGTTCCTTGATCGAAGCGACGCTCGATCATTTCCACGGCAACAAGCGACGTGCGGCCGATGTGCTGGGCTGCAGTCTCAAGACTTTGTATAACAAGCTCAATGGCTACTCGCAAGCTCAAGAATTAGCGAGTCCCTGAGGGGAGAGGAAGGCATGCTGTCCGAGTCACGTGTATTGATTGCAGATGATCACGCCGTCGTACGCGCCGGCTTCAGGCAATTTCTCGAGAACGACTCGAGCATCACGGCGATCGGGGAGGCCTCCACGGGGAGCGAGACGCTCGATCAGCTGCGCAAACAGTCCTGGGATTTGGTGCTGCTCGACATCCATATGCCGGACCGCAGCGGCCTCGATATTCTGCGCCATATCCAGACCGGACATCCGGCCGTCAAAGTGTTGGTGATGAGCGGTCTGCCGGAGCAGCAATATGCGGTCAATGTCTTGCGCGCCGGCGCGAGCGGCTATTTGTCGAAGGATAGCGCGCCGGATGAACTCATGAAGGCGGTGCGCACCGTGCTCTCAGGGCGTCGCTACGTGAGCGCGGCGCTCGCGGAGATCTTGGTTGCCGATTTGGACGGCGACCCCGACAAGCCGATGCACGCGCGGCTGTCGACACGTGAATTCCAGATATTTTGTAAACTCGCGGCGGGGCGCGGCGTCTCGGACATCGCCAACGAACTGTCCTTGAGCGTCAAGACGGTCAGTACTTACCGCAGCCGCATACTCGAGAAAATGAATTTCAGCGCGAACGCTGACATCACTTCATATGCTCTACGTAACGGACTGATTCAATAACCGACAGTGGTGCGGGTCATGTGGGAATTTTCCTACACGATAACCTGTGCAGTTTATGTGGCAAGAAATGAACATGGAGCATTACACTCCTTTGCGCGTGAACAACACACCTTTACATACGTCTGCGATGAATGGTTGCCTGCGAGTGCTGCTCGTCGAGGATTCCAAGGTATTGACGGAGCGCCTTACCGAAGCAATTAGACAGATATCCGAGGTCAATCTGATCGGCACAGCCGATACGGAAGCCGCCGCCATTGCGGCAGTCAAGCGCGATCCTGTCGATGTGATCATTCTCGATTTGCACTTGAAGCAGGGCACCGGCTTCGGCGTGATGCGCGCCTTGGTGAGCGAGCCCGTCAAACCACGCATCGTCGTGCTCACCAATTACGATCTGCCGGAATACAAGAGCGCAGCCGCGGCTTTGGGTGCGACGCATTTTCTCGACAAGGCGCGCGACTACGGGCGCCTAGGTGAAGTCCTACGCGCGATCTGCGTGGAGCAGATGGCAAAGACCTAAGTCACGCGCGCGTCCGTTTGCCGACCGGCAAGATCTACTCGAAAGACCCGCAATTTCTACATCTTTTTCCGCGCGGCGCCGCGCCAATCCTACGGCCCGAGCCCTGGTACCACTGCGCCTCATTGGCACGCGTATTGCTTTAGCAGATGTGAAGCGACGCGTCTTGGCAATGCCTCATCGGCGCCAGATAAGCCCCTCGCACCATCAGGAGTACATCGACGTGACTACAGAATCTCTCAGAAGCTTGATCGCCATCGGCGCGATCGCGACCATGATCGGCTCGGTCGCAGGCTGCGCCAGCTCTCCCGTGCCCAACGAAAAGCTCGCGCTCGCCCAGGCTTCCGTGCAGCGCGCGGAACAGGCCGGTGCACCGCAAGCGGCGCCGGTCGAAATGGCGACCGCTCGCGATAAGCTGACGCGCGCGCAAGCCGCGGCGGCGGATCACAAGCCCGTGCCGGCGACCCAGTTGGCGGAACAGGCGAATATCGACGCGCAGCTCGCGGAAGCCATTGCCGATCGGAGCAAGTCCGAAAAGGCCGCGGCGCAATTCGACGCGAGCATGCAGGCACTGCGCAACGCCTCAGCACCCAACTCCACCATGTCCAATTGAGGCCTCTGTCATGAACACCAAATTAATCACCGGAATCAGTTGTGCGCTGGCCTTGGGTGCCTGTGCGGCGACTCCCAAAACCGACGCGGCCTTGCAGCAGGCGCAGGCCGCCGTGAGTTCCGCGCAGGCGGATCCGAACGTCGCGAAATACTCCGCTCTGGATCTTGCCAACGCGGAGAAGGAGCTCGCGACAGCGCAGGCAGCGGCCAATCAGGGTCATATGGAAGATGTCGATCAGCCGGCGTATCTCGCCATGGAGACGGCGCGCATCGCCCAGGTTCGAGCGGCCGGCAAAGCCGATGATGCCAGAGTGGCGGCGGGCCAGAGCGAGCGCGACCGCATCCTGCTGAATGCGAAGACCCGTGAGGCTGAGGCCGCGCGTGCGACGACCGAAATCGCGCTCGATCAACGCGACATCGCCGCACAGCAGGCTGCGAACTTGCAGGGCGAACTCGACGCACTCAAGGCGACTCAAACTTCACGCGGCATCGTGCTGACACTCGGCGACGTCTTGTTCGACACCGGCAAGGCGGAATTGAAGCCGGGCGCCGCGCGCAAGCTGGATCAACTCGCGCAGTTCCTGAACGATCATCCGGATCGTCGCGTCGAAATCGACGGCTTTACCGACAGCGTGGGCAGCGATACCTACAACGAGGATCTGTCGCAGAATCGCGCGGACTCGGTCCGGTCCGCGCTGCTCGCGCGCGGCATCGACGGTACGCGCATCACGACTCAGGGCTTCGGCAAAGAGTATCCGGTCGCGTCTAATGCCGATCCCAGCGGTCGCCAGCTGAATCGGCGCGTCGAGGTCGTGATTGGATCGAATGGCGGCACAGCAATTGCGCCGCGCACGTCGGCGAACCAGCCTGCCTCAAACGGTCTCCGCCAATAGCGCTCGTTCCAGTGGGATCACGGCAGTTACCGTGGTCCCGCCGCCCTCCGGCTTGCTGACGCTCCAGACACCACCGAGCGCGTTGACCCTGTGACGCATCGAGGCAAGCCCATGGGAGACGATCATTCCAGGGCGCCGCGGCGTAATTCCCTTGCCGTCGTCGCTGATCCGCAGGATGAAGGAATCCGCATCGATTTCCACACTCAGATGCGCGGAGCTTGCATTCGCGTGCTTCAGAATATTCGTGAGCGCCTCCTGGCCGACACGGAAAATGCCGATTGCCGCCAGGGGGTCGAATTTCGGCTCCTGATCCGGAAAACTCTCCACGCACTTCATTCCCGTGCGCCGACAGGTTTCCTTGAACTGCCAGCGTAGCGCCGCGAACAGCCCCATATTATCCAGCAGCGTGGGCCGCAGTTCTTCGACAACCCGTCGTTTGAGGTCGACGCCGGCGCTCAAAGATTCGTGAATTCGCTTGAAGCGCTGCTCGATGGACGGATCGTTGGTCGGCAGCCGCTGCTGCAGCCAGGACAGATCCATGCGCGCCGCAACCAGCAGGCCGCCCAATTCATCGTGTAGTTCGCGTGAGAGCGCCGATTTCTCCTGCTCGGAGACTTCCTGAAGATGAGTCGACAACGACATCAAATCGCTCGTGCGCGCGGCCACTTCGCGTTCCAGCTCTTGCTTCTGATCGCGCAAGGCCGTCGCCTGCGCCGCACGGCGCCGCATTTCGCTGTAAACCAGGCGCATCGCCAGCAACACCAGGCCGATGTTGAGCGCGGCGCCGAGCAAGGTGAACCACCGTGACCATAGCAGATCTTCCCGCCAGCGCTGCATTGCCAGCGAAAGTTCCGACGACTCCGCGGTGCGCATCTCGCCGACCAGCTGCAGAATCTTGTCCATGGTCACCTTGCCGCCATCGATGCTGTGGGCGTCGAACGGTCGTTCACCGCGCCGCGCGTAAGAGGCCAGCGTCTGCTGCAGTTCGTGCAGCTTCTCGTCCGTGAGTTGGCGCAGCTCGCCGCTGCGGTCGGCCGGACCTTTGAGCGTGGCGTAAGCCTCATGCACGCGATCCGTCGCCTGCTCGATCGCGTTGAAGTCCGCGGTATACGGCTTTAAATACTCGTTCTCATCGGTCAGCAGATAGCCCCGCTGCGCGGTTTCGGCGCCGGTGACCAACGCCAGATATTCGGTGAGGCTTTGCTCGCGCACTTGCGACGCACGCACGCGTTCGTTGGCCGCCTCGAGCCTGGTCTGGCCCGCGATTGCGAGCAGGAACAGCCCGACGAGAAAACTCAGCAGAAGCAGCGGCGGCAAGGCGACGTACCAGCGACCGAGACGACCGAGTTCTTCCCCAAAAATCTTCATGATTCAAAGTCTCTGCGCTGTGGCCGGCAAAGTCCAGAGTACTCGCCGCTGTGGAACGCCGGTGTGGGTCGATTCCTACACGAAGCTTGGCTCGCGACCCATGGTCAAGCCGATCGGCATGACCCACACTCTCTCTACACTCGCTCGTGAGTGCCAATCAACATCAGGGAATTAGCCATGCTCTACTATGCGGTCGTATTTTTCATCATTGCCTTGGTCGCCGCATTGTTCGGATTCGGCGGCATCGCCGCCGGCGCGGTCGGAATCGCGAAAGTGTTGTTCTTCGTATTTCTGGTCGTCGCGGTCATCAGTGCCGTGCTCGGGCTCGCGCGCAGGTCTTAATTCCACTCACTGCTTGAGGAGATTGACTGATGAATTCGACGTATGATCCGGCTGCCGATCGCTTGCAAGATTCCGCCTCGGAATTCGGTAAAGACATCAAGAAAGGCGCCAAGAATGTGCAAGGTGCGGCGAGCACGGAGATTCAGAACCTGATCGCCGATGTCGAAGATTTGATGGCCAAGGTCGCAAATCTCAATGACGCCGACGTTACCCGTGTCCGCGGCAAGGTCGAAAAGGCCCTGAGCGCTGCCAAGCACAGCTTGAGCCAAGGCACGGAGACGATTCGTCGCCAAGCCCGCGCGACCGTCGCATCCGCTGACGACTATGTTCATGACAGTCCATGGCAGGCGCTGGGCTTGGCTGCCTTGGCGGGCGTGATCGTGGGTTTTCTCGTCACGCGACGTTCTTAAGAGCCTTGCCGATGGACCCGCTGCGCGTCTTGCCGGAAGCTGCCCCCATCGTACTGCGCCATTTGTCGGCGTATGCGGAGTTGGTCGGCGAGGATCTGGCACGCGCGCAGCGGGAACTTGCGGTGCGCTTGACGGCGCTGCTGTGTATCGGCGCCAGTTTGGTGTTTGCGCTGGCAATGGCGTGTCTTGCGGTCGTCGCGCAAACCTGGAGCACGCCCAATCGCATGGCGGCGATCCTCTGGATGGGGGCCGGGTTCCTGGCGCTGGCCGTGTTCGCCGTTCTGGTCAGAGCGCGGATCGTACGCGCCCAGGCTCCCCTGTTGAGTACGGTCAAACGCGAATGGCGCCGCGACCGCGTCGCGCTGGAACGTATCCTGTCCTCCGGCGCGCGCTAGCGGTCCATGATCGATCAACTCAGTGTCGAGACCATGCGCACCACGGAGAGATTGGCGCGCTCACGTCAGGAATTGGTTGATTTGTTCACGATCGTGCGGCATCAAGGCGGCTCCGTTGCCTCCGATGCCGAGTTTCCGCGCAGTCACACGATCCGCCTGTTGATGCACAGCCGGAGCCTGCGCGCGCTGGCGGCCCTCGCCGCAGGCATGCTGGTCGCCCGGCCCTTGACCGCCTGGCGACTGCTCCGTGCCCTGCCGCTGGGGGCCTTCACCCGCAGCCTTCTAACCCGAATTTTCAATTCCACAGGAACGACCCGATGAGCAAACCCTCCGACAAAGCGATGCCACGCCCCCATCTCAGCGATATCGAGGCGATTCGCGCACGTGCCCGGCAGCACATCAGCGCCGGCGCCGTGACCCCAAGCTACGATGCGAACCGCGAAGTCGTCCTGAAGCTGCTGAACGAGGCGCTGGCCACCGAATTGGTCTGTGTCCTGCGCTATCGGCGGCACTATTACATGGCCGAGGGGGTGCTTGCCGAGGCCGTCAAGAAGGAGTTCCTCGAGCACTCCATCGAGGAGCAGGGCCACGCCGACCTGCTCGCCGAACGGATCGTGCAGTTGGGCGGAGCCCCCAACTTCGACCCGACCGGGCTCGCGGCGCGCAGTCACGCCGAATATCAGGAGGGCGCGACTCTCGAGGACATGATCACCGAGGATCTGATCGCCGAACGCGTCGCGATCGAATCCTATCGTGAGATGGTCGAATACATCGGTGCCCACGATTCCTCCACACGCCGCATCTTGGAAAGGATTCTCGGTGTCGAAGAACAGCACGCTGAGGAACTCGCCAGCATGCTCAAGGGCGTGCATGCACTGACCAAGGCGCACGCGCCGAGCGCCTGATCGATCAGTGCCGCGCCGATCGGCGCCCGGCAATCGCCGCGGCGCCCATCGGCCGCCCCATCAATCAACCGATCAGCACGCGCACGCGATGCGTGCGAGAATCGTCATGCAAATCGATCTCGCGCATGGTAGCCGCGATCTGCACGTCATCGAGCCATAGGCCCTGAACACCGCGGTTCACGCCGTGCGGATTGCTGAGCTCGATCACATAGCGCGACGAACGATACTTGTAGGTAATCTCGAGATTCGGCCAGCTGCGCGGCACGCAGGGATCGATGTGCAATCTGTTGCCCCGTACGTGCAAGCCGAGCATGCCCTCGATTGCAGTTCGGTACATCCAGGCCGCCGACCCCGTATACCAGGTCCAGCCGCCGCGACCGACATGCGATGCCGCCGTATAGACATCCGCACAGACCACATAGGGCTCAACTTTATAGCGATGGATGCCGGCCCGCGTGCTCGAATGATTGATCGGGTTCAGCAGGGAGAACAACTCGCCCGCCATATCGCCGTCGCCCAGCTGAGCGTAGGCAAGCGTGGTCCACATGGCCGCGTGCGTGTATTGGCCGCCGTTCTCGCGCAGTCCGGGCGGATAGGCCTTGATATAGCCGGGATCCCTCGGTGTATGGTCGAACGCCGGAGTAAACAGTTCGACCAGCCCGTCGCTGCGACGAATGAGCTGCGAGTTCACGGCCGACATTGCACGCAGTGCCCGATCCCGTTCGCCGCCCCCCGAAATCACCGCCCAGGACTGTGCGATCGCGTCGATGCGGCACTCGTCGCTGGTGACTGATCCCAGCGGCGTACCATCGTCATAGTAGCCCCGCCGGTACCAATCCCCATCCCAGGCTTCGCGTTCGATCGACTGCTGGACCGCGAAGGCGTGTTTACGCCAAAGCACGGCGCGCTCAGCATCCGCACGGGTATCCGCGACGGACGCAAACTGCAACAAGCTGGTATGCAGGAACCAGGCGAGCCAGACGCTCTCGCCCTTGCCGCCGGCACCCACCCGGTTCATGCCGTCGTTCCAGTCGCCGGTGCCGAACAGCGGCAGACCGTGCGAACCGATTGCGAGGCTTGTGTCGAGCGCCAACGCGCAGTGTTCGTATAGCGATGCGGTTCGGGCGGTGGGCGATGGAGCTGCGAAGGCCTCGGCGTGATCGGCGGCCAAGGGGCCGCCTTCGAGGAAACTCACGGCTTCATCGAGCACGGCTGCGTCACCCGTGATGGTGAGATAATGTGACGTCACGTACGGCAGCCAGATCCGATCATCGGATATGCGGGTTTGCACACCCTGTCCGGATGTCGGCAGCCACCAGTGTTGCACGTCGCCGCCCTCGAATTGCCGGGCTGCGGCACGCAGAATTTGCGCGCGCGCGATCGCGGGCCGCGCAATGCACAGCGCCATCACATCCTGAAGTTGGTCGCGAAATCCGTAGGCGCCGCTTGCCTGATAAAAGCCGGCACGCGCCCACACACGGCAGACCAGCGCCTGATAGAGCAGCCAGCCGTTCAGCATCACGTCCATGGAGCGATCCGGCGTTTGCACTTGCACCGTACCGAGGGTTTCCTGCCAGTACTCTTCGACGGCTGCGAGCAGAAGCCCGACGTCGACGTTGCGGTACTCGTCGACGAGCGCCAGCGCTTTGGCCTTGGATTCCTCCTCGCCCAGCAACACGATCAGTTCCAGACTCTCGCCCGGTTCCAGGTAGAAGACCGTTTGCTGCGCGCCGCAGGGATCGAGGCCGCCGCCGACGCGCTTCGACAAGGCGCCGCCCCGAAGCAGGGCGGCCGGCTCGGCGAGCGATCCGTGACGTCCAAGGAATTCGCTGCGGTCCGCGAGCCAGCTCGACTGCCGGCCGCGCATGTCCATGAACGCGGTGCGCGCGTGAAATTCCGTGTTCCAGGGGTTGCGCGCGAGCAGGGCGCCGGACCCAGGGTCCACCTCGGTCACGATGAAGGGCGCCGACTTGGTCCGTTGCGACCCAAGCACCCATTCCACGTAATGAGTCAGGGACAGATGCCGTCGTTCGTTGCCGCGATTGCTCACGATCAGGCGCGATATCTTGACCGGACGGTCGAGCGGCACGAACAGGCAAAGATCGAGCGAGATCTCGTGCGAGGCATGTTCGAATCGCGTGTAACCGAATCCATGTCGCACGATGTACGGCGACGTTTCCCGGATCGGCAGCGGCGTCGCCGACCAGAGCTCGCCGGTTTCCTCGTCGCGCAGATAAAGAACCTCGCTGGGTGCATTGCTGACCGGGTCGTTCGACCAGGGCGTGATCTGGTTTTCGCGCGAATTCATGGACCAGGTGCTGCCGTTGCCGTCGGTCGACACCTGAAAGCCGAAGTGCTCATTGCTGATCACGTTGCTCCACGGTGCCGGCGTCCACTGGCGTTCATCGAGGACGGTCACGTATTCGCGTCCCGCCGATGCAAAGCCGCCGAGACTGTTGAAGAATTCCAGCGCGGGCAAACCGCGCGAGCGGCCGGGCTCCTGCGCCGTGCTCGGCGCCTGCGCGGCGAGTCGCGGCAACGGCTCCGCTTCGCGCAGCCTTGCCAGCTGGTCCGCCAGGCTGCCGCGACGCGCGACGAAAATCGCGCGTGCCGCTGTTTGCAGCAGATCTCGCTGTTCGACCGGCACCAGCTCGCCGCGCAGCAGAAACACGCGGCCGCGCTGCGGATCGTCTTCATCATGAATGCGTGTCCGGGCGGTGCGAATGGCAGCTTCGATCGCGTGCTGGAGGTCGTCCGCGTACGAGGTCGGCCGGTCGTTGATGATCACGAGATCGACGGCCAGACGCTTCGCCTGCCAGTAGGCGTGGGCGCGCAGCAGTTGTTTGACGATGTCGAGATCATGTTCGTCGTCGATGCGGATCAGCACGATCGGCAGGTCGCCGGAAATGCCGAAGGTCCACAGCAAGGGCTGGCCGCATTGATTCTTGGCCAGCATTTCCCGCGGCGCGCGCAGAGCCGAATCGGAATAGAGGACACGATTTGCGATTCGTTGGTATTGCTGCGCTTCGTCGAAATCGACGCCGAGATAGCGCAATTGCACTTGTGCCTGGGTCCAGCTCAAGGTCTTGACCCGCTCGAACGCCGCCACATCGCTATGTTTATCGGCAAGAATGATCGCCTGGGCACGACTATCGGCGACCAGGGTCCAAAAGGCGACATGAGCGGTTCGCCCCGGACCGATCCGGACACGCCGACGCAGGCTGAGGACCGGGTCGAGCACCACACCCGTCGTGTTGGATAGCGGGCGCGCATCGATAACCGAGACGGCGTCGCGCAGATCCCGGCCGCGACCCAGAAACCTGGCGCGATCGGTTTCATACTGCAGTCCGCCGATGGCGTCGCCGTCGAGCGCCGTGACATGCGCAACCCACAACGGCCGGTCGGTCGGTTCGCGCAGTCGCCGGGTCGCGAGCAACGCGCCGCCATCCGCAACGAACTCGGTCTGCACGAACATCTTCGAGAAAGCAGGATGCGCCGAGTCCGAGGCTGGAGTCGCCAAGACAACCTCGGCGTATGATGTCAATTCGATCTCACGCACCCGGTTGCTGAGGTTTGTGATGCTGACGCGGCGTACCTCGGCATTGTCCTCGGGCGATACCAGTATCTCGGTCGATGTGACGATACGCCCGTCCTGACGCGTGATTTCCGCGCGGTCCTCGTAGAACGAGACCTCATATCTGTCCGGCTCGACGCCGGACGGTTGATAACCCGCCGACCAAACCTGACCGCTCGCGACGTCGCGCAGAAATACGTAAGAGCCCCAGGGATCGCAAGTCGGGTCCTCGCGCCATCGCGTCACCGCGAGCCCCCCGAAACGACTGAAACCGGATCCGGCAACCGTCACCATGACCGTGTAAGTGCCGTTCGAGAGCAAGTGGGTGCGTGGCGCGACGTGATGCGGGGAATCGAAGCGCCGGGGCGCCGCCGCGGCCAACTCCTGCAGCTGCACCGGCGCGAGCGTTGCCTCGCCGCGTGGCGGCGTTGCGGCGGCCGAGCTTGGTACGCGCTCCTGCAATAGGAGTTCGTTGGCCTGAATCATGGGTTCGGCGCCGAAACGCGCGCAAAAGAGATTGTCCCGCAGCACGTTCGCGATCGCGACCAGGATCATGCCTTGGTGATGCGCCATGAACGCGCGCACGACGACGAGGTCTTGGCCCTCGGGCACGCGACTCGGCGTGAAGTCCAGCGCTTCGTACCAGCCGAAGCGGCCGCGGGCCCCGAGCTTCGCCAGCACTTGAAAATTGCGCAGGGCGGCGCGCGGGTCCACCATCGCCGCGAGCGCGGTCGCATAGGGCGCAATCACGGCGTCGTCGCCAAGGCCGCGTTGCAATCCCAAGCCCGGGACACCGAAGCTCATGTACTGATAGGTCAGTTCGACGTCGCGAGCGTTGAAAGCCGACTCGGACACACCCCAAGGCAGACTCCGTTCCGCGCCGTACTCGATCTGCCGTCGCACGATCAGGCGTGCGGTCTCCCCGAGTACGCTGCCCGCGGGGTCGCACATCACGAGTTCCGGCATCAGATACTCGAACATGGAGCCCGACCAGGACACGAGGGCCGCGCCGCGGCCGACGGGGGTCAGCAACCGTCCGAGCCGGAACCAGTGCCGCACCGGCAGATCCCCTTTGGCGATTGCGAGATAGCTCGCGAGACGAGCCTCGGAGGCGAGCAGGTCATAACAGCTGGGGTCTTGCTGCCGGCCCGAAATCTGATAGCCGATAGTCAGCAACTGGCGATCGGGCTCGACCAAGAAGCCGAATTCCATTGCCAGGGCGAAGCTACGGGCGCGATCGCCGAGGGTTGCGAGGCGGGCGAGCCGATCGCCATCGTCGAGAAGATCCCGTTGATGGCCTTGCAGGGAGCCAAGCAGCATGCCGGTCAGCGTCAGCAACGGCATATTGCCGAGCTCGCCACGTTCCTCGGCAAGCGCGTTCGCGATGTCGCAGGCGGCCGCGCATTGCTGCAGCAAGATGCCGAGGCAGCTTGCGACGTCCTCGCGGGACGCCTGCGGCCCGCGCAGGGTGCCGTGCATCGTGCGCAAAGCCTCGCCAAGTTGTCCCAGCGAAACGCCATAGTTACGCCGCTCGTCGTCGAGCGACTGGGCCAAGGCCTCGGTGGCAAGCAGCGTGTCCTCGATGCCGGTGCGCCAATCGGGACTCAGTGCGGGAGTTCTCGCCCATTGCCGGCAAGACTCGGCGAGCGCCAGCAAATGTCCCGCGAGATTGCCGCTGTCGACCGTCGAGACATACTTGGGATCCAAGGGACGCAGATCATGCGTGTCATACCAGTTGTAGAAATGCCCGCGAAACCGTTCCATCCGGTCGAGAGTGGCAAAGCTCGCCTCGAGGCGGTCGAGCGCGTCCAAGCTGCCGATCCACGCGAACTCGCGAGCGGCGACGACCGACAAGAGATACAAGCCGATGTTGGTCGGCGAGGTGCGATGCGCGATCACTTCAGAGGGGGTTTCTTGATAGTTGTCCGGCGGCAGCATGTTTTGCTCGGGCGTCACGAGCGCCGCGAAGAACAGCCATGTCTGATGCGCCATGCGGCGCAAGGCATCCCGATCCGCGTCGTCTAGCGGTGTCAAAGCGTCCGGGATGTCCGGCAGGCTCACCTTGCGTGCAACCAGCGGTGCGCTGAACCAGATGAGCACCAGAAGTCCCAGGAACCACGGAACTCGATGCGTGACCAGCACGATCAGCAACGGCGCGAACAGGGCCATCAACAGACTGCCCCACATGCGCGCATAGTAGCCGGCGAGCGAGGGCGCGAGTTGTCGTTTGGCCTGCGCGGCCGTGGTCCATTCGAGCAAGCGACGGTGCGAACCACCAAGCCGATAAAGGGTTCGCCAGATGGCGTCGGTTTGCAGCCAGGCTTGATCGGCTAGCAGCGTCACGCGCAGCGCCGTTGCACTGCAAGCCTCGAGAAAATCCTCACGCAGTTCGCGCCAGCGGTTGCGGCCCGAGAACTCGTCGAAGTTCGGCCGCAAATTGAACACGAGTGGCAGGAGCGCCGGCAAAGCGATACAGGCGATCGCGAACAGCGACCAGATCAAGGGTGCCGGACCGAAGCAGATCAGTACGAGGAACAGAAAGGCGGCGGGTGCCAACAGGGATCGGCGCAGGTTATCCAGCATTTTCCAGCGGCCGAGCGCCGGCACAGCGCCGCGACGACCGAGAATCCACGGCAACAATTGCCAATCGCCGCGAGTCCAGCGATGTTGACGCAGCGCGGCAAGATCATAGCGTGCCGGGTATTCTTCGATGAACTCAACGTCCGACGCCAAGCCGCAGCGAGCGTAGATGCCCTCGAACAGATCGTGACTCAATAATTGGTTTTCAGCCACGCGGCCGCGCAGCGCCGCCTCGAATGCGGCGACGTCGTAGATCCCCTTGCCGCTGTACGAGCCTTCTTGAAACAAGTCCTGATAGACGTCCGAGACGGCAAACGCGTAGGGGTCGATTCCGGCTCGTCCTGAAAAGACGCTTTGGAAAATCGACGCCTCGGAAATCGCGGGCAGCGACGGCGTCACACGCGGCTGCAATATCGCGTAGCCCGCGACGATGCGACGAGTCGCCGCATCGATGACGGGTTGATTGAGCGGATGCGCCATCTTGCCGATCAGCTGCCGTGCAGCACCGCGCGGCAAGCGCGTATCGGCGTCGAGGCTGATCACATAGCGAATCCCGGCGGGGATCGCCGGCGGACCGCCGTTGGCGTCGATGAAGCTCGTGTCCCTTGCACCCATCAGCAGGCGGTTGAATTCATGGAGCTTGCCTCGCTTGCGCTCCCAACCCATCCAGCAGCCTTGACTCGCGTTCCAAAGCCGACGCCGATGCAGAAGAAAAAACCGCCGCTCGCCGCCGATCGGTCCGTAGGCAGCATTCAGAGCGGCGATCTTTGTCGTCGCATGCGCGAGCAAAGCGGCGTCCCCGGGTGTCGTCTCGGTGGCGGCATCGGTCCAGTCCGACAGCAGGGCGAATCGAATGTCGCCGTCCGGGCTGGCGAGAAAGTGCACCTCGAGGTTTTGAATTTGCTCGTCTATGTCCGCGAACGTGGTCAGCAGCGTCGGGATGACTATGATCGTGCGAAACTCCGCGGGCACGCCGTCCGCGAATTCGAACGCCGGCAGCACCGATGCATTGCAGGTATGCGTGACCCAGAGGTTGACGATGCTCACCGCTACATCCAGCGAGAGCATCAACCCGCAGGCGCCGGCCAGCGCCTCTAGTGCGATTCCCCAGTCGCCGAGGTTGCCATCCATGCGCAGGCCGACGCCGGCGGCCGCGAGCGCCATGATCCCGGTACCCAACACGCCGATCGCAGCTGCGTAGCCGCGCAAGCCCGCCGCTCTGGTGTCGCGCGCAATGCGTTGATTCCAGGGAACCCGATAGCCAAGGGTCTCCTCCAGTGCCCGCCGCCCAGCGGCCAGCAGGTAGTATCCGGGGTCGCGCAGACGCGGCGTCTCCGCGGCCCGACCGGCAAGTTCGAGCGCCGCTCGCGCCACCTCCAGCTCCTTGCGGTCAGATCCGCGCGCAAGATCCTCGATCGCATGCCGATACGCGTCCCGCGTCGGAAAATCCAGCGCCGCGAAGCGACTTTCCTCGCGTAACACGTCATCGACCAAGCTCACGCTTTCGACGAATTTCGCCCAGTCCACCGAGGTGATGAGTTTCAAACTCGTCATGACGTTGCGCACGCTGACGTTGATCGCGCCCTGCCGTTGATGCTCGACGTGCACGATCTCATCGGCGCTCGTGCCTTGCGCCGCGAGCTGCTGGTGCAGCCACGGCAACGCCGGCGTGGTCGCCGGATCATGATCGCGCAGCCTCTGAAAGAGTTGGGCTGCGAACGCGTTCGGCAGCAGCTCGCCGGTGAGCGGTTCGAGGCGACCGGCACTCTGGTCTTGCGGGGACGTCGACTCGTCGAGCAGGGCATCGGCGAGACTGTCTGCGTCGGCACGAAGCGCGCGGCGATCGACGATACCCGCCGCCAATCTGCGCAAATTCTCGATCAAGACCACACGCATGGTGATCGCAATCGCCCAGAGCTCGCCGATCGTGAGCGGCTGTACCTGTTGATAGGCGCGCGTGAACCGAAACAGAGTGTCGAGTTCGAAGCGGCTGTCGGTATGCGCGACGATCTCCCAAGCGATGCCATAGACGCGCGGATAGCCGCGCAGATGTCCGCGCGCCAGCTTAGGCAGCTGCCGGTAATATTGTGACGGCAGGTCGCGGCGAATCGCACGCACGTGCTCATCGACGATGTAGTAATTGTCGACCAACCAGGCCGCGGCCGGCGAAAAGGCGCGTCCGACTCGAGAGTCGCCCGAGAGTTGCTGATAGGCGTCTTGCACGACCGCCGCGTTGTCGCGCAGACGGCGATACAGGGAGATGACCGGACTTGGCTTCGTGGCTACGTCCTGGTCGCGTGCCAAGGCCTGCGCGTGATGCTCGAGTCGTTCGACGCTATAGATTTCGGCGGAAATGGGTTCTTCCATCTCCGGCGTGTCATACAAGGCCGTACGCGCGCGACGGCGCGACCTAAAATAGTTCAATGGCGCCTCGGGAGTGGCTGCTGAAATCCGACGGGATACCCTCGATCACTTGCAGTTTCTGTGCCACGTCGGCCTGAGCGCGCATTCGCACGGGCTGGGGCGCCCTAGGGCTTGGACTCATGCCGTGCGCAGGCGGACCGTGCGCCAAATCTTGTAATTCTTACCGGTACAGGGCCGGATTCTTGCCAATGCCCGCAATGATCGGGACTCCGGCAATTGCCATCCGGTGTTGACTCATTTCCGTCATCAACGATTGATAAATCTAGCGCCTTTTGCGCCCTATGCCCGCTAACTCGAACGCCAACTGCCGGCCAAGGCTCCACGGTCTGGTCACCCTCGCGATGGCGGTTGCCGCGCTATCTTTGCGGATCTCGAACTCGGCCGCGGCAGAGACTGGTGACATCGAGCCGCTCGAGGTCCTTGCAACCCGACCAAAGCCAACGCAGAGCGACCAATTGGCGCCCATGACGATCATCGATGGTGACGCGATCGCGCGTAGCGGTGCAGCCACGATCGACGAATTCTTGCAGCGCTTGCCGTCCATGGGATTTCAAGGCGTCAATCAAAATCAAAACAACGGTGGATTTGGCGTCTCGTTTCTGGATCTGCGGAACCTGAACTTCAACCGCAGCTTGGTGCTGATCGATGGCCGCAGAGTGGTCCTTAGCGGCATACAAACCGATGAGGCGGTCGACGTCGCGAACATTCCGGCCGCCTTCGTGGATCGCGTGGAAATCATGCCGGACGGCACGGCGCCAAAATACGGCGCGGACGCCGTGGCGGGCGTCGTCAATATCGTCTTGAAGCAGCATCTGTCCGGGCTCACGGCAAGCGTCGGTTCAGGCATCAGCGGCTACGGCGACGGGGGCACAGCCGACCTAGCGCTCAGCCTTGGCGAGAACCTCGACCACGGGAATTTTGCGCTCAGCGCCGCGTGGACACGCCGGGATCCCATCGTGCAGTATTCGCGTGCTTGGGCGCGCGACCCCATCGACACCGCGACGGTCGCTCCGGACGGTTCGCTCGCGATCACGCGCGGGAGTCCGGCCAGCCTGAGCGGCAATGCCGTGACCGCCAGCGGAAGCATCGGACCGTCCACGGGGAATTACGACACGTCGCTGGAGTCGTACTTGCGTGGCGGGCTCGACCGGACCGCTGTGAACGCGATCGGTCGCTATGAGCTTTCGGATCGGCTG
>Ga0209208_10002621_pt1 | contig 25798 bp, 18 predicted proteins | sample S1TSphfallax_3_FD_187694 | JGI IMG/M metagenome (GOLD analysis project Ga0209208, IMG submission 187694) | Host-associated microbial communities from peat moss isolated from Minnesota, USA - S1T2_Fd - Sphagnum fallax MG (SPAdes) (version 2) | ecosystem: Host-associated > Plants > Peat moss >...
AGAACGGGATAAAGCAAAAAGAGTTAGCTACCGATGGACTCTATCAACCTAAAGGATAGCTGAAAGTACAAGAGAGTATCGAAACTTGAGTTTGTCGAAAATAAAGGATGCACAAGTTTGTGATGAATTGTTCAAGTTCAATAGACAATAGACATCTGCCAAAGACAATTTTGCTAAAGTTCACTCTCATTTTCTCCAATATGGAGAAAAAGGCTCAGCAAAAGTGTTTAACTACATTGATGCTAATATGCACATGAAAATAGAAAGGAGAAAGGAGAAACATAACCTAGTAGACACAAAATCAAAGAAATCAAATGCCTATATGAATCCAAGAAATGCAAGAAGGGCGATGAATTGAATTAGAAAAGCATTTGTTTATTTATTCATACCATTATGTCTTGCATCTTGTTAAATAACAAGATTTTGATTGCATCCTTTTGGATCCACTTGTTAAGCCTTTTGCACATCTTCATAATTCACTAAATGGAGGAACCATTTTTACTTCCAAATGCACTAGCATCCCAATGAGTTCAAACAATATTAACGTAATTATAGAATGTTGATATTCAAGATTCAGAAGCATTGTGATGTTCAAATGGAATTCACACCTAACAACCAACTTGCATTCCATCAATAGTGAGTACAATTACCTTAGCCAAAATTTCTTTCACAACCCTTCTCCATGGGACATACCAAAAAAAACATTTGTCAATTCAAGTTCCATTCAAAGCTAGAAAGGAGCACAATCATCTTGTGTCTTGTCAACAAGTTGGCCATTCAAGAATTGCATATTTCTTCTACAAATCTGCATTCCAAGAAAGCCATACCCCACTAGAAGGTCAATTTGGAACAACATTTGTTTTTATTATAGAAAAGGAAATGGAACACATTGCAAGGATAAATAAAAATTGGCATTCCATCCTCAAGTAATTAATATTTCCTAAATATAAATAGTGGAACAAACAAAATGATCTTTTTTTAATGAGATGAAGGGGGTTAAATTTGTGAGAATTTGTTAGCTTCTAGATTTGTATCCCTTAAATATGTTATCATAACATCTAATGTTTTCTCCTAGGTTGAAGTATTTGAATCTACCACTAGTTTTTTGAACATAGGCCGTGCAACACAACAAGGAATTTAAATCATTGTCCAAATTAATGATGGGAAAAAATTATGGTTTAGGTTGAACAAAAATATATTAAGGACAAATTTACAAATTACAAACTCCGAAACACATCATTCTTAACATAAAATATGAACACAAAATGTTTCAAATGGATTCTCAAAATTTGAAAATAAGTGACAAGGATCACTCAATGTTTAAAGTAACTCAACCCCTAGATTTGAATGAAAAGTCACATCTTGCATAATTTGAAAGCTTGGCAATTAGATAAAGCTAGCTTTGGCTATGGATATTGTTTGTATAGGGAAAGTGAATTTTTTCTAGATGCCAAAACAAAATTGTTCAATAGTATTAGTCTTCACAAATATACACATGCATTTTTTCGATGTTCAACACATTTTCTCATTTGCCAACCTTACGCAAGATAACAACAATCAAGAAATTGATTTTTCAAAGAAACAAGCAAGTCTTTGTAACAAACACTTGAAATGGATTAAACAAATATTTTTTTCTCAAGCAATTCTCCCAGTATGTGGATTATACAACTTTAAATTTCTATAGATTTTCTTTGTGACCAATTTTTTTTGCAAAAGATTAGGTATGCCTACATGCATTTGTAGTTTATAATGTGCATAGAGTTGAGAAGGTGGCCACTATTCAATGTTTTATGAATTTTAGCTTAAGCATGTGTTGCTATACAACAATGTAACAACCCGTAAAAGGATGTCTCTATTATGTAGCCTAGGGATGCCCCTCTTGAACTATAGTTAGTTGTTAGTGGGAAGATGGAACTTGGAACATTTTCAAGTTTTAACTTTGAGTTTTTCTTTATGTGAGATCGCTCACCAACCTTTAGGCAAAAAAAGGGCCCAATGGCCTTTTTTATATTGAAAATTTAGCTTGCATAAAATTCAATGTAACATTAAAGTCAATTAAAGTTTAACCAAAGTCTCAATGGCCTTTGTTACATTGACATTAAATGTTGTTGCATTCAATGTAATAATTTTCAAAGTGGGTGGTGAAATATGTTTAATGAAAGCACACTAAGGTGGAACATTTTCAATGTCATAAAATACATTTTTATAATTTTACAATTTTGAATAATGAATTAATTTCAATTTACATTTGCAAATGATGGAAAAAAGATTCATGTCAACACCGAATTCATACATCAAAATACATTTTATGTAAAATTTTTGTCATTTAATTTGTTATGAACTTTTAAAAGTCTACAAAAACTTGTCATAGTCCATAATTAGTTTAAATTATTTAAGTATGAACTCAATACACCTTCATATAATGCATAATAATAAATAAATGACTCAATGATAATATTGTGTGATGGCATTGATACTAAAGATTCAAACAATTTGGAAGGATGGCGAGGAAAAAAAATTAAATTTACATTGAGTTACAAATTTTTTTACAAAAGGTTTTTATTTATTGAAATTATTACTTTCGATGTTCATATTTCAAAAATAAGATTATTCTAATCTAAAATAAAACTATTCAAGTCCTTATGAAAAATATATAATGACACCTTGTCACACAGCCCATGTCACTTGGATCCTAACCAACATTATATAACATAACTTGGATGTTCTAACATTAGGAAAAATCTATCAAGTCCTTACATGATTTAGGAATTGTGGAAATCACAAGTAAACTCCCTTAGAAGAGGGGAAGTTGATGTAACCACCTTCTTCTCTTTATTCCCATTTTCCCCCCTAACCCTAAAATTATATACCTACACACAAAACAAAAAAAAAAGAAAAACAAAGCAAATCAACATTGGTTTGGTATTTTAAGAAAATAAAAATTCATTACATATTAACATTTTTTGCACAATTGGTTAAATTTTTTTTTTGGAATAAGAGTAGCCTAACAAAGTAGCCTAACAACAACAACAAGTATATGACTAGAAGCTCTGAAAGTTTGTCAGTAGAAGTAGTTTGAAAGCTAACTGTTCAAGACAGAAAAACATCCTCACATGTAAGTCTGGTGGTATTGTAGACCTACACTTGGTACCAACACTGGTACTTCACCTAAGCAAGTGAAGACATTAAATCAATGACATGCTTTTATTGCAGGTAGTACAATAGTAGTGCCAGCTCTTTCTCTCTCTTTTTTTTTTTCTTCCCTTGACTGCCCATCTGCCCAAACAAGATGTGTCTGGTGCTGCCCATACACATCTTGGTGCTGCCCAGACACATCTTGTTGCTGCCCAGACACACTTTTGGGTCTACCACCCGAGTTAATATCAGGCCTTGTACCAGTTTTATACCAGATTCAATCCAAAGTGCATTCCCATGTTGGCTGGTTATTATTGCTTTTAAAAGTAAACACTGGGTATTTTATTAGAAATTAAATTAAAACCCGCCGGTTATCAATCAATGTTAAAGTATTACCCCCTCATTATCAATATTTTTTTGGGTGGGGGGGATAATAACCGCTGATTATGCATACGAGTCAGTTTTCAAATACCCGGTTATACTGCTGGTTATACACCAGTTATAGGACAAAAACATTTCTTGTTTTTTTTTTTTTTTTTTTTATTTTTCCATCATAAATATGTTTAGTGTTTTAGAATTCTAAAAATATTAAAATTAAAAATTGAAATAATCAATTCTAAAACACTAAACATATTTATGATCAAATTATTAAAAATTGAAAAATGCAATACTGGGCAGGCAGGTAGATTATTTGCTGATTTGAAAATAAATAAAATAATTGACTGGTAAGTTATTGATACCCGGCCCTGTAGCCCGCTGGTTTACCCAGGTCAAAACTCAATAACTGACCAACAGTTGGTGCATAAGACATACTTCATAGGAGCCAAAAAATTAGTCTTAGTAACACCAAAACCATTGATCACCAGGCTGATATGAATGTTTCAAAATGCACTAAAAACAACAACCATGCTTGTATGGAAAACAGGCCAAGTATATACATAGATATACTCAAATTGATAACCGATGGGTATGTGTCCCTCATTCTAAGAACCACCCAACACTCGACTCTAGACCTTCATTGCCTTACCAAGGGTATATATATCAAGAGTTGGTGAATTTTCAAAAATGATTAAAACCCACCTATTATCAATTTGCTTGTCCCATTAAGGCCCATGGTTAACTATTTTCCAATGTTTCTTAGACTATCTTTGTCCCTTTGTACAATAGCTTGGCTTTCATCTCCCTCTCTAGATTAGTAGCCCATCTCTCTTGTTGTTTTATGCAACAGCCTGATTCTCATCTCCCTCTCTAGACCAATAACCCATCTCTTTCTTCTCTTCAGCAACACAATTGATTGTGGAGTAATGGTTCAACTAGCTACTTGCTTCATTGAAAACATAATTGGTAGACAATGAGAGTGAAGACATAGAGGGTCAATGCTTAGTGAGAGAACAAATACATAGAGAGAGTGGAAAATGCAAGTCCCTAAAGAATTTGATGAGAATATTTTGCATCAACTCTTACTTGCGATGATAAGTTTTTTTAGAAGGCATTACAAGATGAATTGATTTTTATTCTGTTGGATCATGCAAGATGTATGTGCAACATGTTCTTATTTCCTGAAAAAGTCATATGCTTCCAAGGTTGTGCTTCTTTCTTCCATTAAAAAATGTATGAGTCCAATGAAAATGTTGGCCTATGGCTTGGTTGCCAATGCATGTGATGAAAAACATAAGATTGAAGAAAACACAACTATTAAATGTTTGTTATGATTTGTGAAAGCTATTCAAGACCTTTTTGAGTCTGAGTATGTTAAACAACTATTATATAGATGAAGATGAATGGATGTAAAGGTCTATAAAGCATGTTTGTTTCATTGGATTGTATGCATTATTGTTGAAACAATTTCCTTGTTACTTGCCAAGGGAATTCATTAACAAAGAGAAACCCTAAATCAATTATTTTCAAGGCAATTGCTAACCAAAGTTTAGGGTATATTGCATGCATTTTTTTGAATTACCAAGTGACAACAATGATTCGAATATTGGATAGAATACCTCTAACTTTTGATTTGTTGTAAGACATGGACTTGATTTTTGAGTTTAATAATAATGAATATTTTCATTATTATTTGCTTATTGATGGAATTTATCCTTGCTAATCCATGTACATGCATACCATCCATGAATCCTAGGGTGAAAAACAACAACATTTTTCCAAGGCACATAAAGTTGTTCACAAGGGCACAAAATGATGCTTTGGAAATTTGCTTATGCAAGATTTGAGATTATAGATTACCTTAGTGGAAAATGGGACCAAGAAATCATAGCTAACACCTTGATGGCTTGTGTAGTTTTGGGAAACATGACAATAACATAAGAGTAGAATCAAAACTTGGAGCCAACATTTGATGTGAAAAAAACATATAATTTGGACAAGGAATTTCATTTGACAATTATATTAAAGGCACAATTCAAATTGAAAATAAGGATTTTCATCATTTTAAAAACAATTTCATAAAAGATTTGTGGTGACTAAAGACCAACAACCAAGTCATAACATTGTACAAACTTTGCATCCCATGATTTGGTAATGAATATCATTTGAAATTCATTCCTTATAAGTTTGTAATTTTTGCAAACTAATGCCAAAAATTTAAATTATTTTATGAACCATCATAATAATTTTAATTTATTGGTGGTAACTAGTAGATTTTTAATCTCTCATTAATTTACAAGGTGAAACTTTTTTTATTACTCTAATGTTCTAAAAATAAAACTAGGAGCAAGTCATTTGTCACTTATTAAGGGATTGATGGATATATTTGGAGGAATTGCCATTTAAAAAAAAAGGGGGATGAAGGAATCACTAGTTTAAGGGAGATGGGTCTATTTTGGGATGGTTGAGATCAACATGGGGTTTGTATTTGATTTTGGTAATACCCATTGGTTCTAGGTATTTGAAAAAAATAAAAATCCAAAAACCAATGATTCCGGGTATTTCAAAAACTTCAAAGGATGGGCAAAGACCCTACAATTTTAGCTGAAAACTAGATTTAAAAAAAAATTGAGAATCACAATCATATATAATACTTGGGTGTTTGATCTTTTGATAACCATGATTATATATCAAGATTGGGTATTTGATTTTCTGATAACCATAGTTATCAACTTTGATACTTGTCTTGATACCCAGTAGGGGTTTGATGCAATTTCTAAACCTGCCCCAACTGGTTGAAGTGTACTTGAAGAACTTGGAAGAATACATGTATATGTGTGATTTTTGATCAGGAAAAGAGAGACTATGTGTATTTATCTTTATGTTGTATTGGCAGTGATATGGAAGACTTCCTACTATAGTCATAGAGTAGGACTCAATATGTCTCTAGAGGGAAGTCTTTTAGGTAATCAAAGAGGTTCAGCAACTCAACAAAATGAACTTGAAAATCCACCTGAAAGGATATTAAGATCCAACTTGGATTCACTTGAAAGTATATATAATGATCCACAAACCTTATAAGAAAGGCCTTAAAAAAGACCAAATGGGTTTGGTCTAGGGCTGGATCTAGTCAGCCCTAACTTTTCTCAAGTCAGGTTTGGGTCTTAAGACACCTCCCTAACTTGGGGTGGGTCTTGTGCTGGGTCTTGTCCCATGGAGATGTGCCATTCCCAGTTCTTAGAACTGACCTTAACTGAAAACTTGAAATTGGCTCACATTGCTAAGGACTTGAGATAATACCAACCTTGTACCTATTTTATACCAGTCTCAATTCCAAGTATATATACCTACCTCATACCAGCTAAAAATCTACCTTGGACCCAATGCCAAGACCTAATTGGTATGAAAGTCCTCTCATGAAATTTTTTGTCGTTTCGTACTAGTCAGGTCCTGGTAGTGGGTTTTCATGAATCATTCCCAAATCTTTTCATCTGCCACCCAACACACTACAATCTCATGTAAGTATGTATCTTCTTGATTATTATTTGCATTGAATTGAATTTGTAAAAGCTCACAAGCTGAGCAGGTTTGCAGCACAAAATAATGTGGAACTCCTCTACCACGAGACTAGCTAATTTGGAAAAACAAAGGATGTAACTGAAGATTTACCCAATTCATTGATGTGAGCTAATCAATCTTATAAGCTCCCATGGGGATTGCTTTAAAGGTGAAAAGATCTTAAATAGGACAAAGCTTCTTCCATGGACTCAAGAAAGAGAATTAAACGACTAATGTAAGTAAGACAACTTGAATCCTTATGCTCTCTTGATATGAAGTTGGTTTTTGGAGAGGATGAGTTTGTAATTTTCAAGTTTCCAATTGGTACATAATGAACCCCATGCACATTGGTTATGTTTGATAATAGCTGTAGCGTAAGGTCCTATGCTGACAATTGCTATGGCTATGGCTATTTCCATGTGTTCCCTAGGGCACTTTGAGAAATTTACTAGTGTGTTCGGAGGCCACCATATATATTCATGAATATCCCTCGTAGAAAAGAGGATGGATCTTGTGCATATTCGTTTAAGCATGGCATGGAAAAATTATGCCTACTTATAGTTAGTTGTAAGATGTCTCCCGTTCTTAATTAGGAGTAGGCATAAGAACCCTCCACCTCCTATACCTTGTTATCTATGTACATGTTTTAGGTTTATGAAAATGTTTGCCTTGTGCGTGCTTTATGATGGGGTAGAGCCTATGGGTGGGATACATTCCCAAAATGTTCTCACATTGAAAACATGAGGTTATCATCTCCTATGAGAATATGATAAATAAATGGGTATATGTGGTATCATACTCAAATTGAATGGAGAAACATACCATTCTTTCTTGCATGAGCATCTCGACACATTGTTAATTTATTTAGCAAATGCATTGATAATATTGTTGTTTATTCTAAACAATTTTTTTGATTTAGAGAATTAGTTATAGATACCTGGCTGTTAAAGAGCTGAGAAATGGCAAGGTTGAGAACCACCTGATATATGTGTTTTGAAGAGTTTGATACCCTGACTAGGTATCTAAATCTTTAAAAGAATAACAAGAGGGGTTTTGATTTTTTGTTTTAGAAAACCCCGACCCAATAGTTCTCTAAAAACCACTAAAGGTGAGAACCATCTAACTAACACTAGTGTTGACGGGTTGTTGAGAAAATACCCGTGCATCAACCCAACTATTGATAACCTATTAGTTGGTTATCAATGTTGTTTGAAAACTGGTAGATAACCTACCTGCTTGGTACATATTGTTTGCAAGAAGCCATATTCCGAGTATCAAAAACCCTATAACCTACCTTGCCTAGGCAAATATAATTAGCAGTTTTTCAATTAGAATATTTGACAATCAAACCTTATGCATAATTAAAAAATAATAACCAAGTAAGTTGATGGTATTACTTTGACACTGAAATTGATAACTGGTGGGTCTAAATTAAATTTTTTTTGACATTGATACTCTATCTGGTTCAAAAATTAAAAATTAAAAAACATTTACCTGGATAGTTATTGAAAAAAAGAATTAACTTGGCCAACATAGGTCAGAACTTGGTTATTTTCATTTTTTTGAGAATCATGGTTAGAACCACCTTACTACACTCAATGGGGTTTGGTGCATTTTCTAGTACCTATACAACATTGGAAATAACCTAATTGTGTTTGATTTAACGATCATATGGGGACCGGGTACCATGTAGAATGGGGAGCAAGTTACTACCTTTTCACATTAGGGGTTGAGATTGGGGAGGGATTGGGATAAACCAATATAAGGTGACAAGGTTTTACTTGAAAACATTCACAAATATGGGAAAAAAAAAAAAAAAAAAACCCCCTTGGTAATAGAGATATCCTTAAAGTGGTACCCTGTCTGGTGCCCTCTCTCATCCTCACTTTTGTGTTTCACCTTGACTTTGCATGTTTCATTGAAGTCCCAGAAACTGGGGTCCAAACTCAAAAGGAAAGGTGAATAATATTGGGTCATCCTGATGGTGTGGGCTTTCCTTCTTGGCATCCTCTGCACATTAAGGACTAGCAAGAGAGAGGGAGAGAGAGAAAGGAGAGAGGAAGAAAAAGAGCAAAGAGGAAATGATATTGATATTTGTGGTGATGGTGATGACCTGCAAGGAAAAACAAAAAAAGTGTTGGGTTTTGAGCTTTGAGTTTGACAACAAAACTTTGACAAGCTTTGTGTGAAGAGCTTTGTCATTGAATCTTAGAGTTCAACACATGATCCAACTTGAAGAGAAGAGACAAAGACAAAAGGAACCTTGAAAAACATTCATCTAAAGAGACCAAAACTTGGAGTTCGAAGTAGACGGCACTTACTTTGCTTATTCTCTCTTTTCATGCAAACCCTGCAATGCCATTCCCTCTCAAGTTGTAAAACACTTTCACAAGAACCTCATGTGGTAAATGTGAAAACACCCAAACACAAGTTCAAACTCTGAAACTGCCCAAATCAGAGCATTTCCAAGTTTCACCATGCTTTTTTCCCCTTTCTACCACATTTGCCCTAAGTGTGATGAATCCTCTTTTGTCGAAACATTGGGTCTACACTTTGGGTTTTCATGACTTTACACATATTTCTAATGCGCAACTAAAATTTCCTTAAGAAAAAAACTCTTTTCCTTTGATGTGCTGAAGGAGTTTGAACTTGGAACGTGATGGGATCATGATGCTATCCATGACACATTTTACAATATTGGACATGAATTTTAATTTCACATTTCTTAATTTTTTTTTGACAAATTCACATCAACAATTGTCCAATCTACTTTGGGTGTTAAATGACATAGTTTTGTTTTAAAACAATATTCATACATGGGTAGTTATCATTATTGAAATTTAGCATAACTTGTGTATAAGAACATTTTTAACAATGTTAAAATGTGACCTTGCAAAAATATTTTTCACATTCAAGTTTAGTTTTTTAGTTTTTTCCAACCCCATCCATAAAACCAAATTGGGATTACAAATAGGTGGGATATTATTAATAGCAAACCATGTGAATGAATCATTGTGATTGGCCAACCAAACATGGAATAACAATCAAATCATATTTATTACAATTTTCTCTAGTAGGAGTTAAGCTTTGTTATGCCTTGTGCTAGCTTCAACAAAATGTGTAAAAATGTTGGGCCAAAACCATTTTGTTGAGTGAAACCTACACATTTTGATTTTTCTTCATCCAATTTTGATTTGCAAGGTCACATACTAAACATTAGTGGAGTTGTTTTGAAAGCATTTCGACCATAGGTTGTTAAACAACCTCACAAAATCACAATCACAAATTGTTATAAATTTTGCATCGGAAGTTGAGATTATGTTGTTGCAACAAGTTATGCTCTTAAGCAAACAAGATAAAGCTAATTTAAACATCATAGAATTGTGATGTTAAAACAAACTTTGGAGCATCAAACCTTAAAACATCAAGTTTTGATTCCACCCCTACTATCACCAAAACACATTTGCATTGCATCAATAACCCCATTTACTCTTTGATTTTATGCACACATTTAAAATCCAAAAACCTAATTCAATTGTGGTTTGATTTCCAAACTAATTAACAATTGCATTTTTAGATTCCCAATTATGTAATTGTTTTTTGCATTCAAGCAAAAAAATCATAGTTGAATTTAGGTGTTCTTGAAGATGTGTTGTTGTGAAATATTAAGGTGGGAATTTGCTTACTAGATGATTGCATGTAGAATTTGAAAGCAAACATAAATTAGGTTGTGAAAAGATGAGAACAATAATGGGGTTTGTGTGGAAACAATTAGTTTCATACCATTTTTTATGGAATATTCCATTTTTTTTCTTTCATTGCCTTGATTTTTTTTCACTCTTGTCCTCTTTCCCATGTTTTGTTTATTCCTTATAGAATTGGAGCTATTCATGGAGGAAAACAAAGGTGTCATTATTGTCACATTTTTGGAATAAGGAAACACATCCATTGAATACGGAAACATAAGCATAAGAAAACCAACATGAACCCAAACACATATATCTACAAGAGCGCAAGCCAATTCTAATATTGAAACTCTTAGTGATCATGGCAAATACCACCTTGTTGTCAAAGAGGAGAGTTCAAAGATGTTGAGGTTGGCTTTTGCTTCATGATACAAGTGTCAGCCTTCAACAAATTCATTTTCGTTTTCAACATTAGCAAGTAACTCTTGAAAGGGCTTATTGTGTATTACAATGGAGATGTTTAAAAAACTTATATTGTTAAAAAAAAAAATCTTTATTTGGTTAAAGTTATTTCCAAAATCAGCTTGTCTTTGGCTTCATTTGACCTTGTATGTAATCCTTTTTTCATCTTCAATTTTAGTGTAACCCTAAACTGACCATAAATGTCAATCATTTATTAAATTGGGTAATAATTCATAAGATTTGTGAGATATTAAAGTTATACCATAAAAAATCCTCCCCAATTCCATCCCTACTCCCACCCCTTATCCTAATTTCTTCCAATATTTTTAGTTATTCATAAAGTCTTCATAATTGGGGAATAATGATGAAAATAGGTGTTGAATTAAAATTTGATTTTTTTGGGGTTGAGGTTTCCACTTGAAGGACTTCTTATGGTTTACACTTTTGGCCAACTTTTTGTTGTTTTTACTCCAAAGTTATTTTAGGGTTTTCTTCACATAAGATGACTTTTAGTGTTTTTTTATATGGAATAATATAAGTATATTCATTTTTTTCATTTTTAAAATTTCATTTTTGGGAGGTTCATTTGTTAAATCATTCATGGGGTTCTTCTAACTTTGTTATTTAAAGGTATTTATATCATAACATTTTCATTTGTGAGACCTTTGATTTTGGTTGTTAGGCCTTGACCATTTTTTGGTTTCCTATTTATTTATTTATTTATTTTTCAGTTTTAAAAGGTGTTTTTGGGTTTTTAAATTAATGTTTTTTTGAAAAATTTCCTTTTAATGCTTCATGAAATTTTTAGGGCTTTTCATGTGATACATGGTTTCTTTTCACAATGATGATTTGTCGAGCACCATGGGTGATTCTAATAGTTCCTTGAAATGTTTTAGTGGACATGGAAACAACATTAAATCATATTTATAGGTGTAGTTGTGGGTGTTAACACATTCTAACTATTTAACACAAATGAGTTAAAACTTAATGTTGGGCAATTGGTCAACTAAATGTGGATGTTTGCAATGTGCTTGCCACAATTTGAGCAATTCCAAATGTGTTCAAATAATTTAACAAACTTTAGTTTGTCAAAGTTTGATGAGCTAGTTGCATTAATGGTCCCCACCATCCAAGCCTATGCATGATCCATTAATAAGGCTCACATTGTGACAAGGTGATCAATTAAATTGAACTTAAAATATCAACTATTCTAGTCAACTTATAAAATGAATCATGACAACGTAATCATAACCCATTATTTTGGAATGAAAGCAAGAGTGAATATATGATGATGTAATTTTCATTCCATTTTGCATTAATGAAGCCATAGGCCACAAGATTAAATGGTTTATTATTGAGGACTAAAATACCCTTGGTATACACATTTCATAGTTCCAAGGTTGCATTAGTCTCATCAATGGGATTTTCATTGAGATCTACATATGATGCCCATATGTCATGTTTCAATGGGTGTAAGAAAATGTATTGCATGAACAACATGGATTGGTCATTTACTTAGATAGTGGGTATCTTAATTCTTTCCATGATGTGAACATCTTATACGAATCAAACTTGTACAAACATTGATGTCAATTTTATTAGGTGACCTAGGTCATATTGGGTGAGGAGATGTTTGTGATGCAATGGTTTGAAAAAGATGAAAAATAATGCAAACATAAAATGTATAGAAGTAAAAAATAGAAACAATGAAAGGTAGTGCATGCATGTAAGGTATAAAATTTTGGTGGAGTGTGAAATCGAAGGTTTGAAATGAAAGTGGAAAAGACTAATGAAATGTTTTGTTTCCACAATGGAAAAGTATATTCATTTGTTTAAAGTTAAAATTCACTATTTATGTAAAAGTTGGTTAAACTTTTCATATGAAGTCATACAGGACCCACTGAACTATGATTGAGATGGGGATTTTTAATTATAGATCTAGCACATCCCAATTTTTATTTTAAATTTTGCATATGTTAAAACTCCTAATTTTAAGATTTTTAAAAATTGCTAATATTTTTCATTTGTCTCTTTGTTTCTATGTTAACCTCCATATATATTTGCCTTGATTAGAGCTTTTTGATCTTCATTGTTGACCACCATATCTTGTGCCATGGTGGCAAAGTTGCAAGACTGTGATTGTATCACTTGTACTTTCGTTTATACCTTGCCACTTGGAGACATGTTGAATAAGGGTTGAAATTAAATAATGGAATAGATGTTAATTCTTTTATAAACTCATAGACCATAAGAGGAATATGAGGCATAGGTACTATGAATGAATGGTAGATGCCTTGTCAATCATATTTTGTTATCTTTTGAAAATGTTCAAATGGCATGTCCATTTATTGCCTTTAATTGTGCTAAGACTTTTTCATTCTACAACAAGGCTCTCTCATTCCCTTCATCATTAAATCTTCTAATCATTAATTCTTTTAAAGTGTTTTGGAGTTAGTCCTTTAAAATGTCCTCCTAGCAAGGTTTGTTGGGATAATTCACCTTATGATCTACATATATCAACTTTCACACACAGTTATGTATAAGTTACATCACTTGTTTCTTATCTTCTGTATATTTTGAAAAATGTTATTGGTAATTTTTGACCATGGTGCTGAAATGGAATGATTTTATAAAAATCCAAGGTTTTTTTTCTTCCTTAAAACCATTGCTAACGGTTGACCATATGACACTTCATCCTCGTCATCCAAATCAAACATACATGCTTGTAAAACCATATGGGATTCCCTATGATCATTTGCCATGCCTACACAAACAAACCTCACACAAACTTTGTTTCAACACAAATGCATAGCTTTTTAAAATCCAACATAATCATAGTGTCATGAAAAAATTGTTATGAAAGATGAAGTCTATAGAAAAAACAAAAAAACTCCAATTCAAATTATTTTAGTTCAAACATAGGTTTATAGACTTGAAGTTGGAATAGTTAAACCTCCAAAGCTTGAAAACATCTTTAATAAATGTTTATAGACCTAAATTAGGTGGAAATATATTTAAGTTAAATCCAAAAATAGATGAAATAGATCCAAATAAAGTGAATTAGGTGGAAAGAAATTTGAATTAAATCCAAACAAAGGCGAATTAGGTTCAAACATCAGGTCCAAACAAAGGTAAATAGGTCCAAATAGAGGCAAATTAAGTTCAAATATACTTTGAGTTGATTCTAACCAAAGGTGAACTAGGTTCAAATAAATTTGAATTGAATATTAAAAAAGGTGAATTAAGTCCAACATTAGGTCCAAATAGAGGTGAATTAAGTTCAAATAGATTTGGATTGAATCTAAACAAACGTGAATGAAATCCAACATTAGGTTCAACTGGAGGTGAATTAAGTTCGAATAGATTTAGATTAAGTCTGAACAAAGGTGAATTAAATCCAACATTAGGTTCAAATGGAGGTGAATTAAGTTCAAATATATTTGGATTGAGTCTGAACAAAGATGAATTAGGTTCAAATATATTTGAAATGAGTTTAAACAGAAGTGACCTAGGTTCAAATAAACTTGGACTAGGTCCAAATAAAGGTAAATAGGTCCAAATACAGGTGAATTAGGTGCAAATAAACTTGAATGAAGTCTAAAAAAAGGTGGATTAAATCCAAATAAAAGTGAATTAAGTCAAATAGACTTAAATTAAGTCCAAAAAGAGGTGAATTGGGTCCCAACAATGGTGAATAGGTCCATATAGAAATGAATTAGGTCCAAATAGACTTACATTAATTGCACACATAGGTGAATTAAGTTTAAATATACCAAAATTAAGTCCAAATGTAGGTGAATGTCTTATCATAGGTGAATTAGGTCCAAAAAAATTTGAATTAAATAAAAATATAATTGAATTAGGTACAAAAAAATTTGAATCAAATCAAAGTAAAAATGAATTGGATCCAAACAAATGTGAATTAGATTTAAATAAGTTTAAATTAAATCCAAATAGAAGTGGATCTGGTCCAAACAAATTTGAATTAAATGCAAACATAGGTAAATATTTACAAAGAAGTGAATTAAATCCAAACAAAATTGAGTTCTATTTAAACATAGGTGAATTAGGTTTAAATATAGGTGAATTAGGTCCAAATAAAGGTGAATTATGTTTAAAAGAAGTTCAATTAAATCAAAATACAGGTGAATTATTAGGTTGAAACAAACTTATGGATTAAGTCCAAACAAACTTGAATTAAATCCAAATAGAGGTGAATTTGGTATATATAGACTTGAATGAAATCATAATAGACTTCTATTTTTTCAAATTTTACATCCAAAAATCATAATAGATGGGAATTAGGCCATACCAACCTTGTATTATTTTAGGTAAATGTCCTTTCAACAAACTTGGCATGCTTCTAAGTCCAAATAAATTTGTATGACCTTTCTCCAAATTTGTAACTACCAATATGGGAGGTACATGCAAGGATTCTCAATGTTTCCAAGCCCATTATAAAAAGGTATAGACCCTGAACCCAAATTGAAAGATATAAATGGCAACCTAAAAACAAGTTTTAAAACCAAAATTTCATGTGTAAGGTGGACCTTAAATTCCATTTCAAATGTAGGATAGACCCAATATGCAAATTTTTACATTTCCAATCATTGTAATATAACCTTGAATCACATATATGCATGTACCAAATGGTAATTGAAGTTCATATGAAGGTTAAACAAGATAATACATGATTATACAACTTTTGCCCAAATAATTACAAATAACGAAATGACTAATTTGGTTCACAAAAATGTTGTCCAAATAATAGAAAATTGCCACCAATAGAACTTTTGGCCTTTTCATTTTGGGTGAAAGCACACTATTGGGGTACATTTTGTATTATTTTGGGGCTAGATTTTTTTTCATTCCATCTTATGTTTTGATAAACACATTAAATGGATTTTGGACACAAAGCCCCCAAAAGAATTCTTTTTAATTTTCAAATGATAGTGGTTTTTCAACAAACTTTTATGTATTCACGCATTTATGTTTGTTTGAATGAAAAACATCATCTAGATGCTTTTCATGAAATCACATGAATGGAACTTCCCATATAGAATTGAAATGGGACAATGAACTCATATGTAATATATGATTGATTACTTCACCAAGTTTGGTAATTGTTAAAGTGATTTTTGAAATATATTTGCACTTTACAGTATATTGTGAAGATCACAATTTTTTCACTAATATACTCTTTTATCATTTAATATCAATTTCAAAGTGGGGTTTCTTTTGATAATTTTATTCTTTGGGTTTTGAACTATTTTATTCCAAATACCATATACAAAAAACCCTTTTAATATTAACTTGGTAGAAGTCCCAAAGGCACGTAGTTTCAAAATGTAGTATTTGTGACAATAATATTTGACCATTGTAGTGTGCTTTCAACCTTTCACACATAAAAATGAACTTCCAAAGCTCAAATTTTATGTTTAAAATGTTTTATTCAACGTAGGGATGTTTAATTACAAGCTAGAATCCTTGTATGATTTAGGGTTGAAACCATAGGCCATTAATTCACCTAAATGTAAGCATGATTTCAAGCAAAATATTTCAAACTCAAAGTGTTTTTGAAGATATTGCCTTTGCAAGCCATGAATTGTAATGGCATGGAGGTATGATTTATAATCAATTTTTGCAAAGTCCAATACATTCCAAAGCATGGTCTCACTTACAACCTTAAACCACACCTTAGTGCTTACTTTCAATGGAGATGCCATAACATGGAGGGAATCATGGGCACGTGTGGGAAAATGTGGTTTATACCTAATGCATTTGGTAAAGGAAGCAACAAAGCCCTTGTAGTTTGAATTGCAAGTACTAGTTGTCTTTGGCTCACCCACATCTTAGGATGCTAGGTTAAAAGTTTTGATGGAAATGTTAGGTTTGAAGGAAAAGTTTGGAGCAATTGTTTTAACCTTACATAAGTTGACTTTTAAGCAAGGTTGGGAAAGCATGAATAAAAAATGTAGGATTACCACAAGCACAAGAGGAAAGTCAACCACATGTTTAGGTTTGATGAATGGTAATTGAAATTTTTTTTGTCACCTTTTGCTGAAGTTTTTACAACATAAGTCATTTCTATGGTGTTTGGAAATTGGAAAACTTGACCTTAAACCTTAATACTCAGCTTCAAACTTGAAAAACCCTTGAAGATGTTGTGCACATTTTGTAATGTTTTGGAACAAAAGTCAAAAAGCTACACAAGCTCAACTTTATATAGTTCATTTTTTAAGCTTGTGTCCTTCACAAAATTCTTCATGCTCTATTCACACTCACACCTATCCATGCCCTATTCACATTGACAACTCCATGCTCATTATTTTATGTTCATGTTCATTCATTTCTTATGTTCTTTGTTAAGAAAACTCTCTTGACTTTTCACACTCATGAACCTTTACCTTCTACAAAACTAGAATGAATCCTCAACCAACTCTTTGGTCACTTTATCTTTTAACTCTTTACATCATACATTGACATTTGCAAAAAGTTCACAAGAAATGAAAAGCTTGAATTGCTTTCACGAGAGCTTGTGCACTAACTCTTTAATGCAAAGACAATGAGCATGTGAAACAAGAGATGAAACTACTTGCACTAGTTTTTGTTCAAAACTAATTTCACAACTTGTTATTTTCATCCCTTATTACGTGACTCACCCCCTATTTTACTGAAACTAGTCAATCTTGCCCCTTAAGTCTTGAACTTTATGAATAAGTTTATTATTATGACAAGACTTGAAATTTGATATAATGAAAGAATATGAACACCATGAAAGTGCAGGTAAGGCAAATTCAAAACTCGGAGTCATCAAACTCCTTCGAGGACCAATTTGAGTAAGTACCGTTGAGGGGCCCACTTTCCCAATGGACAATGCTACTTGGATGTCTTAGGGACACTTGCCCTTTAGCAGGTTCCATAAATAAATAAATAAATAAATAATAAATAATAAAATTAAAAAAAACTTTCAAATTTAATGTAGAAAACATAAGTTTGGGGCTATTTTTGGGGTCTTAGGTTTCCAATGCACAAAACAAAAGTTTGGGTGTTTTTTGGGTTTTAAGGTTCGAAAATAGAACACAAATGGTGTTCAAGGTACACAAGATAATTGCTCTCTCCTTGAAAATGTGACATAAGTAAGTCACAAATGGCCCTTCTTAGTGATATGAAAGTATTCACTGCACATGGTAAAAGATAAGCAAATTATATGTGAGATAAACCATGGCCAGCAATAACCAGTTAGTAAATTGTCAATCAAGGGAGATTTTTACATCTTGCTGATGTGTCTTTTCATCCACAACCCAACTATATGGTGCATAATAATAGTTAACTATATCTCTTTTTTCTGTGTGTGGATGAAAAGTTGTCCATATTCATTCTTTGAGTGGATGAGAAGTGAGTAATATTCAGATCCATTTTTGTCATGCATCCATGTGTGCTTAGCACAATAAATGGATGTAAAAAGTTAATTCATATTCATTCTGTGTGGATGAAAAGTGAGTAACATTCAGATCCATTTTGTGATGCATCTGTATGCTGAGCATGTTCTGGATGACATCTATCCAGTTCACCTACTTGAGAAACTTGAAAGAGAAAACCCTGGAAGTCACTCTGTTTTACAAGTGGGATAAGGAGGTATTTTTTGGGGTATGCTATGAAATAAATTTAGAAAAAATTTAAAATAAAAATAAAAATAAATAAATAAATAAATAAATATGGTTAAAATTGATAATATATTCTTAATATATTTCCAAAACTTTAAAAGAAAAAAAAGTCTCCATTTACATTTAATCAGAAAAAAAAAATTCTTTTTCATTCAATTAGTTGCAAATATTTTTTTAAAGAAACTGTAACTTGGAAAAAATGAAATTGACTTCCAGGCAGGAAAAGATAAGGTTCTTAAAAATCTTTATTCAAATAATAAAATCTAGTTCTAAATGAACTTGCTTTAATTAAATTCTGGGCTAAGATTGCACACTAACTTAGTTGTTTACACATTTCGAACTAGTTGACTTGGGTGCTGTAAATCCCCACCAAATCCTCACTTGGATTCACTCAAAATCTAATAAATCACTTGGTTTAGAAGAACACCTTTTTGTTTTGTAAATCTAACAAATCACTTGGCTTATTGGAACACCTTTTGTTTTGTTCCAGTGTAATGAAGGATTTCCTTATGGACATGAGAGTGCAAATTGCAAAACAACATCCTCGATCTCGCTCGCTAGATTCATATCCTGGTCATAAATCCACCCAAATTTCTCTTCAGCTCAATGTGTCACTACTCCCAATTCTCATCCTCTATACGTGCGGCTGCTCCTTGAGTTTCGCAAACCCTAGAAATTCAGTTTCTTCCAGTGCTCCAAATCTCGAGTAGCTTCCGGCAATTGCGCTTGCAAAGGAGGTGCCATCCGGGCGTGTAAACTCTTGGGGCCAGCTCCATATGAACTCGATCGACTGGACGAACTCGAAGTTTCGGTGGGCTGCATACATTATTGTCCGCCGGGCTTTGTTTTGTAAATTTTTTTGTTTAGTGAGGCTTTTTTTGGACCTTCTCCTTGATCCACTTGATGCCAGTAGAGGTGCCACTCTTTAGTTTCTGTGCACCGGATGTCACCACGCTCTTGGTCTTGTCCATTCCTGTACTGGCCACCGCCTTCACCTTCGCCAGTTTCTGGTTGTTGCCTGTACTTGCTGTGGCTTGTGAATCCCCCTCACTGCCGTACTTGTCGTTGAACTTGTAGTCCCATTGGTCAGCCCAACCTAACCCGTATGTCTCGGAAGTCTTGTCATAAGCTCCATAGATCGTTGTCATGTTTTCTGAAGACGTTGAGCTCTAGCTGCTTCCCTTGCTGCAGATTCGTAAATTCAAACTTGTGCACCACACCACACTCTTTTTTTTTGCGATTATTGCAGCGCTAAAAACCAGTTGCAGGTTTCCTCTTCTGTGCAGCAAAAAAGCCGTTCAATGCCAAAACAAAGTCGCCCACAAGGAATATCAGGACGTCCAATCCACACGAGCTAGCTGCAATCTGACTTCCAACTAGTTTTTCGTGCAGTTTAACTCCTTGAATCAGAACGACCTCGTCAGGTATGATTCACGACACAAAGGAAGAAGAGATAATGTGAAAGTTCCTCTTTCAAAAGCTACAAGCTCTGGATGCGCATGATGAGTCCAAGTACTAAGGAGACTGACGATTGCTGTGAAACCCAATTCTAGCAACAAAGAACTAATTAAGAGCTACTTCTACGTTACTGATCGAAAGATTGCAAGAGCACTAGCTACACACAAAAAAAATGATCGACAAGGAGAAAACAGGTAGAGAAGAAGGGGAAGAATGCGGAACGAGAGAAGACTAGTGCGCGAATATATGCGGCCACAGCCCAGAAGAGAAAAGCCGAGAAAGGGGAGTGCAGCGAACGGACGGGACTACAGCGCGCAACAGGACAGGACGTCACGCGCTCGCCGGCGAGGTACAGGGAACGGGGGACTCGGCCTTCTGGTCAGGAACATTCTGGCGACGGAAAACTGTTGGAAACAGTCAACTCTCCATTAATTGCCAGAAAATAGGCAGCCCCTATTCACACAGCACAAGTAAGTCACAACTGGTGAACATTCCTTCAAATGTTGGAAGCAAATGAGAACTACAACATATCACAGAAACCACAGTATATATATATATATATACACATAAATATAAATAATTTTTTTTTCATTTATGCTGGGGTTATCTTTTTTTTTTTTGAATTTTTTTTGAATTTTTTTGTTTTGCAATTTTTGGTGATTTTTTCCAAAAATTTTAACAATTATTTTTTAATTTAGACACAAATAAAATTTCCAATTTTTTTCCCGACCATGCAAACAACCACCCAAAAACTCACCATTTTTCCAATTTTTTGACATAGCCAAAATTGGCCATCATTAAGAACAAGTTTTAGCCAAATTTGACTGTAGACCATGTAAGAAAGTAATTTTTTTTTTTCTCATTTAATCCTTTTACATTTTGGGTATTAATTTGAAACTTGTTGTAGATATCTGGGGATTTTTTTAATTAGAAAAAATAAAAACCTTGTGGTGATTTAGGCACTTTTTTTGCCACAGAAATCCTCTGTATATGTTGAAATCATATTTTTTCAGGTATGTATGTAAGAAAAAAAGTGTAAATCTCATCCCAAAAGGAAAGCGTTATAAGTAGTCCCCACATATATATGCAGTTCCAGTTACAGTTTTATTGGTGGAGTTGCCCAAAAAAAAAAAAAACGGCTAAACTTAAACATTTAATTTTATTATCCAGAGCGACATACTGAGCACAACCACCACCAGTGGAAATGCTCTAACACCTGGAGTCAATGAACCCCGAGTGCGGAGCGGGAAAGACAAACCCCATTTACTGAGTAACAGCTGGTGAACGTTCCTCAAGGTGTGGGACCAAATAAAAAGTAGGCTATATATGACCATGATTTTTGGAGTCTTTAATTCCCTTCCTTAAAGTTACATGGAGAACATGGGGAACTTGAGAATTGAAAAATTTAAAAAAAAAATTGAAAAAACAACTTGGGCTTTGTGCTGCTTTGCAATACCAGTGACAATCAATTGACGTAAGGTCAAAATATTAATATATTTTAATAAAAAAATTACATAAAAAATTTATTGGAAAAAAAATTTGATTTAAAAAAACATTTCCCCAGAAGGTTCTGGAACAATTGCAGCTGATGGATGGTCTCGTCGTGAAGGGTACTTACGAAATTACATCCGCAGCAACGGTCCATTTGCAAAACTCCCAAGTAAAGAGAACCCCCCTGGAATGTTCTAGAAGAATCGGCTGCTGCCTAGTGATCCTAATTATTCCTGCAAATCCTGGGGTGCAGGAGGTGGAGACGTGGTACATGTGTCACCGTACGTTGTTGACTAAATCCTGGTCACTGGAGGAGGTGGAAATATAGAATATATACACATTTGGCAAATTGCCAAATTTCAAGAAAATATTTTTTTAAAAATAATTTTCGCCACAATTTGGACTCTGCTTTTACTTTGGTAGCAGTTTTAAAAATATTTTTTCTTTTCTTTTTTTTTTTTAAATTCTTAAATTTTTTATATAAACTTTTAGGGGGTAAGTTTGGAAAGGTTCTAAAATCTTGTTGCTATTTAGTGGTGGAATTTCTCTTGGGATGGGATGGTAGCCAATGATGCAACAACATCTGAAATTTGAAAAACAAAATCACTGAGTGTATATGAATTTTTTTTTAAAAAACATTTAAGTATCCTTCTATATTTTTTGTTACCTAGCGAAACGGGATACCTATCATAATAAGTATCTGGCGACTTTTAATTGAAAAATTCTGAAATTTGGCAATTGGTAATCCCCAAAAACACCTATCTATCACATTCTTCAGAAAAAATTGCTGGCAAAAATTTGCCAAAAAATGAAAAAATGAAGTACCAATTTGTGTTGGGTATATAGTTACTCAACTTTGAGCACCCTTTCCTTGTTTGCTCCCATGCTTTTTCCTCTAAAAAGATGATGTCAATGGCCAATATGACTGTAATTATAGATTGGTTTCGTACCCAATAAGAAGCTAAAACGTCACAAAAAATTAAAAATTGAAAAAAAAAAAAAAAAAAAAACTTCATGGAGATCACTTTATTTATCTTCACTAACTCTTTGCTTGCATCAATTGCTTTGAAAGTTTTGGATGAAAATTTGGGGAACTTGGTCACATTTTTGTTACGAAAGGCATTTGAAGAATATGTGTGATTCATGAAAATTCAAGGAAGGAAAATAATGGAATTTTACATTTGATAGAATTTTGAGGGAGATTCACTATATTTGCTCCCAAGGAAAGCATCCAAGGAACATGACCTCGCATATTGGGGGAAAACATTTAGAGAAATTGGCCACACTTCCATGCACGGTAAGTTAGCTGGAGAAATTTCACAATGGATGAAAATCTTACTAGGTGAAAACATGGTAAAATAAACAAAAACAAAGGTGAACCTATTGTAATTTAATCACATGACGTGATCCAGGGTTTTTTTGGGGCAAAATTTCACAAAATTTTGATTTGAAAAATATGATTTCAAGTTATATAAAGGTTTTTCCATGGAAAAAAATGGCCCAAATTTGCCACATTTCACAGAATTTCTTTTTCAAATTGCCAGATTTTTATGATAAGTGACATATGTAGCCAAATCTGGCTAAACCATCTTATGGATGATCGATCACCAATTCAGCTATATCAAAAAATTGAAAAAGAAACCCATGATGACATCCATACGTGAACCAAAAAAGGGGGTCCTCTTTTATAATAATATTGAACCTTCTGAGCCCTTTATTGAGCATGATAAAAGTACAAAAACACACCAAGTTTGAAGAACAAGTACTATGTACATCAAAGCATAAAAAGCATGATTGGAAACATCTATTTTATCCATGTCATAACTTATAACTTACTTTCATGACAAAAGTAAAATAGAACATTTGAAAAATGCATCTATTTGTGAAGTTTAATGTACACTTGAAGGTTTCATGTTTCATTCTTTAGAGATTTGATCTAGTACTTGTTTTTAATCTACTTAAAACCTATTTCATGAAAGCATGAACATCCTAAAAGTTAGGATTTCAATTTACTTGCAGATTGCAGTTCATATTCACCTAGTTAATTATTTATCAAACCCTATTTTTACTAGAACTAGCCATACTAATTTCAATCCTCCAACTGAAACAATTTGTGTGTTTGACAATTTCATGACACATTTTATGATTATTTTATGTTCCATTGAGACAAGGATAATACAACTTGTCTATGTTATCATGCTTCCACCCAAATGAACTTGACCCCCACGGTCCCTTGCAGAAGCATCAAGGGAAGTTGGTTGGTGGAAGACAATTGGAAGAAGTTGGACAATGGATAAGAGTCGTGAGAAATTGGCCCCATTTCCAACATCAAGCATTTGAGAATAAACATGTAGGAAACTTGTTATCGAAGGCATCTAATGTAAATTGATCCAACTTTTTTAAAGGAATCGGCCAAAATCCCATTGTCCAATTACTGGGTTCTCAAATTATCTAGTTTCATCCATTGTGCAACTTTTACAACTTTTCGTATTAGTTTCATTTTCATCCACTATGCGGCACTTTCCAAAAGTTCATTCTAAACAAGTTAGCATTTGAAGAAATAAGTATAGAAAAATGCACGCGTGTAAGAGATAATAACCTCCATCAGATTGGAGCTTGAGTCCTTCCACTCAAAGGTACATAAGTCTCCCATAAAACAACCTTTCATTCTGAACACAATTAAAGAGTTTATTATACAAACAAAAATGAGGAAAAGAGTTCTTGTTGCGCACTTGTGTTGTTGTTAAAGCATTAAGCCTGATTCCATGCTTAGTGCCCACACAGCAAAGAAGTGTTGACAAGGGTGATTTACCCCCCTTATTTTTAATCAATCATGGGTCTTAAATGCAGGCCTGCCCAGTTGCCCGATTAAAATGTGTCTAGTGAAGCCCCAACATATTTGACCCCCTGAATATCCACATTTTGGGTCTATAATGTTTGTCTGCTCATTTCAAAACTTACAAGATTTCATTCTTGAAGAATCAAATTTTGGCTTGATTTGTTTTGGTGAGTAGCTAACTTAGCCATTGTCAATGCCATATTAGAATGCAAGTATTAATCCATGTCAAAAAGAAAAGAAAAAACCCAATGAAGTTTCAAATCCAATCATTGTAGCACTTGCTGAAACTTGTATGAACTCAATCTTTCTTTGTTATCCTAAGGTCCTTTGCTTGAGTTTTGGTTGAAATTTTTATCAAAAGACTATGGGTTTAAAAACTTTGAATTTAATGGTTGATTTCTAATTCAATTCATAGTTGAATAGATTAGATCAAAATTTTAATTAAAGCTCAAATTTAGGTAAAATGGTTGTAAAATGGGCTTAGTGTCACAAATGCTAGCATCATCACAAATGAATTTCATCTATGAACATTTGTTTTTATCCACAATAAATATTTTTCATTGAATGGATGACATTCATTCACATAGATGAATTTTATTTGTAATTGTCCACTTTTCCCCCATAATGAATGAATTTTTGTTATGCACATTTTAGGTTCTTGTATTTGAATTTCAAGTTTTATATTTGTATTTAAGTTGAAGCTTGTTTTTATCATAGTTTAGTTTGTCTTAGTTGTCATGTATCTTGAAAATCTCTTTATCTTTCATAAATTGCATGCCTATAAAACTTAGGAATTAATGGGCTTTGATCAACTAAGGTGAGCCTAAGGTGGATCTTTAATGCTTACATAAAATGACACTTACAATTAAGTTTTATGTAGCCCTTGTATGTTGCCGCAATAGTTGTATTACTTATCTCAAGATTTGGATTTGTCCAGTAGTATAGTGGAATGTTGTGCAAATAATCCCTTGAGCCCTTAAAGTTTTTTTTTGCCACACTTCCTACAGCATTTTACTCTTATTTTTGGTTCATTGCTAACACTAAGTAAATGATGAAATATAGTCCTTCAAAGTGGCAAAACAAATGCAATGAGTGCTCACATGACCACCACATGAGTATGGGGA
>Ga0209208_10002622_pt1 | contig 25793 bp, 23 predicted proteins | sample S1TSphfallax_3_FD_187694 | JGI IMG/M metagenome (GOLD analysis project Ga0209208, IMG submission 187694) | Host-associated microbial communities from peat moss isolated from Minnesota, USA - S1T2_Fd - Sphagnum fallax MG (SPAdes) (version 2) | ecosystem: Host-associated > Plants > Peat moss >...
TCGATGACCTCTTGTTTCGAACAAAACATTCTATGAAGTGTAAACACATGCAGATCACAGCTTATTTTATGGGATACTTGGGATACTTGTGAACAGCATGGACAATTCAGATATTCTATATAGCATGAGCCAGCAAACAGCATTAATTTTTTTAAAAAAAAACCCAAAACAAAGATTTAAAGCTACATTCCATATATATATTTATATATATATAAAATATAGTTGAGCTTGAGGAAAAAAAATTCATTTAGTGTGAGTTGATCAGGATGGATCCAACTCCCATTGAAGTTGAAATCAACGGATGTTTTGTGTTTTGTAACATGAGCATTAACAATTAATTGTCCACACCTAGCTCATTAGACTAGAGAGAATGTTGAACAATGCTTTCTTGACCTAGGTCATGCAAGAGACAAAGATGGGAGAACCATTGAGATCACCCAACATCAGCACAATAGAGAGAGAAAGAGAGAGAAAGAGAGAAACACATACACACATAGTAATACACACTTTTTGACTAGAGAATAGGGGTGTGGGGTTTGGCCCCACACCCAAAAAGGCTTGGGCTTGCAAGGTAGCAAGTTAGAAGAGAATAATAGGGTTTTCCTAATCTAATGGTGTGAATCCAATCCCACATTCCTGGAGAGTAGCTTTGGCCCTAGTAGTGTGAACTCGTCATTCAACTTCATTTCTCCATGCAAACTCAGTTTTTTGCAATTTATTGAATTTTCAATGACAAAGATTACTCAAAATTCCATTATATTTTGTACCTTAGGTCTAAAAGCTATGAAATCACCGCTGTAAAACCCCACTCATCAACAACAAGGGCTTTCCAACATCATCAAGAGCATTCCCTAAAATTTTCAGTTTTGATTTTTAATAAAAAAATTTAATGAATTTTTTTTCAATTAATTAAAAAAAATTCTTGCATAATAATAAGTCTAAACATTACAACACCGCCTCAATGCACCTTCACTTTTCAAAGGCTTTCCATTGATATGAAGAGAGCAAGGTAAGGGGCTGCCACAGTTTCAAAGATCTTAATGTGACAAATAAACAAAACAAATCAAAACGTACAAAACAAACAACCTTCCTTAATAGATAGACATTATTAACTATTCCCTCCTTCATCCCCCCCCCTTCACATGGATTTCAATTACATGTAGTCCTTTATTATGTGAAGAAGATGAACAAACCAAACAGAAGATTGGATGGAACTAACAACACCCTTTTTTTCTGGTTGCTAGCAAGAGCCAAAAGAATGGGTGCCCACCCCACCACACCACACCAATGAGAATTGAAAGTTGTGAAGATGCCATTGTAACACTAGACTTTAACCCTTTTTTTTATAATGAAAACAAAAAACAAGCAAACTTTTTCTCCAAAGAATCTGGAAGAACCCCAACTGCCCCTAAGAGAGAGAGAGAGAGGTGATCTCAGTATGGTGGGGTGGCCTGACTATTGTAATTACTCTCGAACCTTGTGCATTAAATACTGACATTTTTCACCATTTCATACCCAGATTTAGTAAAATTTCATTACTTTGCAGAGACCTCAGTCAAAGAGGGCATCAGTCAAAGAGGACATAGGGGGTGAAAGGATGCCCAAAGACAAGGGTGACTTTAAGGAAAACTCTATTACCTATTAGAAATTCTTGTGGAAAAATAAAAAAGCCTTGGGTGTAAAAATTTGCAAGCTTGTTAATAAGCGGTTTGCCCCAGTGATCTTGATTCACAACCCTAAACCCTAAACCCAAACTGCTGTTACACACACAGTGTAAAAATTGACAATTTTTGATTTCATGTCAGAAAACAAAACATGCGCTAGTGTGGGCATTCCGTTTCTTGAAATACCTTTGCATGTTCTTTACACTAGTGAAGCATTCCTCCAACTTCACTACGGATCTTGTTGGAGGTTTTTTACATGTAGGGTAAAGCACTACGACTGACTGAGGCTTTTTTTACAAAAATAAGGGACCATGAGGTGGGAGTGGGGGAGTCTTGAATTTTGTAAAGCCTTCCTCCATGGGTTAAACATAGCATAAAAATCGTCCATTTGTTTCCCCCAAAACTTCCTATGATACCCAATGGGTATCAGCTGGGTATCATAGGAAAAAACCCAAGTAGCTTTTTGAAATGTGTAAGACCTGTGAAATGCTCACCTTTGTAAGCATTATGCTTTTTGAAAAGCTCATTGGTTTTCTATGATAAAACCTTGCCAATCGTAAATAAACCAAAGCACCCAAAAAAAAGGGGGAAAACAAGGAACAAAATGGAAGGACCCAAATCCAAGAAGACAACAAAACCACCAAAGAAGGTGAACCACAAAGGGAACATAAAATTCCTGAACCCCTCCTGTCATGAGAAGCATATCAAATAAAGAAAAGGGAAGAGCTCTTGAAAGGATGCTTAACCTAGAAAAACCTTCACCTACGACAACAACACATTTCAAAATAAAGACTATGTGTGCACACTATAACATCATTAACACCCTTTGCCTATAAAATGTGCATAAAATTGAAAGAGGAGTTCCTTGAATGCCTTTTGCTCCCCACACCATGTTGGCACATTGATGAAAAAATTCATCCACCTATTAGTGTGAACATCCAAAAACTTCCACAATTAGAAAGAGAAACATGTCCATTGGGAATTGATCATGATAAAGACCATCTTTCGCCTAAATCACAATTGTCATCACAACCCCATCAAAAAGAGCAGCCCGTGAAATCAAATCAACTCAAGTATAGTCGGCGATGACAATATCTGCCTATGTGTCAACACCATCAACTGATAAAACAATGTTGAGTCAATACATGAAGATTGTAAGGTAGATAATGAAAGGATATGGGTTTGTTATTGTGAAACATGAAATCCCGCATTTTTTGCAATGACCACAAAAACATTTTGCACAATATTATGTGAGGCAATCTTCCCCCAACCATGTGTGCAAAGAAGAAGGTGGATCCCTATAGAATCCAAAGGTTGGTTACAATGTAGTGTGATACCCTAAGGACTAAAAGATGGGAAAGACCCAACCTAGTGTGTAATCTGGTGGAAAAAACATCTGAAGGCAAGCAAAAGAAAAGAATGATTAGGTGGGCTAACAACCAAGCTTTCGCACCTGGTCCCGCACATGACCTCAAACACATTTGATGTGGATTGGAAAATAAATAAAAAAGGATGTTAGTAAAGGAATGATTGTGTAATCTCTTTGCAATATTTTCTTAAGGCAATATGCACCTCTTAGAGCTAACTGCTCAAAAGGGGGGGGGGGCGGAAACACATGTTATAGCCCTTGGGGGAAAAAACTTTTGCATTGATCTTAATTGCGCCTAGAAAGGGAGGGGCTTTGAGCTATTTGCACCTATCGCCTCCAACAAAAATGGGCAAAAATCCAACAAAATCGTGGAAGCCATAATAGGGGTTACTAAGGCCTAGCTCTTTATATAAGTACTTGGAGTTATGACTTCTAAAGAAATCAACCCTATGCCCCCATTAGAGATGGAGAGAGCCACCTGTCGACGAACAATAGGGGCCTCGGGGCATTCAAGTGAGTTTAGACCCAAAAGCCTTTTAAATACTCCCATTCGGGTGGAGCCAAAAATTGCAAGTTGATTCCAAATTTTTGAAGGGGGGAAGTAATGAAGCAAAAAGGAAGGCCATTGTGTGAAACATTGAGAAAGAATACCAAAAGCCACATGAAGGTCCCCTAACCTCGGGAACACGTATGCATGCCAAACATCCTCATTTAAAGTCTCTTGCAAAAAATAAAAGTGAAGGAGGCAAGGCCAAAGGGGACATTGAGGATCTTAATGTCATTGAGGGGGCAACAAAATTTCATAGGAGGGACGAATGTAGGACGTAGGCCAAATGGAACCCAAGTAAACATTTATGGGGTTGCACAGACAACCCCATAGTAGCCAACTAAGAAGCAAATTGGTTAACGGTGAGGGAGACAATATGGGCAAGGGCAAGGATATGGGTGTCATTGGCTAGATAAAGGAAGACACACACAAGGAAAACCCCTGAAGAATAGTGGAGAGCACCAAAATGAGTAAGGGTAAAAAAAGGCCATGTTAGAGGGTTGTCTTGTTGTGTGCTCACATACAAAAGAACTAGTTTGAACCCTGTGCCTAATGCACATGTGTGTGTGTATTTGACAATACATATTACAAAATTACAATTACAAACTGATGAAAACATTAATATTGTTATTGAATTTAATCCTTAAGTGCCAAAATTTTCCAAATCAAAAATTCAAATGCTCAATAAGAATCTTCAAATTATATTAATTATTCGACACATTAATGCCGAACTTGAAAAGGTAGTACCATAGTTTCATTGTTTGAATAGGTAGGGTAATCAAAGTGCATTCACACATGGTGTTAAAGACTCTAGTGTTGAATCCCCTAACATCATGCTAGTCATTTAGGACTAAATTTATTTACCATGAATATTTTATGTTAAGTTAACATTCACTTAGCATTATGCTATCACCCATTTGACATTGGGTGCCACCTAGGATTCCATTTATATTTTCATTTCACACTAACTTGGCATCAAGTGCGAGTGCACCATCAATGACTTTGCAAAGTCCAATTTTTGAGGTTCATTGGTGGGAAGGGGGTAGAAATTAAACAATGCACACTAGATGTGTTAAATACTTCGAGGTGGTTACCCTTGGGCATGCTCTCAAGCATTTACCTTACATGAAAGGTAAACATAGTTTGAGTCACCACTATTAAATGCCCTGGCCACAGTAGCCATGGCAACTGTTGCCACTTGCCCCCATAGCCAAGGCAACCTCCACAACCAACACCTATGGGACCTTTTTTAAAAAGTTTTTAAAAAGGTTTTCTTCACATGGGAGGTCAAACAAAGGGTGGTCTTGGAGGTGAATTTTTTTCTTTCGAAAAAGAAAGGACCCATGGGTGTTGTGGAAGGTTGCCCTGGTTATTGGTGCTGGGATGGTAGTTAAAATGGTTTTTTTTGCCAACGTTTTTAATAGTGACAATTTTCAGGTTTTCTAGGTGCATGTCAGGGTGTATTTGGCCCTTTTGGTCTAATATTGATATTAGACACCCTGGGGCGGGGCATGCTTTTCCTTAAACAACGACACATGCGCAAAGGGGGGTGGGTTATTTATTTCTGCCAGGGTTTTCTTCCCTGTACGATGCTATCCATGGATGAATGACAGGACGGATGAATGGATAAGAAGTTTGTTTTCTTCCCTGTATGATGCTATCCATGGATGAATGACGAGACGGATGAATGGATAAGAAGCTTGTTTTCTTCCCTATATGATGCTATCCATGAATGAATGACGGGACGGATGAATGGATAAGAAGCTTCATTTCGTCCAAGATGTCCTTTAATATGTGTAATGACTGAAAAAACCTTCGAAAAAGAATGATGACTAAAGTACAATGGAACCTAAAGAAAAAAGAACAAATGGAAAAAGTTGAGATAATTACCCACGTTGCCCAAAGTTCCTGGAAAATGGCTTTACATGAGTTGAAAACATTTACAATGTTAACCTAAAGTACCACCCAATCAAAATGGGCATCCAAAGTGATTCTAATATCATGGACCATGGCCACAAAACCTCCTTTAACCAACACCCCAAACTGATATGGTGATAAATGAAAAGTAAACACATCATGAAACTGCAGGCATAAAGCCATGCTCACAAACCAATAGAATGCTTTGTAAGGCATCCTCTAAATACACTAGCAAAAACTGGCCAAGCTTTTCACTACTTCAGATGCACAATCATGGGTTTATGGGTAAGAGTCTGGTTATATTAGTGTGATCCATGTTAATCTGTTTGGGCAGTGCTTTCTAAGTTCAAAATTGTCTTTTGCAATGAGCCTATTTGATTGGCCCATAACCCTCAAAAAAAAAGTTCTGAAACTTTGGAAACTCCTTTGTAATAGTATTTACTCCAAATATAAAAACATAAAAGTCCCAATATTGGGCCACCTACATAGGTTCCCAAGAGGACAATGTTTGGGCAAAACAAATGAAATGAAGTGAGGTACTACTATTGGGAAAAAAATTTGGGAACACATTGGGAACTTTGGGGGGGAGACCCATTGGGAACTTGGTGGGAACACATTGAGAAAAACAAAAATTCCAAAATACCCCCCAAAAAAATCCCTTTTTTGTTCATGTTGTTGGTGTGTGGAATCTTAAGAGCTGTAAAGAAAATATGTTTTTTTCAATTGCAAAATGCGTTTTTTTTTCTTGTTTTTCTTCATTTTGACTCTCTTACTTTCAAACCTCATAACTTTCTTTATTTCTTATTTATTTAAAATAATTTAAAGAACCATAAGAACGCCAATTGAAGTTCTATAAATCATCTTTGAACTCTAATAGCAAGAGAGTAAGATAAAAAATATAATTTCAATATTCAAGAATCAATCTTTGTAGTATATGATGGTTTGTTTTTTTAGTTTTTTTGAGGGGTCATAACTTTTTCAATTATATTTTATTTTTGAAGATTTTTAGTGTGCTAGATGCACCAATAAGAGGGGTTCAAATTTTGTTTGGACATTAGAAACAACGGAGTGTGCTCTCCCCTTGGATCTGGCTTGCTTTAAGTGCTTAAATGTTCAATTGCCGGTTGGTTGATTTACCCTATGTAGTAATACCCTAAGTCGTAGGTCAAAATTAGGTAGTAAATTTAAACCCTCTCACAAATCAATAATAATCGATTTGTGGGAATCGTCAAATGATAATGGATTGTTCTCAAATTTATGAGAATTGACATTGTGAGAACCGATTCAATTTTATAATTAAAATTTATAAAATAAAAAAAAATAAAAAATAAATAAAAAAAATAAAAAAAACTGATATCCTTGCCACGGTGCATAAATTTCCTTTTAAAAATTGAAAAAACCACAACCTTTTGTAAGTTAGTTTGTGAAAACCTGAAATGGCGGGTATCAGAAAATTCTGATACCCACACAACACTGGTAATTTCTCTTGTGTGTGTGTGTGTATAAGATAAGCTGCCTCCCCATGCACTCTGTCTTCTGTTGCTGCTAGGCTACCACCTTTCTCACCAAGTTTCTTCTCATGAAAATCATCACACTCTTCAATTGCATCAAATCTTATTGCAACATAGACTCTAATGGGTACGTACTTTGCTAAAGATTCCAACTTTTGCTTTTCTGGGCCCAGGGTTTTTTGTTGTACTTGGAAAAGAATTTGGAAAGAGTTCACATTGGAAGTATCAAGAGTCTGATTTTTTGTTTTAATTTTTGGTGGGCTTTTGCAGAAGCCTGAGAAGAAATTGTAGATTAAATGCATTATTGGAGATCTAGTTTTTGTGGAGGACTTTTGTTGGATTGTTTTTTTTGGGGTGTAAACTGTAAGAAGATGCACCAATTTATGTAGCTTGTTGTCAGAGGTTTTTAAGCTTTTTGGGTCTTCTCCTCCAGGTGCAAAAGCTCTTTGAATTTCTGACTGCCATCCCAATGCCAGAGAGTTTAGGACAGTCTTAGCTTCTTCCATTTTGATTTGCAGAAAACTGAAATCTAGTTGTGATTGTTCTCTCTCTCTCTCTCTCTACACGTAGAGAAGCTGGTACTGCAAAGAGAAAGAATTGGAATGAATTTTTCTTCTGATCAGATTCTCTTGTAGAAAAAGTGAGAAGAAGAAGAAGAAGAAGAAGTTGGCAAGAAGTTGTTGAGAAAAGCTCGGGCTTTTATATTTGCAAAGATGTATCTTGTACAAGAGAAAGGGGGTGCCATAGCGCTTATGGTAGCGGCTTTGTGCTTTCTGGGCACATGGCCAGCTCTGCTCAATCTGGTGGAGAGACAAGGGCGCAATCTTATGCACACCTATTTGGACTACTCCTTCACAAATTACCTTGTTGCAATCATCTTTGCATTCACGTTGGGACAGATTGGAAGCAGCACTCCTGAGTCTCCAAATTTCCTGACCCAGCTGCCCCAGGTAAATAACTTTTGGTGTCTGAGACACTGCACCAAAACCAAAAGATTTCCACGACACAGTTATGGAGGACAAGACCAACCAGACTATACCCTTGTCAGAGCATTCTGAGAACCCATGAACTCAACCCAGCTTCTGAAGTAGGAAAACAATGAACTCCTCAGAAAATTTGGACAACATGCAATTGCAGCCAGCAGAACTTACAAAATTTCCAAGCAGGTGGTAGAGTGATGGTATAGCCCAGAAGTTGAAGAGATGAGACTATAGAGATACTTGGTCTGAAGAAACACCATTCCTCTTCTTCTTCTTCTTCTTCTTCTTCATCGTCTGTTGCCATTCAGCTTGGTACATGATATGCTTGTGGGTGCTTTGCAGGACAATGGGCCATCAGTGGGATTTGCAATAGCTGGAGGGCTGGTACTAGGAATGGGCAACTTGATGTCACAGTATGCATGGCCATTTGTAGGCATCTCCATTGCCAATGTGATTTCCGCAAGCATAACTGTTGTTGGAGGTACTCTCAAACCTTACAATCCTTGGGAAAAAAAAGCAGGGGAATGATAAAGCGACTTCTGATGTCCAACAAGTCATGAGACTTGAAGGTTGTTGAGCATCTTGCATAGAACCTCTAAAGAAGAAACTGCTGATTGATGTTTCTTGAATGTTTTCTATAGTTGCAGATATATACATAAAACATACGATGCATTGACAAAGAGTGAGCTGAAAACAAATGGGGTCTGAGTCTGCAGGAACAACCATGAATTACTTTCTGGACGATCGAATCAACAAAGCACAAATTCTGTTTCCAGGAGTGGGATGTTTTTTGATTGCTGTGTTTCTAGGAGCTGCACTACATGCATCTTACTCTCGAGACAACTTGGCCAAGCTGCAAGCACAAAACCAGTGGGTACCACAACACTCGCTCTAAAACAGTTACTCCTTCATGGCACAGAGATGCACACACATCACAAAACTTACACATTCCTGCAGAAAGAGAAAGCAATGGGTTTGGGTGTAGAATCAAAGTACAAAAAGCTTGGAGATTGTTCAGTCTTTGGAGCTCGCTGTGTTACTCCTGCTGAGTGATGGGATAGCATACATCTTGGCCTCAATCTTTACCATTCTCCTGATGTTTGTATGATTGGGTGTGGAAAACAGGAGTGATGCAAAGCTCAAGATGGACCACACCTATGATCCTGAAAGCATCGAGTCACCTACAAGTAAAAATTCTTGTCACTCCTACAACCCTGCACAAAGTTGGATCAGTTAGGATAGGAGTCAGGTACCACCCAATTCTACAAAAGCAATGTTTGCACAAGCAGTTGTCTCTGCTAGAGCAGCCATTGAGGAAAAAGCTTGAGAAAAGTTGCTTGGTTTTGTACAAGATAGTCAACCTGAAAATCTTCTCAAAATCTCACTGCAAATTCAGCAAGTACATAACATGCCTTCAACTCTTCTTCTCATTCAGTACTCATCTAGTTTTCTCACAGAAGGAAAATTCTCTCTAAGTGAAGGTGGGAACTTATGCAGAAACCAATTCAAAAGAAGAAAAAGGCAGTGACAACAATGAGTTCCAAGCCCAAGCAAATAGCGTTGAAGTAAAAGCTGGGAGTGCTCAATATCTGACACAACTGGAAGAACAGCGGGCAATGAAGGTGATGCACTTTGGTTTCTACTCTTTTCTTCAGTTTCTTGTTTGATTCATGACAAAGCATGAAGGGAGGGAGGTCACAGAGGAAGGGTGTCTCATGCAAGGTCTATGTATCATATGCTTGGGTTTGTGCAGATAACAGGGGCTAAAGTGCCATTTGGATTAGCCATTGCGGCGGCCTCAGGAATTTGCTTTGCACTTTTCTCACCTGCCTTCAACCTGGCCACCAATGACCAGTGGCACCGTCTGAAGCCCGGAGTACCGCACTTGGTGGTGTACACTGCTTTCTTCTACTTCTCCACAATGTCCTTTGTTTGGGGTATAACAGTGAATACAGTGCTCCTGTATCGCCCACTACTTGGCTTACCCAAATCTTCCCTGAAGATGTATATCAATGATTGGAGAGGCCGTCAGTGGGCACTCCTGGCTGGTCTACTTTGTGGCCTGGGCAATGGATTCCAGTTCATGGGGGGTCAGGCTGCAGGCTATGCTGCTGCAGATGCTGTCCAGGTTCAGCTTTCAGACCCGCTTGCATCATTACACTCTTGTTGCTCATCTGCAATTCAAAGCATTACAATGTTGGTTAAGATTTCAGTTGCAGCCCAACATCCATTACCACATCAATGAACACGAGCTTGTTTCTCACCAAGTGGAACATGTTTGATGGCAGGCACTGCCACTCGTGAGCACCTTCTGGGGGGTGCTGATATTCAAGGAATACTACAGATCATCTCGCCAGACATACATTCTCCTTGCTGCTATGCTCATTATGTTCTCCCTTGCGGTATGCCTGCTTGCAAGCTCATCTGGTACTAGAAAAACCTCTTGATGCGGTGTGGAGCACACAAGCTGCTCTTATTCAAAATCAGAACACGTGCAGCAACTGCTACATGCATGAGAGATTGTCAAAGAGGCTATAATGGTCATAGGAGGACACACAGAAACTACACTACTGGCAAGCTTTTGCATGACTTCAGTTGGAAGTTGGAATTGTTGCCTCCAAAGGATGTACTAGTATTGTAATACTTGTTTGAAATGCTCTCTTCACTATTATGAGGGAAAAAAGCTCAAAGCCCCCACCACCTGCCAAAAATCACAAAAAGAGCAAGCAGTGTTTGCCACCACCCATGACAGTAACCCTACTTTTGGCCTAGTCTTCTTGCAAAGACAACATTGGGTTGTCATTAGAGGCCTAAAAGAATCACATATTACATCCTAAGTTACTATGCTTTAGTAGCTAAATGTACTTTGTAAATGCACTCCTTCTCCAATTCATTCTTGTACAACAGCATTACAATACAATATCAAGTTTAAGACACTCCATTACAGTGAGTGTCTCATTACATGTCCAATCTGCTCACACTCAGAAGTTTCTGCTGCTGCAGCTCCTCCGCCATATCCCCTGGCCCCTCATTGCTACCAGAACCAGAAGATGGTAGAGCAGAATACTCAGTCCAATCAATCTATTGAGGTTTCCCAGTGTATTCAAGTATTTGCTCACTGCCCTCTGGTGCTGTCCTCATCAGTGGTATGAATTTGAGTACAGTCCCCAGTGTTACCACTCAGGCTTTGCAATGCTACCTCTGGCAACTGCATGGTTAAACAGTTTGATGAAGATGAAACTGGTGGTGACAGGGTGTGAGTCTCCATGCCTGTGGTTGTGTCACTATATTTATAAGACCCTCACATGTATGACAGGCAGCTGTAATGGTTGCCATGCACATGTAAGGAATGCTTCCAAATTCTTCACTGCAAAAACACAAGATAAAAACAAGAGGCATCCAAAGATTATTCACAACTAGGAAGAGTTAGCAGCTGGTCATGGCCACTGTTTGCCATTCATGCAAAAGAAGGAAGAGCATCTGAAATTGACCAGCTGTGCCTCAAGCAAGAAGGTGCACTAGGTAGAACAGACACAGAAAAAGAGACAAAGAAAGCATAGCTTGAGAACTGTCCATGCATGTCACTATTGAATTTCAAAGAAAGGTGGAGATTAATGCTGCAAAGTGCCACCACACCCTCATGCTACTACGTACACCCTTCATCTGGACACCAACAAGACTGACACAAATCATCCCAGAACAAAACTGCCTTGTGTGTATGCAACACTATGCCATGGGCTGACACTAGATGCTATAATGGAATGAAGCTCTGTAACCTGATTACAATACCATCCAAGAATCACTGAATACACAGAACTGCAAACCAACTGATGTCTGCTCTACTGAAAAATATGTCATAGAGGTAAACAGGCCATGAAAGTTGATCCAAAAACCAGGAGATACAAGTCTGGAACATAGCTCCTTGACAAAATGCAAAAGAAGCCACCACCCAGGTATTCAAAAGTGGTGCAGAGAGGATGTGTACTTGCATTGCAGATACTTACAAAAAGTTGAGAGTCTCTAGGCAGCAAACCTCAGCGTCTTAAAATCACAGACCTACTAACCAAGAAATATTTGCTCTATGCAAACCCATGTGAAAAGATGTGAAACATGCATAACAATTGTTTTGCATGCTAGCAGACACTGGACATAATACCACATGCCAAAGCAGAAAAAACCATCACTGGAAATTGAAATGTGGTGGACAGAGAATGTTTTGTTTTGCAATTCAGATACTTACACAAGCTACAAGTCTCTAACATACCTGGGTCTCTTTATGCACCCCTTAAAATCCTGGATACCTGACTCTTTACGGTCATTCTGAGCCCCTGAGGGTCACATTCACCTGCACCCACTATGCTAATAGCATAAAATGTCTGCTCTGAGCAAAAAGATAACCCGGGATAGATAACCAGAATAAGTACACTATAGAGGTGCCAATTTTGATGCCTTGTTCATGAAACTGGACATATAATGCTTCAAAGTCACAGAGTAATCTAATAAACCCTAAAAAGAGCATTAAAACTATCATGACACCTGTGTCACTGAAAACAACAGAGCAGTGCAATCTTGGCCGTATTCCTACCATTCTGCAGCAGGCTATCCCAGCAGCATGCTGGCACCAACACACCTCTGTGCAAGTGAACTGTACAAAAGATGCACTCATTTTGAAGGCCCAAGTGCTAGTAGGATCTTCTTCCTTGGCCCCTGTCAAAAAACATAAACCATTATGATTGCATATGTTGACCTGTTGCCTACAAGGTGCTGCATTAAATATTGCTGCATCTCTCAGTCCATGCCAACAAAGCTTTCTGTTGGGAGGGCCATCTCCATCCCGCATCATGGAAAGGGAAAGCCATGAACAATTTCCAGTAATTATGTACACAACAGAAGAAACCATCAAATTGCTAATGTAAAGGTCCTCAGACAAGCTGCAGATCCATCACCTTTCTACATGACTCATTACAAGCTGAAAAACAAAGGATACCATCTGCAACACAATAAACTAATGAGGCTCTGGAGTGAGGAGCACCCAGAAATACATATCCTCTTTCTACACAGTTCTGAAAGACTGTGTTCTTAAAACTGGAGAATCAGAAATACCTGGTTACAAACAGTAAGATCCAAAACAGTTACAAGAGTCTGCTCTTACAAGGACAAAGAAAGGAGGACCAACTGACCATAGGCATGCCAAGTTCTTTAAGATCACTCTCACTCATGTGCCTCAGTGCAGTCATATCAACCTGCATTGCCCAACAAAACACTCTTAGTCCTTTCCCTGGATGGGACGTTGAAATGTACAAAGAACATTCAAATGAGGCATTGCATTGCTCACCTCCTCAGCCTGCAAGATGATTGAATATTTTCCCAAACCCAATGATTGAAGAAGACCAGCCACCGTTTGCTCACTACCCTGCCCAGGCCCCATAGTGAAGTGCCCTGTCAAGACTATCTTTAAATACCACCATGTCTTCAATGGCAAAATTGGCCGTGTTTAGCAGTGACAAGTAAGACAGTAAACCAATATCAGTACAAAAAAACTGAGTTGGCATTCCACTGTTGACATTCCTAGAGCTGAAAACAGGTGGTCTCGAGTCTATGCTTCACCAAATTTGCAAGGCTAAGTAAGACCCTATCTGCAAATGTTGATTCCATGAGAATTTTTGGAACCTGGACACACAGAAATTTAGCATGTGTGCAATTCAGCTTCCAATAATAGATACATTAGATGCAGTGCTTGTAGTTTCTTGTCCCAATGCCATGGTATTTGCTAGAAGTAGTGGAAGCTGATACACCCCCATTTTCCATTTGGGTATAGCACCTTCCTAGCATACCTATGAGATTGCAGAGAAAACTCCACAACAACACTCTGAAGAAAAACTGTCAGTGCTAGCCAAACCAAAACAGACATGACAAGAATGAGTGCAGTCATCATGTTGTGAGCATCACTCACAAAGTATAAGGCCATCACCTTCATCATGAATGGTGATGACTTGCTGCTGTGACTCCCCACTAACTTCATCAGACCTCCTATTGGTAAGTGTAAATAAGTATACAATTAATCCACCAAAAATTCCAGGTCAAAATTATGCAAAAATCTGCTTTTGGAGTTTTGTCACATTTCAGAAGCACAAGAAAGCAACCTGCAAGCAGATTGCTTGGTATAGTGGCAAGCGTTGATTTGTTCTGCCATGAGACCAGTTCAAAAATAATTGCAGTTGAAAATGCAAAGAGGAACTTCACAGAAGAGAGGAGAATCTTACCCCTGCAGATGGTTTGGTGACTGAAGCTGTCCGCTTCAGAACAGGAGCGGCTGCTTGAGTTGCAGCTTGAGCTCCACTGGAGCTATTCCGGACAACCGATGTTAACCGGCGTTGGAGCTCTGCACCACCTTGGGCTTGAGGAACTGATGGATGCTGAGAGGTGGAACCTGATAACTTTTCTCTCAAGTCCGTCACACCAACACTTCCTTTCCTTTGCCTGACTACTCTGAGGTTCGGTCGAGCTAGCTTGGATCGCAAATCTTGAGAGCTGATCTGCCCATCTTAAATTGCTGTTAGGGAACTTACTGTGACCATTTGAACCTTCTGGAACCACATATTCTGGATTATAAAAGACTCAACTCCTCTGCATAGGGGGAAGTGTCTTTAGAGAATTCTGTGGGACACCATGTATTCTGAATTATAAAAGACCCGACTCTTCTGCATAGGAAAAGCATCTTTAGACAATTCTGTGGGTTTGGAGAGTTCTGCAGTAATGGGGATGCACAACTAAAGGACAAGAAGAGTCTAAATATGATACTTACTTCACCTGCCAACTCCATAAATATGCATGCAACCCTAAATGAAAACTCTCACAATTTTTCAAACTGGCATAGCAGTTTGTTATGCATTGGCAGCAATTGTTTGTATGATCAGGTAAGTAGTTTTGCAGGATACAAATCCCCTGCACATCTGCTTCCTCCTTGTCCTCGTACAGATCATGCTTCCATTTCCCATTATCCTCTCGCACCCTGAGAGATCATGACAAAAAAAAATGCACAATCATGCAAAAAGGACAAAAGTTATTCAACAAGAAGCCTCAGGCATGACAACTAACCCATTCATCACTTCCAAATGCAGCTGAAAAGATCACTTTACAAACCTCTTTGTGTTTGGCTGACGCCCAATTGCAAGCTGCTCCACATTGCCTCCGAGTCTGTCTCTTATGGACCGTTTTTTAGGGTTCTGTCCTCCATTGGCCCGATCCGCATACATATCTGTAGTCACTCAGACACACCTCTCGTCCTGTGGCCCACCACTCCACCAAATTCACTTGGAAAACTGAAAAAAATAACCATCCAAATCCAATATTGCAACTCCAGTTTCTGTTCTCAAGCCTCTGCTACTCTTCTCTGAGTTTCCTGCTCTTTCTAAACACTTCCTTTCATCACCCTTTTCCTGCTCTCAAGCGTCTGCTCCACTTCTCTAAGTTTCCTGTTCTTTCTAAACACTTCCTGTCATCATCCTTCTGCACATCCTCCCCCATGCCTCAAATTGTCTTGAAAACATTTTATAGAGAATTCACAAGACCCAACCCTAATCCTCCTCCCTCCTAGTGATGGTGGTCATAACAACAAAAGACGCCGTCATGGTCCTGTTCTGGACATTAACTTGCTGGAAGTTTGTTGCTCTGACCCAAACACACTCAGGCATAAGCCAACTCCCATACACATTCAGGTGCATGGAAAGGAACAAACTGCCAAGAACTCTTGGATCAGCGACACCGGAGACACTAAAATCAGGACCTAATCGTTCCAGTATGTTGCTCATAAACAACAGCAACGACAACAACAAAAAAGGAGAAACAAGAATCCACTACCACACTGGAATGCAGGAATTCCGAGCCGAACAAGGTCAGGCAGGAGACTCTTCCAATCCAAAACATTCCTACTGAATTCTTATGAAGTCATTTTTTTCTGGTGAGAAGAAAACCCTAACCCTAACTAGGCAAACTCATTCTGTCTCCCAAGATCATTCTCACTTCCCATAGCCATTTGGAAAAAGATAAAAACGGACCAAACTAAGAACAGGACAAAGAAAGGGGTCAGAAAACAAAAGAACATGCCCAAACTAAGAACAGGTCAAGAGGCCAGGAAACAAAAAGAACATACCCGCTGTCAGTTACGTCCAACAGTTACAGTCACTCGAAGCTGAGACATGAAATCTGGTCATCCGTCTTCAACAGCTTCCTCACGAAGCAAAAAATGCCGCTGCTTACTAGTCCATGCCAGGGAGCCTCAGAGACGAAGCTCAAAACCGACAAAAACTGCGAACCAAATGAAAAGGGGCCCAAAAAAATTTCTTTCAAAGACCGGGGGGGAAAAAAAAGAGACAAAAACAGAAACAATATCAACAACAGCAAAGACGACAGCAGGAAGCGATCAAACAAGCTGCACAAGCACGATTTGGAAGCACGCACCTGCGCCCGATCTTCGGATCTGCGAAGAAAAACAGCAAGCGAGCGAGCGCGCGCTTCCGAAACCCTAGAAGGAAGAAAGCAAGCGTTTCCGAAACCCTAGAAGGACAAGCAAGCCCTAATTTTATTTTTTTTAATTTTATTTTTAGTCAATTCTTAAGTAAATTTTAAAATTGAAATTTATTTAGTAAAATAATTCTTTAATTAAAGAAGAATGGAAATTAAGGTGTCTTTTTAGATTTGTGTCTTTTGAGAGATTTTAAATATTTAAATAAATAAATAAATAAAAACCTTCATACAAATTGTTGGCCTTTTTTTTTTGGGTAGGAATGAATTTTTTAAAGCCATTTGAATTTTTTTTTTCTAATATGGATTAATTTTCAAAAAATATTTTAAACTAGATCAATATGTTGTAGGTGCCATTTCTCTCACATCCAATGGATTTGAACTTAGACCACTTTCTTTTGTGTAAACCTTTAGAGTCTATTTTGAACCCTCCCATGGTTAAAAATTTAACCACCTAGCTTGCACCACCTATGAATTCTCTTCCTTGCAACCTCCATCTTTCAACTACCTTTGGACCTAACTAACCTCTTTTTGTTGTAACTGAATTTTCTAATTTTGTGGTCCTTTTTTTAATTTTTTATTTATTTTTTTAATGACCCAACATCACATGATCACTCTCTTTGAAGGATTTTGAATTACTTTTTCATTTTTTGAATTTTCAAGAATTTTTATTATTACGCAATTTGGCATTTTTTTTTTTCAATTTTATGAGGTAAAATTGATATGATCATCATTTTCAAGAGGGATTAGCCAAATTTGGCTACATATTAGAGCCCTTAGTTGAAATTTTTTTAGGAATCCCATCATGTTTTGGTGACAAAGTTAAAGCCAATATCTAAATGTGATGATTTGAGAATTTTTTAACATTGAAATATGGCAATTATGATCATTTTTTCCCCAATTTTTCTTTAAGGTCTTCTTAGGCCCTTTTTGTCACCAAGTGGTGAAATTTCACCCAAAAAAATTGACATTGTGTATAAGCAATAAAATATAATGAAAAGATTAGTCTACAAAACAAACTTAAATTCCCAATGCATATGCTTTAACATAGGTATATGTGACTATATTTTCATTTTTAATTGATTCAACATTTTTTTTAAGTCGATTGCCATATACCTATCCAATATCATACACATATTTATTATATTTAACATTTTAGCATATTTTTTATGATTTTATTTTTTGTCATTTTGTCACTTTGGTTACAAAAATAAAAATATCTTGAAATTCTTACGATTGAGGTGGGGAAAAAATGCTAAGTAATTTTGCACTACATGAGGACACCACACCACCAAGGTTAAGGTAGGTACTCAATAATAATGTCAATCAAATTTTTAGAATGTTCAACATTGCAAGCAATTGATTTTGAAAAAAATCAACATTTACTAAATAATAATTTAATTATTGTCATAATGATATTAAAATATTGTGATATTTTACATTGATACCAATACAAATACCTGTATGGCAAAAATATGCGTATAAGAAATACATTTTGTGATGGAAGAAAATATGAATTCTAATGGGATGGATTACAACAAGGTGAGAGTCTCAAGGACATTCTATTTTCAACACCATTTAGGGTTCCTTTGTTAAGTCTACCTAATGCTTGAACAATGGATTACAAGACATTAATTGGGATTTTTATTTTTTTTAAAAGGGTAATGCCTTAGCAATTAAACACTAAACATATATGGTGAATGGAGGTCAAACCAAAGGTGAAGCCTAAAACATGTAGTGCATTGCTAGGGCATTACTTTCTACTATATTGAAATGTGATTCCTTATATTTGTAGGTAGCATGCCATACATGCAAAGGCATTTTGCAAATGGAATGCGCACTTGTGAAGGTCATTACCATGGCATGAAAGACAACAAACAAATCAAGTGATAGAATAAAATCTACATAAATATGATGTCCAACAAATATGCAATGCCATGTGCAATATTGTTGCACACCATATATATTGTGGCTTATTCTCATGTACTAAGTGATTAACCTAGGTTGTTGCCAAGATACCCACAATAGCTCCAAGAAAGAGGCCTCCAAACCCTTGATGCTACACTTCCTTCCATCATTTTTTCCTCTTGCTTCATTGTAACAAGAACAATCAACCCTTATTGATTTCTTCTAATTTTTGAGCTCTTCTTGCTACAATATGCATACAATATCTTCAAATGCATCTTTAGTCATTACCCTTATTGATTTCTTCTAATTTTTGAGCTCTTCTTGCTACAATATGCATACAATATCTTCAAATGCATCTTTAGTCATTGTGTTGTTTGAAACCATTTCTCTTTGAAATGTTTTTGCTTATCAACTTGTGCATGCAAAGGAATGTGTGCAGGTCCATCAAAACTGAAGGCAAGTTTGATGCTCATCCAATTGGTCAACATGGAACAACTATTTTTGCAACAATATAATGTTAATCTCATTTTAAATTACATGGTACTTATCATTTTCATTTATTCTAATTACTTATCTATGGTTGTTCAAGAAATTCTTCTTGCTAAAAAGGTTGGAGGGCATCAACTTGCACCTAATGACATCAAATCATAAACATTTTTTTCATTTTTTTCCAAATGAAAGAAATATATTCCTTGTTTACAAACATTTCATGATACAAAGGTGAATTTGCCAAAAAAAAATCAAAGATTTAATCATTCATTGTTAATTAACTTGTGACAAATTGAATTGTTTACAACTTATAGTGTTTGATTTAAGTTTCAGGTAATTTTGTAAGTATTTATCATTGTCTATTAAATACTAGCATATTGTTTTCAATTGATGAAATCTTTAATTGTAATCAATATTAATTGAACCCTCTTCATGAAATTTCACATAAACAAATACAATCATTACCCTTTTTGTTATTTTTAAAACATGTCAATTTTTTCCTTGTAAATCATTTTTTCTCACTTTTGGCATCAAATTCCTTTTGAAATATAGATTAGTATACAAACATACAAATCCATGTTCGCAAATTGGGAGATATATCCTTCATCATCACAAGACTTAATTGACATGAAATCAAACATGACAAAGAGCTTACATGTATTAGTTTGCATTATGTGTTTTTTATCTAAATTTTAGAACATCAAAATCTTTCATCTTGAACCATGTTCTCGTTTTTACATCACTTTAATTTCAACTTTCTAAAAAATAAAATCTATTCATTCTCATCATCCTTTGAATTTGTTATTTGTTCTTTTCAAAATGTCATATGAAAATAACCAAATTCACTTTTGGATCTTTCGGTCACAATCATGATAATGTTTGCCTTTCTAATGCATGCATGATTATACAATAACATAATTATCCCCAAATTGCAAAGAAGACCAATTTTGCAATTGGTTTCCTTGCATGCACATGTACTTGATGATGTTTGTGCATGTCAAAAAAATGAGATGGCTTGAAACATTATTTCAAGCAAAATTTGAAAACATTGCAAAGTTGAAATGGAGTTGAAGTTTTTGGGTTTGAAAATGGGTCTTTCTACACATTAACTTTAAAATTGAATCAAGCTAATGGTAAAACTATTGGCCAAGTTGTTGAACATCGCATAAAAGGTGATTAAAGGCCAAAAAGTTGAAAATTTCTATATACAAAGTTGGATGTGAAATTTGATTACGTTGACAAAAATCAATCAAATTGGTGAACAAGGGTCCAACTATGACACACATTTCTATTTTAATTGCAAATATTTATAGTTTTATATGTTGCGGTGGAACAATAAGATTACAACTTTCTTTGAAAGTGGAATTTTTCAAAAAAATAAAAATAAAAATCATATATTTGACCACAAATTAGTCTAATTGAATAATTCATATGTAAGCACAAATCTCACACAATCCAAATGACGATTATAAGACATGTTTATATCAATTTCATGGATTTGGACATATATATTATTTCATGATGTAAATAAAAGTTGTGATTCTTGTAACAAGGTTTTTGGTATTTTATTTCAATATTTGTAAATCAATGTTGTCCATACAATAATAAGTTGATATTAATATGCCATGATGCAATTGCACGAATCTTCAGGGCTTGCAAAACCACGAGGCATTGGAGCCCACAACTTGACTCTCGTGATTTTATTTTATCACAATTGTAAGCAACACTTGCATGCCACTTTCACTTTTATTCTTTTAGAGGTGAAATAAGGGAGCAATGAATTTTGGTGACATTATGACATGAATGATCAATCCTATGTTCGGTAACACAAGTTTGTTGGCGTTGCCTACTAAGGCAAGAAAATTGTGTTTAGATTCATTATAGAGTATAGTAGCTTAAGGGATTTTTATAGGCCCCTAGGTAATAATAATAATACTAGGTCTATTTTTGTATGAGGATTTTTGAAAGATGATATTTTGGCTTGTGTTGAAACTTGAGATTAGTTATAATAGAGTTATAATATCTTGAAGGGTTTTGGTTTGTTTTAGAGGTTTTTTTAAAGAAGATTATAATTTTTTGCATGGTGAAATATTTTAGCTTCTATAAGTCTTCTTTTGCATTAGGATACGTTTTTAATGTAAATGGCAAGGCCACGGTGTCATCACACACCCCTCATTACCTTCCCTCTAGTACCCATGGTGGCATATGAGTAGGGGTGCATAGACTTGGTTTGAGAATGTTTGGAGCTATGGTGTGGAAGTTGTTGATCATTGAACCATTTTTTTCAATGAAAATTAAATAAAATCGAAGAAACTGAAAATTGTATTGGAATTTGAAAGCATTAAATTTGGTGTTGTTGGAAATCCCTTGCTTAGCAACTTAGATTTAATAGATTATAATTTCTTAATTTTCAGAGCTATTGAAAAGGTCGGGAAGATATTGATTTTTGAGTGGATTTTTTGTTGCTGAAAAATTCAAAACAAATTACAAAAATTGGGTTTCAAAGGAAAAAATGCGTTGAGAGCCATCAATGTGTTCACACTTGGGGCAACAACGGCATAGGCTACACTACTAGTCTATATTATTTTCCATAGTGTGTAATATGTATCAATGCATGCTATTAATAATTAAAGATCATTTGTAAAAAAAAATCTCAACTTTGAGCATAGTAAGTAGCCTAACACTCGATTTGGGACTTTGATGTTGAATATATGATATCTATTTTTTTCACTTACAAAGATTTTGGCATAGCCCTTAAGAAAATATTAAGGTGTTATGTACATACTTCTTACTTGTGAAGTATCAACTTTTTTTTGTGTGTGTGAAATGTTGTCAAAATGCGATTTTTTTTTTGTTAAGGAGAAGATGAAGAATCTTCAAGATTATTTATTTATTTGTTGTTGTTGTTGTTGTTGGTGGTGGTGGTGGAATGGAATCATTTGGGTTGTTTGATGAGGATGATAGTAGGGTGAAGTATTATGGCAGCAGCTGCAAAGGGAGAAAGAAAGAAGATGGGTTTGGCCAGATTCACATTCAATTGCTGAAATGTATACATACAATTGCTGTAGATCTGCTGAAGTAACAGATTTCCAATGAAAAAGAAGAAGAAGATCCTTCAAGAACCTTTGGTCCAGTTGCCTGATCTGGTGCAGCTCCTGCACTCTACCTGCTGCAAGCATACTAATCTTGTTCCCATCTGTTGTCGAGGCTCGAGAAGTGGCACTCGACATCCTCGCATCCTTTCTTTAAAGGTCAAATTGCCATTTCAATGTTAACATATGCCACAATGAACACCACATATTGTATACATTTGTAACAGATGAAACCACAAAGTTTTTACCTCACATATGTATGTCATCATGAGTCACGTGGCTTTTTGTGTGAGAAAAACACCACATTCTCTTGTAGTAGTTCTCTTTCTTGATTTCGGGAGCTAGGCTTCAACTACTGGATAAATTCTTCTGAAGATCAATCTCATCCTTTTTTTTCTGTACAAACTTTGTCTCATCTTGTCGACAAAAGTTACTTTCAAAACTGATCATCATGTTTTCTCTGTTGGAACTCCCTCTGCTAGCATTTTCGAGGCTGATCCATTTTTCCCTTGAAGATGGTTTGTTGCATTTAGTAGATGATGTAGAGCTGTGTGTCTAGGTGAATCACTGTGGTTTGCTTAATTGCTTTTGCTTAGATAAGGTACTTGGGTGATTCTGAAGCTGAACTTGTGATCTTGGGTTGCAGTGGATCGGGATGTTACAAGCACAGAAATGGACAATCTGCAAGCCAGTCTTATGTCCAGAGCTGCTGAAGAATTCACTTCCAGCTGCTGCTTCAATTGTTCATACAAAGGAGTTTGATCAAGCCTCAACTTTGCCACCATTTGCAGGTGGAAGGAGAAGAAGAAGGGGTAGACCAAAACTCCGGCACAAGACATTGGATTGTCTCAGTAAATTAGCAGCAATAAGCCATAGCATGACTGCAGCAACTCCTGCAGTTGAGAAGTTCCAAAAGAAATCTGAAGCTCCAAATCCATGGCTCATCCTGACAAGGAAGAAAATGACCAAAACAACAATACCACCCACAGCTCACAATTGCTCTAGGATGATAGTACACAAGTCTACTGATTCAGCAGGTGTGAAGGAGCTTCAGGTTCATCCCACAGATCTGCAACAGCTAGGTGAACATGAAAGCCAGCTGCAGAGTTGTAGTCTTCATGAGATTCCATCATGGAGTTGTAGGAAGAAGGTGAAGCGAAGCAGAGGGATCAGAGCTGTGGTTTCTTGTACTCCAGCTGGGTCTCATCCAAACACCCACATTGCAGTACTTCTTCACACTCTTGGGGAGCTTGCTGGGGGATCATCAAGAAGGTCCCAGCTCATGAAGTTACCTCACAAAAACCAACAAGGGGAGCTTGCTCAGGGATCATCAAGGCTCATGAAACCTTACAAAAAGCATCGCAAAAGCAAGCTGGATTCAGTACTACATCCATCAAAAGCACCATGCAGTAGTGGTACAGGTGAGAGAGTCTTCTGTTCTTGGACCAGCTTCTTCCAATCATCTTCTCAAGTCTTTGATTATCTTGACAATGTGATCCATTTAGTTGAATGGATTCTTGGTTTTGTAAAGTTGCAGATCTGATTTGTTTGACAGTTTTTTGTGTTGCAGGAGTGAATTGCAACAAAAAGGAGCTGCATGTGCAACAGGCTATGGTCATGCAAGCTTCTACATTGCAGGAGTCTGCTTCAGACATTTTGAAGCAGTCAGTAGCCAAAGTGAGAAATTCAAGTGAGATGGTGATACAATCCAGTGGCAAGATGAAACAGCCCAGCTCAGCATGTCTGTTGCATGGCTCAGACTTGCTAATTGCCCCTCCAACTCCTGAGAAGTCCCAGAAGCGACAGAGGACATCTCAAAGCTCCATGTGCCACATTGACCTCCCTCAAGAGCTTGTATCTGAAGCTCAGTCTCATCCTACATCCTTGGCTAATGGTATGAAGAATCAGTCCCATGTCACCCCATATGTTTGTTTATATGTTGTATTCAGGATGGCATGCCCAATTGGGTCATGTGTGCTTGTTGTTGCACAGGGACTTTGCAAGAGTTTTTGGAGCCTTCCAGTCTCTCCACAGCTAGCAATCTGTATTGCAACGGAAGCACTCATGCACCTTTGAATCCAACAACAGATAAAGGGCATGAGAACATCTTCTATGTGAAGGACTCAGAGAGCAGCTATGTTTCCAGGGGCAAAGCTGATTCTCCTGTGGATGTGCTGCAACTTGTCCCTCAGGACCATATGGAGAGCTTACAAGCTGCTACTGGTCAATGCAGCACTGCTGCTGGTTTGCATCAAAGCCCTTCTTCCATGGCAAGCAACTTTTATAGCAATAATTATGAGGATGAATCTGATTTTCTTGGAAATGGTCATAGGTTGAATGCAGGCCAGAGCAACTTTTTCATAGAATGGGTTCCAGCTAATTGTATTGCAAGACTTGCTTCACTAATCGGAGACCCAGATCACATAAGTAAAAGATCAAATGGGTTGGCTGAGAGTTGGACCCAAGTGCAAGCCGGCTTGATGGAACCTCCTTTTCTGAGAGATATGCATTCAACTGGTGTTGTGGGTTCTGATGTTTCAACCAGCTTGTTCAATGTCCCAAGAAGCTTCAATCCAGGGTTGTCAACTGCAATGACATCTCCTCCTCCTCCTCCTCAGCTTTACCATGCAAACTGCAGAAATCATGTGCAAGGTTCAAGCTGCCTTCTACCACCAGCTGAAAATTACTACAACATTGAAAGCTTCTCAAGTTCTCAACAGTTGAGTGTCAAGAACACACTGGGAATGCAAAACACTTTCTCCAATACAGCAGCTTCTATGAGTCTGAACTCAAGGCAGATCTCAACTGGACGAGGTGGTTTTCCTTCAACCCATTTGGCACCTTCACATGGAGATTCCATCCCTGCACAAACTCTGGGTGGTCTTCTTCCTCATCACCAAAGAGGAACAACACATGGTAAAATCTCTTGTCTACTGTAACAATCTTACATCAAAGGCATCCTGGCCATAAGTCTGTAGCTAGAAGAGCAACCATGTCCCTCCCTCAGCCTGCTGCACAGCCCTTCAACTGTTAACAAATCTTTGTGTGAATTTTATTTTTTTTGCAATTGTGGAGTTTTCTGTTTCTGGCATGTTGCAGGTCACGTGAATCAAGATGGACAAGTAGACGTAGTGGGTGCACTGTTCAATGGCAGAGCTGATGATTGCCCTCTCCTTGAAAGTCAAGGGGAGGAAGTCTATGCATTCAATGTCAATGAAGTCTCTGATGTGCAGCAGCAGCAGCAGCAGCAGCAAGCAACAATTTCCAATGTGAAAGTCAGGAAGAAATACACACCAAAAGTCGCAAAGGATAAGCTGCATCGTTGCCATAGACAACAACCTCATGGAATGGACTGTCAACCCAAGAAGAAGAAATTTACATGTGGAAGAAATACAGGATTCAAAAGAACAACTATCTCAACTTCCAAAGATGGAGCTGGTGAGCTACATATGATACCAACTCTGCAATTCACTCTCACATTGTGTTCCATGTTTTGGAAGTTGCAACTTGAGCTCTTCTTTCTGATGCACAACAATCTTTCGATGCTTGTAGTGTCAATGAACTCTGGTGTGATCATTCAAGGTATGTTATTGCAAGATGTTTTTGCACAAGATTTAATCTAGGAAAGAAATAATTGTTGCTGTTGTTGGGGAGAGTTGTAAGTCTTGATTTGGAACATGAAGACCTAGAGAGGTTGTTGTTAGAGATTTAGCTATGGAAGAGGATCTGGGGCCGAAACTTCAACTGTGACTAACAGTGCAGGTGTGAAGAAGAGGAAATATACAACAACATT
>Ga0209208_10002623_pt1 | contig 25790 bp, 28 predicted proteins | sample S1TSphfallax_3_FD_187694 | JGI IMG/M metagenome (GOLD analysis project Ga0209208, IMG submission 187694) | Host-associated microbial communities from peat moss isolated from Minnesota, USA - S1T2_Fd - Sphagnum fallax MG (SPAdes) (version 2) | ecosystem: Host-associated > Plants > Peat moss >...
ACAATTGACAATGGACGAAATTAGGCATTCTCAGGGGACTGAAGGACAAGAGTGAAGTGCCTGTGAAAATTGCTTTGGAGTTGTAGAAGATGGGCCTGCATATACCCAAAATGTCAATATTTAACAAAAACTTTTCAAGAGAGAAAAAGAACTCCACAAGGCCCATAACTTGAGCACACCAATAATTTTTGTAAACATCACGCACTCAAATGATGACACATTTCTACATATGTACACTTCCAAGTTCCCACCCAACACACTCACAGACACAATTTTTGTTGTTGTTGACTATTGTTATGGCCGTTGTTGATGTCGTTGAAGTTGTTGATTATTGTCATGGCCATTGTTGATGTTGAAACTGTTGATTAATATTGTGGTCATTATTGTTGATTTTGTCATCATTGTCATATGTTGAAGAAGAAGTTGTGGAGCAAGGGTTCCTCATGTAGGGCTGGTGTTGATCTTCTGTCTTTCTTGCCTTACGTTTTTCGATGCTCTTTTGAGGTGGGTCCAATAATAGAATTAGTGTCTGTGTGACAGAATTTTGTTGTTGTTGTTGCTGTTCACTTCCCTGAGGACTAGAGTTTTGGGTGGTGCTTTGTTTTGTCCTTTTCGAGTTTTTCTGAATGTACATCTGGATCTCTGACCTTAGTATTTTTTAGAAGCTTTTTGGGTTTGAGAGATTCTGTTTTGGGACGGCTGGGGAGAGAATCGAAATCTTTTCTCTGAAGAAATTTGTGTGGTTTTGAGGTTTTCGTCTTCTCTGATAGCTGTTGCGGGGGCGGGGGTGTGGGAATAGAGAATCGAAGTCTTTTCTCTTCGCGCATCTTGAGAACTTGGGTGTAGTGGATCTGTTGGGATTCGGGTTTCAGAGTTTTGGTAGCTGAAACTCAGATCTAGGTTTTGAACTGTTTTTCCTCCGTTAGAACTTTTTTGCATGCATTGGTTTCAGATCGAAAAAACACTCAAGGAGAACAGGACTTTTCTTCATGTGGTGGTGGTGCTGAGTGTGAATCTCTAGAGGGAAAGAAGAAGAGGAAGTGCAGTTGAATCTTCAGAGATCAGGTTTGAAGTGGTGGGAGTTTTGGAAGTTGAGTTTTCTTACGTCTTGAGGAATTGTGCATCACGGGATTGTCCTCGATCCCTTTTTCTTTCCCTCACGAACTGCTCTGGGAAAGAGAACAGGCTAGTTTTTAGCCACAGCATGTCCAATAGCACCAGCATCGTTGATAGAAAGCCTGCAGAAACACGATGGTTGTTTGACGATTTCAAGGATGCATATGAAACCAGGTTTGGAAGGAAGCCAAGCAGCAAGAATCTTGAAGCAGCTGGAAATATCATCAGGAACTCAGAACCCCAGCTGGTGCACAATAGTGCAAACAACGGTGTTGCTGTGATCACCAAACCAAAGGCTCGAGAATCGGCCCCATATGAGAAGTTCTTGAATCAAGCTAATGGGGGAATAGCAGCAGCAGCAGCAGGAACTGCAGAGGATGATGGCAGAGGCATTCAGAAACCTAAAGAGCCATGGATGAAGGCATTGCCAGACTTTGCAACCATTGAGATGCGAGAGCTGGCTGAGAGCATAACCCGGGATATAGTGCGAGGAAACCTTGATGTGCAATGGAGCAGTATCAAGGGTCTAGAAAATGCCAAACGCCTCCTCAAGGAAGCGGTGGTGATGCCTATCAAATATCCACAATACTTCACAGGTCTGTTGACTCCTTGGAAAGGGATCCTGCTTTTTGGACCGCCGGGGACTGGCAAGACAATGCTGGCAAAAGCAGTGGCAACAGAATGCAAAACCACCTTCTTCAACATCTCTGCTTCTTCAATTGTCAGCAAATGGCGTGGTGATTCTGAGAAGCTTGTGAAAGTCCTGTTTGAGGTTGCAAGACATTTGGCACCAAGCACCATTTTCTTGGATGAGATTGACGCCCTGATCAGCCAGAGAGGAGAAGGTTCAAGTGAGCATGAGGCAAGCCGGCGGCTGAAGACTGAGCTTCTCGTACAGATGGATGGACTGACAAAATCAAATGAGCTTGTGTTTGTTCTTGCAGCAACAAACCTTCCCTGGCAGTTGGACAGTGCCATGCTTCGGCGCCTTGAGAAACGCATCCTTGTCCCATTGCCAGAGGCTGAAGCTCGTCAAGGAATTTTTGAAGAGCTGCTGCTTCCACAATCCAATGGAGTTGAGCTCCCCTTTAATGCAATGGTGGAGGGCACAGAGGGCTACTCAGGATCTGATATACGAATTGTATGCAAAGAAGCAGCCATGAGACCTCTCAGGCGTGTCATGGCCATCCTTGAAAAAAGAGAAGAGAATAGCAGAGAGGTGGAGTTGCCACAGATTGGACCTATAACATCTGACGATGTCATGTTTGCACTGAAGACAACCCGACCTTCTGCACACTTGCAAGCAATACGCTATACACAATTTGATAACGATTATGGTAGCCAAGCTCTGTGATTATCCTCACTGCAACTTGATAGGTAGGCCTTATTCTTGACTGCCCAACACAATGGCAAATTGTGAACACTGAATGATACTGAGATCAAGGACTTGTTCAAAAGTTCATATCAGTAATTTGTAGAAGCAAGGAAAATCATCAAAATGGTGACTGAGGAGACTGCTTTGGTGATGAGATCTTGAGGACTATGCCATTCAACTGGGATTTGAGCTTTAGGGTTAGGGTTAGGAGTGAATGTGTACCTTCCATTTTTTGCAGTGATGAAAGCAAAGTTCTTATCTTGTGTTTTGATGCAACGGACATGTCAACATATATCAGAGTAGGAGCATATCTGTCTTCTCACAAACATCACAGTTTTAATGTGCAAAGAAAATACTGCTTCAAAGGAAAATGCAAATTCTTCCCAATTGAAGTGGGAAATCAGCTGTCACATGCTGACAACCACAGTGAGGAAACAAGGGTTTATAGGTGATTTTTCCAAGAGCACATGTCCTGTTTCAAGAGTTTGCTACAATTATATGGAATTTATATGTGAACACAGAACAGTTGATTCAATGAGAAGCAACTTTACCATCAGAAAGAAGAGCAAATGGGGTAGAGAACAGTACTCGGGACATTTTCTTGATGTTTGGTTTGTACTCAACCCATTCAACTCAAAGCTCAACAAAACATACTGTGCTTCTGTTAGGCCACAATGGCTCACACATACTGTGTGTTTGTGTGAACTTTGCCAGGGTTGATGTTCTTTGAGAAGGATTGGTGCCAACAAAACTTTGTTCTTCCCTCTAATGGTCTTTGTCTGGATCAGAGGGCCTCATTTGTTTGGCATCAAATTGCTCCCATTGCTTTTGCCCAGGGTTAGTAGCCATTGTGTCTGCTAGCTTGATTCACATGGTTGAAGCCATTCTGGCTCCACATGCCACTCCTTGGCAAGTTTGCAATGACTGTTGTGTAGGTTGAATTTTTGGTTCTGCACCAAGTGTCAGAATTCAAGGATGTGGGTTTCAGGGGGACTTTGATCTGGACCCCCTACAGTCAACAAGTTTAGCAGCGTATCAAGCACAAAATGGGGGTCCAAAACATGTGGGAGGTACGCTCGTGTGGGAGGTATGCTTCTGATAGTCACTGATGGATTTATTCCCTATGAATGTCATTTAGTATGCAAGACTTTGTTGAAGCTTGACAAAATGATGGCAACAACTCTTAGACCTGACAGAAGTCCAAGTCATCATGTTTGCTCACTATTCACAGAGCTTCCTAATTTGCACTGGAGGGATATAGTTGACAACCTGCACTGTGAGTACTGCTGATGTAAAATCTTACTATGCTCATTTTAATCTTGCACAAAAGCATGACCGGTGAATTCCTTGATAGTTCATGGTTCATACGAAAACTGGAGGTGTGTTAAGGCTGTCTGCCTCAGAGGTCAGTGAGGAAATAGTATGCTACAACTCAGTGATGCCACAGCCATTGAGTTCTCAAAGGCACTTGAGCCTACTGATAACTACAATTTGGTAGTTGTTCTTCTTGCGCATCTGATTCCCCATGGTTGAAACATATTCAAGACATGTCTAAGGGTTTGGAAGAAATAACAGAGGTGTATCCTAAAGCATTTGTTTTAGTCTTTAGCATTTTGACCAGTGGAGGGAGGCAAAAACATAATGGATTGTTAGTCAGCCAGAGCATGGTAAATTGGGCATGTGCAGACACATTGTCAATGCTGGCAAGGACACTGAGGCAGTTTGGGATTAGGAGGCTCAATATCAGGTCCAAGCTGATACGTGCAAGAGACACCCAAGATGCTGGTGATGCAATTCATCCACCAAGGGACTGTTGCTTCACAAGTTGGAGTTCAGCACCCTGGGACTGCCATACATCACAATGCAACAAGTTGACTGGGTGCTTCCGATCATCCAATCTTACTGGAGGAGACAATCAGGACCTTGATGCTTGTCATGCCTTGGGTGCTTACAAACCTGTGATATATTCAGGTAGGAGATATGTGAGAAATCCTTTGCCCCATTTCTTCTTTTGGGGGTAATCCTTTGGAGAGCCTGACCATTCTGCCTGTGAGGGAAAAACCAGACTGCAAGTGCAGCTGCACTGTCATGTAAACCAAGATGTGTGTACCTCTGTTTGCCCCTGGAAGATGACAATCTCCACATGTCTTAAGCGCAAGACCAAAACTGCACTCTTCAATCCCATTCACCAGAGCAGTGATCTTTGGTAGCTAGCCCTCTTTCTCAATGGAAGAGGATGCAAGATCCACCCTGATCCACCTCTATGTGGATCTCCAGCTTTGAAGATGCACTCAAACTCAACAAGTTATTCAAGAACCACAGTGGATGAGTTGAACACTTAACATGCATGGTTGCAATGGATCCCATGCATGTGTTGTTGAATCCACACTTTGGTTATCATGAAGGAGCTTGTGTCTTGCGCAGAAGGGGGAGCAGCAAGGCCGGGGGGGAACTGTTCAGGGATGACTGGCTTCTTCTACTGTCATCTACTTGAACAATTTTCCTTACTTTCAAAAACCTCAAAGTAGCAGCAGCAGCAGCAGCTGCAATACCTCAAATTCTTCTGCAAAACTCGACAAAAACTATTATCAGATGTATGTACAAAACAGCTAGCTATGTAGCAAGCAGAACGGCTTGAAGTAGAGCATGCAATGTCGTAGGACTCGGATCGCGTGGGTCTGGACAGATGTTTTGCATCTGTTGCAAGATTTGGGACTGCCAGCAGCATCAGAAGATGGATTCTGACGAATCCTGATCTTCTGCTTGTTCTTCTGATGGATCCTGATCTTCTTGTCTTCAAGATCACGGTTTTGCCTCCAAGCCATGGAACCCTAAAACCCAGCTAGAATCTAATGCTTTGTTCGCAGCAAAACTATATTCTTCTGTTCTTGATGCAATCCCGTGTCGTCACTGCCCAGGCGGACTTCGTTTCGATCTTCAGATCGAGTGGGTAAAGTGGGCTATGATAATGGAGGAAGGACTTCAATTCCGTTTCAACTTTGCAGTGCAACAACAAGAAGCACGACATTCACCTGTAACTCAGGTAAGGCTTCCCTTCCCTTCTTCTCGCCAAGTTTGTTTTTTGAAGGTTTCTCAACATGGAGTCATGTAACGAAGACATCACCAAGAGTTACATGATCGTTTTGCTCTCTTTTTGCTGGGTGTGAGTATTTGTAGATCCAACAAAGAAGTCGAGGAAACAACCAATGAGAGCGAGGGGCCGTTGAACTCTTTTTTTAACTCCCTGCCTTGATGGCTTGTTGGCTGCTGCAGAAAGATGAGAAGAGACAGGATGCTTCTGCAGTCACCACCGAGCAATGGATTCTGCCACCTCCACCACTATCTGTAGAGGTTTTCCCTGCAAAGGTCAGTCAGCTAGCAAAAGTGCCCTCCTGCCAGGCAGAATGCATATATCCTTCTGCAACAGAAAGCATGGTTGAGAGAGCAGATAGCAATTGGAAATGAAATCTGTGAATGGGGAAATGTGAATCCTCAAAAAGGTCTTGTCACAACCATCCTGTTCCAATTTCTGAACAAACACAGTGAGGTCACATTGTATTCAGTTTTTCTCCTCCTTCTGCTACTCTTCAAAAGGTAGAACAATCTGTGCTCAGGTTTCTGAGGATGAGGATGAGGTTGAAAACAATCTTTTCTTGGGTTTCTGAGGATGAGGATGAGGATGAGGTTGAAAACAATCTGTCCTTGAGTTTCTGAGGATGACCTTGAAAACAATCTGTGCTTGGGTTTCTGAGGATGATGATGAGCATGAGGAGTTCTTTCAAAACTTTGATTTATGATCAGCAGGTGTATATTGTATGTGTGTACAGATTGCCAACTCTCGACCATTTGTATCAGAAACTGTTGTCTTAAAGGAAGGTCTCACGTTACTGAAGGTGCAGTTGTCTATCTTGTATTATTATCCTTTGAATACCTGGTTGTCCAGTACAGAGTGTGGAGAGATGAGCCCTGTCTCTTGAGTTTGAGCCAAGCTCACAATTCTGACTCTTCCCATTGCTTACAGAAAATTTGACTTCCACAAATATGACTGGAACTCAGGAATGCAGATTTTGTATAATGATGGTTTGGCTCAAGTTTTGAGCTGATTTTTATTAGCTTACCTACACTCAGTGTTGGGAGCTGATGAAGTCAGTGGGTAGTATTCATGGCAGCTTGTGACTGCTATATTTTGTGATGAAGATGTGATGGTCTAACATTTGTGAGTGAGTCTCATAAGGTTTTATGACTGCACTTTGTTTCATGTTTACGTTCGAATTATTGTGTTGGAGACATCCCTCTGCAATTTCATAGAGAAGAGGGAGAGAGCATTTTTGACAAGATTTTGACTTTGTGGGACAGATTCTATATCTTTCTATCACAGTTATTGTGGAAAGGTGGAAGACAAACATCCACTACTGAATTTTCTTCTCTGTTTGCTCACATTTGATTTTTGATTTGTTGTGTGTGGCAGGGGCGGGTGATTAGTACCAATTTGTTTGAGATAGCAAACACAGATTTGGTTCCAGGAAAGTATGAAGGTATTATACCTCTGATGACACATTTTTACTTGATCTTCAATTGCATTCAAATTATTGCTGATCTACAGCCTTTGAAGCTGTGGTTGTGTAAATTCAACAGGAGGTTTGAAACTTTGGGAATGCACAATTGACCTTGTTGAAACACTGAATGGAGAAATCAAGGATGGGCAGTTGTCATTCGAAGGAAAACATGTACTTGAGGTATGAATATATGTGAATAAACTCTTGGACTTGTCCATTTTTTAAAGAGATTTGCTGAAGAATGTGCTTATGCTTTCTTCTTAAGGGAAGAATATGAGTTGCAGTTGGCAGTGTGCATTTAAAAACTTTCATAGAATGTTTGCTTAAAACTGATCAGCCTGTTTTTCTCAGCTTTTTATGTGCTGTGAATTTGTTTCATAAGTCTCTTTTTTGTGTTGCTGTGAACAGCTTGGATGTGGGCATGGCCTACCAGGCATCCTTGCCTGCATAAAGGTGCAGTCCTGTGAGTTGTATGAATTTAATTACATGTGATCCACCTGTTGCATGCATTATGAAGAATATCATGATTTGTGTTGCAGGCATCTCCTGTTAAGCATTAAGGGATGTGTTAAGGTTCAGTTTCCTCAGAAGTGTGTGTTCCTTCATATCCAGTTGCTCTAAATTCTGATGCTTTATTCTGTGATTTTTATATGTGCCTTGGTTCAGGGAGCATCGAGTGTTCACTTTCAAGATTTCAATGCAGAGGTGTTGAGAAACCTGACAATACACAATGTCAATGCTAATCTTGAGAAAGCAAAATCCCAACTAGCAAAGCTTAACTCTGATGGAGCCACTGCCAACAACAAAAGGATCAGCATTGCACCTGATCTCCACTACTATGCCGGTGACTGGGGAGAGGTTCATACCCTCCTTTCAGTGGCACAGTCTTCTGCTTCACCTCAAACGGATCCCATGAAAAATGGTGGTTTGGAGAACTTGTCATGTACTCATGGAAGTGATCTACTCACTACTCAGCAGGATGAGCAGGATGTACACAACAATGACAAAAACAACATTGCAAGTGGTAATAGTAGTGACTCCTCAACTAGTTCAGATACAAAGCGATTGTCATCAAGTTGTGCTTGTGAGAGAAGGCCTGACAGAAAGAGCAGAGCTCCAACACGACAGGGAAAACGAGGAGGATATGACATTATCTTAATGTCTGAGACAGTCTACTCAATGGCATCACTTCCCAAGCTTTATGAGCTTATTAAGAAGGTTGCTTGCTTACACCCTATTTCTTTCTTCACAAAGTGCTTGCATACTTTTGATGATCTCAGACATTAAATGTGCAAGGTTGCTTTCAAAAGTGCTTGCACATTATTGACAATTCCTGACAATCTAGTGTTTTCTCACTCAAGTTTTTGGGTTCATGGTTTTGGGCCCCAGCAGTGTCTACAACCTCCCCATGGAGTGGTGTATTGTGCAGGAAAGAAACACTACTTTGGTGTAGGAGGAGGAACCCGCCAGTTTAAGCACCTTATTGAAGAAGATGGTAAAAAACATCCAATATAGCACTTGAACCAGCTTTTTGTTTTCATTTACCCAAATCAGAACAGATTTCTATGTAGAGGTGTCAGAAGTTTCCTCTTTTGTAGACTAATGTTGATGTTTTTTGTGAACCCTCTCATGTCATAGTATAGCAAGATGAATTGTGTGGAAATTTTGCATCAGCAGGTGTTATGGAGGCACATCTGGTAGCAGATTTTGTTGATGGGTCCTCAAATGTTCGGGAGATTTGGAAGTTCTTCTTTAGAGTTCCTGGGACTTTGCACTCAAGAGGAGAGGCAATATGACTCCATTGCAAGTGTGTTTGTATACAGCTTGAAAGTCAGTATTTCTTGTGAGAGCTTCTGCTGCCATCTCATAGTGGTCAAGCTTCTGCACATGGGCACTACAAGAGACCATCATTACTTTACAGATGTGTATTTGCAGAAGAACTTTGGGAGAGAGTCTGGTCATGCTCTTTCCCAGTTTCCATCTCTCCAGTGGCATGGACACGTCAGACTACAGGAACCAGTGCCATCTGTGTACATGGAGACATGAAGATTCAATAGTCATTTTAGACGGGACTTCTTGAATTGTGATTTTGCACTGTGATTTTTCTGCTTGAATGTTTTGAAAGGAAGAGCTTTGACCTCTTGCATTCTCCAATGTCCAGGAATGCAACTTTCTCTATACAATCAAATAAAAAATTCACCACTTACAGGGAATCTCATTGTATACTTGGGAATCATCAATCATAAGCTTTGCTGCACATCAACCCAAACATGATGGCAGCTATATCCCCTGTTTGAGTTTGTGATTCAGGAGAAAGGCTTACATTGGTGTCATCAGCACATCAAATTTCATTTAACTTTTAAGCCACATCTGCAGAGAAACAGCACTACCTGCAAGTGACTTTCTCCGTTGAATAGCATTCAGCACACTATTCACCTGCATCACTCACTCTGTTTGACTCCAACCTCAATTCTTCTTTCATCATTAACACCTCACCACAATAAATTTACATTTGGCTTGTTTTTTTCTTGGCAGAAACATGATCACCTCTTTATGAATACTAATGGCCATCTATCATGTGATACCATTTACATCCCTCAGGTTGAGAACACAATACAAAGAGGGAGCTCTAGTATTCTCCATATTAAGAGAAGGGGACACAGTAGAACACTGGTGTTCCACTGCATCTGCAGAGGCTTTGTTGTGAGACTTGATTTTCATTTTAAACTCAGCATTGTGCAAGTAATCTGACTAGTTTTGGACTAATCACATGGCAGGTAAGATTGTTGATTCTTATAGTCAACTGGTCTTTAGACACAAAGCTTGAAGCTGCAAGGCTTGGTAGATATGAATCTCACATACATTCTGTACAACTGACCAGTGAGAGATCTGGAGCTGCGGTTTTGATCATATTGCAACAAATCAGTTGGTGAGAAAATTGCAGCCAGAAGACAGCAATGTGGTGAAGGGATCCTTCATACATCCATGAACAGTTTCCAGCAAATAGAACTGATTTTAGTTGATATGTCTCTGGATGTAGACCTGCTGAAATCTCAAGCTGTTGAATGCTCCATGCACCTGACCAATAATAGACTCCATCTACAGACACTGATAACAATCAGCATGATATAAATTCCCCAAATAAGGAACATCCCAGGTTAGCCTGCTAGATTATCATGGATGGTGAAGCAGTTGCAGAGTCTTAAATGACTATTGTCCTGCAGTCTGAAGAAAGACAATGAAACTGATACTTTTAAGTCATATCTAACACAAGGCCGGTGTCCATTGCAAGCTTTGTATCCCAGGCTTAAAGGTTAGGTAACTGATCAGTGGTTCTGTTGATCACTGCTTGCTCATGTAGGAGAGCCTGCTTCCCAGAACCAGCTCCTTCATTTTCCAAAAAGCTCTTTCTGTTGTCACCATTACTGAAATGTTGTAGCAGGTCTGCATAGGTACTCTATATTGGTTTTTGCAGTTACACATATCATTTGAAAACTCCTACAGTACGGCATGTCAAAACACCATTGTCACTACAACAAAGAGCTCAACAGAACCTGTATGCCAGGTTGCTACAGAGTGTGTAAGTTGAGTCAGAACAGCGTGCAAAAGTATTGAGGCTGTCTCCTTTTGATGCATTTCATATCCTCCAATTCTAATGTTGCTCTTGGATCTGACCACACAATATAAAACCAACAGATGGAAGTCATATATATGTCTAGACTTGTCATGAACAGACAATGCAGCCATTCGGGCTCACCTGGTTCAGTGAATACCAGAGCATGCTATCTTCAAACTATGCATGCATCTGGTAGATGTGGTGCCCACGAAGATGCTGTCCCGGGAGTCGCGGGAGTTCGAGGAAACCCGCGAGGAAATTTGTGGGAAAGTGCGTCCGAATGCTCGAATGTCCTGGCTCACAATGGGAAAGCAAGCAATCAATCCTAGGAGAGGCACTCACGGACAGTAGTATTGTGTCAATTATTTGTTTTGTGAACTGTCCAAGGATTTCTGAGTTGATTAGTGGCTTCGAACTCGAGGAGCAGCAGCAGCAGCAGATGGTGTGCCCCATGGCGCACTCTACGCTTCTTTCTGCCTCGACTGTCGTGGGCAACCAACCAGCAATTCCTAGCTGCTTCTGTCGCCTGTTGTTGCTACCACGCCCATCACCTCCAGCAATTGCAGTCTCTTCTGTAAACCGATTCCAGACAACGAAACCTACAAGCTGGTGCCTCCGGGAATCTGAAGGTAGAGGAAGCTTTTGTCGCCCCCCAGCTCGTTGTCAGTTTGCTTCTGGAGACGATGAACCAGAGGTTGCAGGTATTACGTTGCAGGAACGGGAAGGAGGTACGTCTCTTTCGTTTTTCTTTCCCATGTGTTTGTTTGTTTGTTGCTTGCTTGGAGCAACTCTGGAAGCAGAAAAGGAGGTGGGTGTGATGTTTTGTGTTTTGCAGCTATCGGTGGGCGTGATCGATTGGCATCAGCGGTTGGGTTAATCATGGGAACTGCAGTGGGGCCTGGCATTCTTGGCCTTCCTGCAGCTACTTTGCAAGCAGGTTTGCTTCCGTCAAGTGCTGCCATCGTTGCTGCATGGGCTTATGTCATGGCAAGTATCTTGTTGGTGGCGGAGCTCAGTTATGCAGGCAAGTTTCTTCCACTTTCTTTCGTTGTTTTCTTCACCTGACATTGACTGGGAGAGAAAATTCTATTTGTGAATTTGTGACGCTCAACTCTGCTCTTACAAAAACCTCTGTGGTTGTTGCAGTGATGTTGGAGCAAGGAGAAGAAGAAGTGAGCTTTACTGGATTGGCTGTATACACTCTTGGCAGAAGAAGTGGCCTTGTTGTATCTGCAGTGTATGCTCTCCTCATCTATGCACTCTTGGTAGCATGCATTGCAGGCCTTGGATCAGTTGTTGCATGCTGGTTGCCTCCTTTGCCGCAAGTTTTGGTTTGCTGCTTGAGCCCTGGCATTGTCATGGCAATGTTGGCATTTGCTCCCTTCAAAGCCATGGATTCTCTCAACAGAGCTCTTTGCAGTCTGATGATTGTGGCAATCACAAGTCTGGTGGGGATTGGTATTTCTGCAAAGCGTGAGAAATTGATGATGATGATGATGCCTGGAAGTGGATCCTCCTCCACAAGCTATGGCACCTCCTTGACCCTGCAGGCTGTTCTTTCTGCAATTCCACTCATTGCTTTGACCTTAAGTTTCCATGTTATCACACCCTTGGTGTGCAAAGTTGTTGGAGGAAAACCTGAGGAAGCTCGCAATGCAATTCTCTGTGGCGGAGCAATACCATTAGCAATGGTTTTGGTGTGGAATGCAGTTATATTAGCTCTTGCACCTCCTCCACAGTTGTTGCCCAGCAGCAAGACTCTGGATCCTATCAAGCTCCTTCTCTCCACAAGCTCTCGTGCGGCACCTGCTGTGCAAGCATTTGCATTCAGTGCACTGGGAACCACTCTCATTGGATATGCTTTGAGTTTTCCTAAACAGCTGATGGATACTGCAGATCTCTTCATGAGCTCTGTGAAATCAGTGTCGGGGACAGCAAACCAGAATGTGTTCAGTCTGGAAGAGTGTTGGTGGCAAGACAAAAGGAGGATGGCAGCATTAGCTATGGCACTTGGACCTTCGGTAGCTGTGGCAATCATCTGTCCCACAGCATTTGCGACTGCACTCAATTTTGCTGGAGTTTATGCAAACTGCTTCTTATTTGGTGTATTGCCTCCTGTTTTGGCTTGGAAATACCGTCACAGCAGCCATCATCAAAACAAGCAGGTGAAATCCACCAGGCTTGTGCCAGGAGGAGATCTTATGTTGCTGTTTCTATTGCTGATTGCCATCTCCCTTGGATTCAGACCATCTGGTTCTACTACGTGAAAAACCTGATTGTGATCACCTTGAGCAAAGAGATTTAATCTGCTGCAGGGTGATCATTAAACCATTCTTCAGAAGGCCAGATTGTGATCACCTTGAACAAAGAGATGTAATCTGCTGCAAGGTGATCATTCAATTGTTCTTCAGAAAGTCGGATTGTGATCACCTTGAACAAAGAGATTTGATATGCTGCTGCAAGGTAATCATTCAATCATTCTTCAGAAGACACACAGATTGTGACCCCATTTCCTGCAAAATTGCTGTCACATGTGGCTGCACCTATTGAACATTGTTTATGGTCTTGAGAGAGCTGGCTCTCAGCACTCAGGAACACACAAGCTTTACAGAATGGAACAAATAAGGTCTTGAGAGAGCTGGCTCTCAGCACTCAGGAACAACAAGCTTTACAGAATGGAACAAATAAGCTTTTCTTCAAGGGTTGTAGAAGAAAAGTGTGCCCTGCACCAGCAGAAACTTGGAAAGATGATGCCACAGCATTATCATAATCATTTATGGTACAAAAATACCCCAACATGATTGATCTACCAGGAGTTTTGAGAAAGAGAAAAAAGACAATTTTTTTGGGGGATGCATTCTTATCTCTGCAAAAAGAGGAGCTGCCACAAGGTGAGTGTCAAATCTCTTTGTTGCATCAAGTTTTCTGTGCTTCATTATACAGTCAATGAAAGACCAATTTTTCTGGGGTGCAATTATATCTCTCTGAAAAAATGGGAGCTGCTGCAAGGTGATCATTAAAATCTCTTTTCTGTGTCAAGGTTCTTCCCTTGATTGTACAAACAAGAGTCAAAAGAAAAAAAAGACCAATCTTTTGTCCAATGCATCCATATCTCAGCTCCTGCAATGTGAGCATCAAATGTCTTTGTTGCATCAAGTTTTCTTTGCACAATTGTACAATCAAGAAAGACCAATCTTTTGTGGAATGCATTTTCATCTCTGCAAAAGATGAGCTGTTGCAAGGTGATCATCAAATTCTTGTTTTTTTCATCAAGTGTCTATGCTTGATTGTACAAACAATGCATTGGATGCAAAAGCACCAAGTTTTTTGGTATGCATTTGAATATCTGCAGATGAGGATCTGCTGGAAGGACCTCATCAAATCTGATTTTTGCAGCAAGTTTTCTTGGCTTGACTGTACAATCAATGGAAGACCAAATTTCTTGTGGGATGTATGTGTGTCCCCACAAAAGAGGACCTGCTGCAAGGTGATCATCAATCTCTTTTGATGCAAATGGTTGGGACCCATGGCCACCTTGCTAGTGGTAATGTGTTTGATTCTTTGTGTTTGGTGTTAATTAGAATAGACAACCAAACTGAAGTAAATATCATTACCAATCGGCTAAACTCGCAATTGAAAAACCCTACTGGTTAACTAAAGGTGAAACCTCAGGGAAAGAATTAGACAATAATGTCTGCCAAGGTCATTCCAAACAATTTCAGTGTTCATATTTCAATATTTTATTTGCTTAGGCTCCATGTTGCTATACACCAACAGCAACAATGAAATGATGAAAAAAATGAGTTGATTCTTTGGAAATTAAGTCCTATTTGAATGAAACTATTGAATAACATTGAATTGAATTCAAAATTTAATTGAGTTCAAATTCCTAAATTGAATTCAAATACTGGAATTCAAATTCAAATTCAATTCAAAATTCAATTCGATTCTGATTGAATTGAATTGAATTCAAATTTAAAAACAGTTGCAAATTGATGCATAAGGTATTGAAAGTATGCTTGTCACTATACCAGCTCCAATGTTACCATTGCCACTAGAATAAAATTGCAAATTCCTTCAAGCGAGCATGAATTGAAAGAATGGAAGTATGATTGATTACTGTTAAACACAATGGTTTGTCAAAGTTTGAAATAAAGTTAAAAAAGGAAAAAAAAAACAAAGTCATTGATTCCTGTTAAACGCAATGTTTTGTCAAAGTTTGAAATAAGGCAATAAAAACAAAGTCAGGTATACAGACATACCTTAGCAGGAGAGGTGCCTGATTCCTGGTAGTGAGGTGTAACCAGGCAAGTCCAGGCTTTACAAAAATTGTTGCAAAGTTGGTTTGAGTTCCACAATCTTGCTATAACAAGAGAATCTGCACGATTTGTATAACATGATTGTTAAGGAAAAGGTGATCTTTGAATACACTACTTGGGTAGTGAGCTGATTCGATTGTCATCCTGAAGGTTTTGTCATCAGCTTTTTACTCATCAAAGTCTGAGACACCAGGTATGTACAATAATTGAACATCAAATATTACTGGAGTACTGGCTCCTACTCTTGGTCTTCCAGGTGCAGCACCGAGTCCTTTTGGAAATGCTAGCTGCCATACCAACAATAATCCCATCATCAGTGCACAACCAACAGATATCCACATATTGTAATGGATCCAAGCAACAACTGAGATATCTGATTTGATTGCAAAGGATTTCAAGCAATGAACATTGATGTAATTTTTTTTCCTTTTGCATCTTTCATTTTACAAGTCAATTTGACTACTTGCTGGTTGTGACTGAGATTTTCATAGTTGAGTGATGAGTGTTTTGCAGGTTCAGGTGATTGTTCTTCTCCCATTACAAAATTTTATGAATATTGAGCTCCTGAGTTTTTCTACATACTGCATCACAAGATGTTATGAGTTTCACTGTCAATACAGACAGACAGTTCCATGGATTCTACATAACAGCAAGATGCACATTTCTCTGTAAATGATAGATAAATGAGACTTGTACCTCCCCTGGAATGAATAATCGCCGTTTCCCACCAACCTTCATGCTCAGAATACCCTCATCCAAACCCTTGATCACCTGTTACCTTGTACAGGAGGAAGGGAATCATTAACAATGCCTGGCATCATTATACATGACCAAGGAAATGTGGCAACCTGCCACTTGTAGCAAGATTTCTCTCTACATTGATAACGCACTCCAATGCAGAGCAATAAGAGAGAAATTCAATGCTGCACAGGAAAAACAGACTGCACCTGCTGCAGAGGAATATGGAAGAAAGTAACTGACCTGAGATGCACCCACTCGGAACATATATGGCACTCCCTTATCCAATGAACTGTACCACAGTACCAACATGATTTGTATGTGAAATACCAGTTGAAACATTGGATGTGTGTTCAAGCAAATGTGCCTCCAGCAGAGCCATGCAATCTACAAGCCTGTCTTGTTCATGTCCCAACTACACCGAAGAATGACTGCTGTGTCTTTGCTTGTGATGATGATTACAAAGCCTAGAGGTCTCTGCTGTTGTTTCAGAGGTAGAGACTTTGTAATCGTCATAAAAACAGAATGGGACTGCTGATATTTCCTCTGTATATAGTTCTCAAAGCCATTATATTTGGTTTCCACACTCTGTATGACTAGTTGGAGAAGATGTGAAAGCAAAAAGCACAGACATGCCTTTTGCAATATCTCACCACGTCCCTGCAGTAGCAGTTAGCTAACCTAGATTCTTGGCGCCTGCAAGCCATTTGTAGCTGGATGAGTTTTTTCTAAGAATTTGCCAAGAGGCACACATTGAACAATTGGATTTGTTGAAGAAGTTTTTGACAAGATGCAGGAAACAAGAAACAAAATTGTCAAAAACCTTGCCCAAAGGATTCATGGCAATTGGACTTGAGGAAGAACTATTTGACAAGACACAGGAAAAAAGAACAAAACAGTGAAAAACCTCAGATCAGAAGGAATGATGGCAATTGGATTTGAGGAAGAAAAGCTTTTCCCAAGATGCAGAACAGAAGAACGAACCTGTCAAAAACCTTGCCAGAAGGAACCATGGCAACATAATGAGCAGCAACCTGTTGCCAATGCAGAGAACAAACCCCAAACCCCATTTCTCAAACTGCAAGACACGACTGCTTTGCCAAGAACACTTAGGTCATGATGCCTATCAAATGAGAAATGTGCAGCCCGATGCAAACCTTGGGTTGATGATCTTCATGCATGCACCTAATAATACTCATTTTCTTAGTTTCACAACAGGACCAGAGTTCACCTGGAAACCAACAGGCGGAGTAGGTCCTTTTCCAACCTCAATTTCCTTGTACTGCAAGCCTGAAGCTGTGGTTGTTGTCGGCATCTAAAGACAAAAGATAAGAAACATTTAGCTCTCAAAAGAATGTGTTCTCATCAACATATTCTTCCGCATTTCAGCAATCAAGTGAAGAGACCAAAAATCCTCGCTTGGATTCGAAGAAGAGAGCAAACAGAAGAAGAAAAAGAAGAAGAAAAAGAAGAAGAAAGGAAGTAGAAGAACGGTACGCTGGGCTTACATTCTCCAGTTCCTTCTCGCAATCTACGTCGCAGAGCTTGGCTGGCTCTGTTTGGGGCAACCCTTCTCCTGTAGCAACTCCACAAGGAAGCCAAGACAATTCCGCAGCGATTCCAACGAGTGCGATAACTTCCCTGCGCTTCAGCGTTAGTGCGAGCATCCTGTTCCCTTTGCTCTGAGCTGCGCAGCGCACCGTCATCCTGACATGACTAGTACACCTTGTTCTTCTCTGCACATCTTTGCTGCCACCAGTTTTAGTGGTGACCAAGCAAATGGACGTGTTCAGAGGCACCGACGGTTGCTGCTGCGGTCCTTCTGCTCCCGTTCCCACATACCCGAGGCAGGGAGAAAATGGCGATGAGAGCAGGGAGAGCCTATTCACAGGCATGGGGAGCGATGTCGCAACGAACCTCATGCTGGCTATGGAGCTTGCTGCAATCACGACTACAACAACAAAGGATTCATTGATTGCCAACAGCTCGCATATCTATTGCGACAAACTTCTAGAACGTGCAGCGGCGTCCACAGCAGCTGATGAAAAGTTTCTGGATAGAATTATGAGGACTTATCTTCTATCAGCAGCAGTAGCAGCTATCCACACTTTTTCGCAAACACACCACGACAGAGAAGAGGAGAAGAAGCGGACGGGCAGCTTACCTTTTTCCTGCTCCACTGCTACTGTATGTTTTCTTCCTCAGGAGCTTCGCGTTTCCCAGTACTTCTGGATTCTGGCGGCATAATGAGCTTGGTTTGCCTCTTTCTGGTTTTCTTTTACAGAGGTGATGGCTGTCTATTGTGCCAGCCACAGCAGTGCTGGAGATTGCAAAGCACTGATGTTTGATCTTGTTTGTTTTGGAATGAAGAGATAGTTGGAATTGAAAGGTTGGATTAAGGTGGCTATCTCCCTCAACAATAATATACAATTGTGCTTGAGGTATCATGCGACTGATCATCAGGAGTAGGAAAGTGTCTACTCTTCTGCATTCTAAACTCATTTGCCTTCACAAAAATCCAGAATTTGAGAACATGAAGGTAAAGTGTTTGTTGTCAGAGGGATCTAAATCAGATCAGTATTGGCAACAGAGCCAAGCCTTGATCCTTCAGCTATTCTCCTCAAGAGAAGCTGTCTGTTTTTGTGTAAGATGAAAAGAGAATGGTTGTAAGACATGCATCTGAGCTTGTTGCAACAAGAAACAAAAGCCTTTAGATCAAAATCACATGCACAATTGAAGAGCAGAAGAAGTAAACACAAAGTGGGCATGGGCATTCAACAGGCATGGATGCAGAGTGGTTGGGGAGGGGATTTGCTTTTCTCCAACAGTGGATTGTGCTTTGCTCTCCTAGAGCAACTTTGTTTGATCAAACACTTGCAATAGACAAACAAGTCAGGAGACACAAACTGTTGTTTCTGGAGGGGGGAAAATAAAGTATATACAGACAAATGCAACATCTGCACATTTCTGTGATGCAATAATGTGCATCTGTTGCTGCAACAACTCATAAACTCTGCACAGAAACTGCCATTACTCTGACTGATGATGGCATTTGCCAAATCTACCAAGCTGCTGCTGCTACTGCTCTCCTAAGGTACAATTAACACACAGTGGCGGTGGTGAAGGGAGGCAGAGAGAACCATGCTTGCTTTAGCCTGCACCAATAGGAGTTCATGCTGCTGGTGCGGGTGCTGATGCTGTTGCTGGTTTCTTGGTTTTAGGGAAGTGCGGACTAAGTAGGCCTGCAACTTCTGTGAATCCCACCTTCTCCTTACCACCAAGCACTGCCTTGAGCTTCTCATCACAAAGAATCTCCTTCCTGTTCTCAGGATTCTGCACAGCCAGTAAGATCACCCATCATGGCATGAAGGGTACATGAAGTGTTTATATCTGGGAAAGAACACAAGCAGGAATAGGAAGTCCAAGATAATTTCTAGATCATGATCAAACATGTGCAGAACTTCCTGTTCTCTTCAGATCTCTTTGCGCTAATCTTCAGCTGTTCTCTTCCTTTCCCATTCCCTGTCCTCTGCTGACATCTGTTGCGTGTGTGCTAGAATAGTTTATGAGATGCTTGCATCTCCTCTTTTTTCATGGCAGTTCTGATACTACCCGGCTCTCGTTCAACTATTGAAGCATACAAAAAACAGAGGAGAAGACGTTGACCACTTGACTTCACGGCACACCAAAAGTGCGCTTGCGCTGGCTGGCGAGAGAGAGAGAGAGAAGAAATGAAGCGAAAACCTACCTGAAGATTGTGATCCTTGATGTACGACCAGATACGCTTCATGGTCTCGGGCCGAGATATCTCTGTGACCCCAAGAAACTTCTTCAGAGCCGGTGATACAGCAGATACTCGCGTGAGCGCACTTGTGGCGGCCTTCGCCGCCGATGAACCCGCTGCCGCAGGCATTCTTGTTCTTGTTCTTCTCTTTTCTTCCCTTCTTTCTGTCTGTCTGTGTCTCTGTGCTAATTCCTCACCAATTTCTGCTGAGAAATGACTTGCTCGCACACGGAAGAAGAATGCTTTCCCCGTACTTCAAGCTCCCCCAAAACCTAACTTCTTCCCGGAAACGAATCTCTCTGTATTCCAACAAAAGGGGTATCTGTACAATTCAAGCAACCACGCAGCAAACATCCAACAGCAAAGCCACACACAACACAAAGTGCTCCGAACTGAAGATCACCAAAAAGAGAAGCGGCAGTCTGGCAGGCACAATACTCAAAATCATGCACCGATGACGTAGCAAACCTGGCAAACTTTATTGCAAGAGAACACGATAATTAAATGTAGATCAGAAGCGAGAAACTAGATGGGATTTGCGAGGTACAACACTACCAGCGATGGGTGAAACCTAGAAGGCATTCGGAGCGTAGGAACCGCAGCACTTCAAATTTGCTAGTCCCGGATTTTCGGGGAAGAATGGGCAACCAGGATTTCTGCTCCGTCCACTGTCCTGTGTCCTGGTGTCCGCTTTCGAAAACGACGCAGTAGGATAGGACCCATCGTCACTCATTCTCGCTCAGAAAAGTGAGCAAGCGAGCAATCTCCGTATGCATGAGAAAGATGATGGAGAGCTTCTCCGTCAAGAAAGAAATCGTGCTGGGTTTTCGCTCTCTTGATGCAGATTTGAGTGAAGGAACCAGAACGGAGAAGAAGGAAGAGTTGCGGATGGTCAATCACAACTTTGGCGATGGAGAAATAGGGTTCTTTAACTAAGCTGAAGAAGTGAGTTCATCTCTCTTTCTGAGTTTCTTCCTCCACCACCTTCTTCTCCTCAATTCTTTGCTTGTTTCTACACTTCTTGTGAGCCTAGCGTAATCGCTGGTGGATCCTTTGATTTCTAAACTTTAGATATGAGATTGATGCCAGGGTTTGTAGCAGAAATATGCTTCAGGATGGCCATGGCTTCCTCGAGCTCCGTCGTCTAATGTTCTACGCAGCTTGCATTTGCTTGATGGAGTAGCTAGGGAAACTTTTGTTGGAAAAGAATCTCAGAGATTGATCTGCATGAGAACTTAGATTGGTATATGAAGCAGCGATATTCTCTGGAACTCACGTTTTCCATAGCAAGAGAAGTGACCACATCTACCAAGCCACAGCCAGAAACATCTTCAAGGCTTTGAAAAGAGAGGTGTATGGCAATTTCCCATCAAGAGAATGGAACACAAAACATATGCCAGGAATCATGCCATACTGAGAATTGCAAGCAGTCTATCAGGAGGAAGCTCAAGGAGCTGCAAAAGCCAGCATATGCAGAGAAGCATGGTCAAAAGCCCCCCTCATCCCTAAAACATCTCAATGGCACCTCCACACCTTACAACACAGGAACAAACAACAGAACTATTCTTGCAATGAGTCAGGAATATGAGGGTGGAATCTTGTCTTCAGAAACCTCATCTGCGATGTGGAAGCATCAAATTCAATGTGTGCCTTTCTGGGTCCATGCTCATGTTAAATTCCTGGTCTGGGTGGCAGCATTGTTTTACATACTTGGGGAAGACAGCGGCTGATTCTTGTTGCTGTTATGTTGGAGAAGCTCTAAAAGTTTTTTCATTTGTCTTCCATGCTGTGCAGGATAATGATGACAACTGCTTTCTTTGGAAAAATGGAGCTCCTGATGTTTTTGCAAGCATGGCCAGGTAATATCCTGCTGTATTGTTGTCTTCTTGAGATTGCTTTTTTGGAGACATTGACTTGATTCGTGATCACTTTTGTGTCACAAGATTGGCAATTGTAGCGAAGATTTGGATCTCTGCTGTTTTTCCTGAGGCTGGGATGTGCAAGAAAGTGAAGTTGTATATGGCTTCAGTTCCTCTGTCTCTCTCTCTTGTTTGAGTGCAGCACAGATGGAACTCCTTGATGATTGTAGTCTCTATAAGTAAGCTTGCAGGGTGATGAAGCTTGAATTGCTCTTTGATCCACAACCTTTACATACAGTGATGATCTAGCTAGCTCAAGCATATTTAGTGATGTGTTCCAGCAAAAGCAGGAGAATTGTTCAGAAATTGGGTGAATCAGTTCACAATTGTTCTTTCTTCCCATTCCGGCAATGCCAGGTTCTTTCCATGACAATGAGGAGAGGGATCAGAACTTGTAGGCATGCTTGATGCAGGCCAGGAAAACTATCTGCCACAGTTGGATGTGGGTTTCCAATTTGGCCATCTCTTCACACAAAACACATGGCCACATCAAAGCAATTGTAGGATTGGAATGAGATAGAGGTAGCTCTGAAATGACAGGTAACTGCCATGGAAATCTTGATGAAACTACCTGTTTGTTGTCAAGTTAGTCTTCCATCTTGCTGTATGTGATGTGACAATCATGTTTCTACCCAAAGCTTTCTACCAGAAAGCTACAATGGTCACATTTCTTTGCTGTTGCAAGCACAACATTGTCACCAGCTGTTTTGGCTCCAGTTTGTGATGGTGATGATGTGCATGCCCTGGCAAGTAACACAACAAATCTGGACATGCTTGCAGACATCAACAGGATTATATTGAGCTTCTCTGCTTGCTTTATCCTCCACAAAATTTCAGCACTGGTTCCCATCAGTTCCTGTTTGATGCATTGCTGGGAGACTGATTCATCATGAGTGTTGTGTTTTTTATGTCATTGAAACTGAGCTTACGGCAGCTTTGGTGGCCTTGGTGCAGATTCTGGACTTTGATCCAGCAATCTGAGGTGCTACTGGTTCTTGCACAGGGCCGTTCAATCACAGATTTGGTGTCCTATCTTGGTGTAGATTGCTGTGGCAAGGTTGATGATAAGGTCCCAAATTGCATTGTATGGTGGTGTGATGCAGGGCACATTTCAACATGCTGAAGGTTGCAGCATGAAGCAAAATCGTAGGTAGGTGGATGGGAAAAAGATTTAAGCAGACGATTCAGCCTGAGAAACCTTCTGTACAAAATGGGAGGGGACTTGTTTCTCAGTTGTAGCCTCTCATTCAACTCTTCAAGAAGCTTTGTTATGTTAGTCTCTTGTTTTGCATCCTCTTCCTTGCTGTGCTTCTTATCAAAGTGGCAAGGTGTGTATCTGTGGAGAAATATTGGTACACATATGTCCTGTCAAAGATGCAACAACAGTAGTGTACAGAAAGTATCTGTGTGAATGACTGAGACTTTCAAATGAAATTTCTGCCTGTTGCATATTCATGAAGCAAATCTTGATTCCTGCAACTTGCTGTTGATTGACAATCATCCTCTACACAATTCTGTGAACTTGTTTGTGATACTATCTTCATACTCATGTTGCAGTTTTACATTTCCTCAGGGAGATCATGGAATGCTAATCTTTGACATGCACAATTCTTCCTCTCTTGAGCTATCTAGGTTGTGGACCTGCAGATAGCTACCTACTCTCGAGACTGAAATTCCTGTCTGCATTCAGAGTCTGAAACAAGTTGCTGTATAATTATATCTGCAGCAGATATCGGCACTGCAGAGGAGTTTTTCCAATCGGGTACTTTCTTCTTCAACAGTCCGCAACGCCTCTTTTCGCTCGGAAGTTCATGTGGAAACAGGAAGCCTATTACCAGACATTCTTCTTCTGCTCTTGCAGAAAAGCGAGGGTCGGTACAGATAAGAGGATCGGAGATTTTTCCTTCTTCTGTTCTTTGCAAAAAGCGAGGATCCGAAGATGTCGAGGTTATCAACTGTTCTATCCATCCGGTCCACAATGTGTGATCGTTGCGCTCCTAAAGTGTGTCAGTGAGAGAGGGAGAGGGAGAGAGAGAGTTATACAAGAAGAAGAGATCAGCAAAAGGAAGGTGCTGGCGCAGCTTGGAGAAATCGAGAAAGAGGCAAGCAAGCCTCCACGCGAAGCTTTTGTTGTTTCAGCGCCATGGCGCTCCTCCTGGCAGTTTCACCATCTTCCCTTTGCTTCCCGACACTTGGTAAGTAAGCCATCATCCCTTTTTCATTGTGGATGGCATTTGTGAGCTCCGCGGAATGATTGTTCCGTTTTTGTTTTGTTGTTCGCAAAGCAAGCATCAGAGGCAAAGAGCCCGTTGGAAGTTGTACTTTACAGGAGCTGCAGCTCGCAGGAATAAGAACTTGGAGACAGCGACGCCGATGACTGCAACAAGAACAAGATATCATCATGGGAGTGCATGCATCTTCACGTCGAGTTCCTCATCTCAGATCTATGGAAGCTCTGAACTCAGTATGTTGTTCTCTTCCTCAACCTTCAAACCGGAGGACTCTCGATATTTCTATTTCCTGGATCTTTCTTACCGGATTTCTTACGGACAAAAGATCTTTGTAAAAAGAATGTAGAGGGGGTTCAAACTCCTTTTTGCTTCTGTGAATTGATTGCAGCAGTAATGACAGCAGGTTTATTGGCATCATCAAGGAGACAGAAGAGGAGGAGAGTGCAAGCTGTAGGGGTTGTGAGGTGCGAGCAAGCGAAAGACGGAGGAGCAAACAATAGTCTGGACATATGGCTGGGACGTGTTGCCATGCTTGGCTTTGTGGCTGCTGTTGGGGTTGAGATTGTAACTGGCAAGGGAGTTCTAGAGGTTTTGTCTTTCTCATCTCTCTGCTTGCTTATCTGTGGTAGAGCTCCTATTGTCTGTACATACATCAAGGATCTGAAATGCTCAAGCTCCTTCAAACAAATTGTAGACTGAATTTCTGTTTGATAACCACATACAAAGAAGTGGAAATTGAGATGTGAGCTTGCAGCCCCTGTGCCCCCATACCTCAATCACAGTGTAATCAATTTCAACAGAATCTCAGAGTTCCAGCAACACTAGCTATGAACACCAACAACAACCTGTGGGGGTTTGTGTGTGTGCAGAGTGTGGGCTTTACAACTCCATTACCAACTGTTGCCTTAGGTCTCACAGCTGTTGTGGGTCTGTTCACGGCATTTGGGGTTTTTCGATCAGACAGGAGGGATTGATTTTGTCAAGATCATGCAACAAGGTTAGTGAGCATCATCTCTCAATGTATAAAGCCATTGAGCAGTAGAACACCCAAACACAATTCAAAGCACAGACACAAATACATGACAAGAATGAGAGAGAGAGAGAGAGAGAGAGAGAGAGAGAGAGAGAGAGAGATGTGTGTGCGTGTATTCCAACAGCTTCAATTTTGGACCGAAACATCCTCAATTTAACAAAATCAGTACCTTTTTCAGTTGCGCAGACAAATGCAATCGGATCCTTGAATGTTTCAATCTATGCTTTGCTTCAAGGATCAGATCTTGCCATGCTTGAAGAACTTTGTCTTCTTTTTCTTCTTCTTCATCATGTCAGTTGATGTGTATTGGATCCTTGGTTGTGACAATCTTTGGCATGTTCTGAAACTTCTGTCTTCTTCTTCATCCTCCTTAATTATCATGCCAAGTGATACCTATTGGATCCTTGGCTGTTTCAATTTTGCTATGCTCCAAGGACTTCTTCCTCTTCCTCTTCCTCATTATCACGCCAATTGATGCAAATTGGATTCTTGGATATTTTGACCTTTGCTATGCTCAAAGACCTTCTTTTTCCTCCTCATCATACGAATTTGAGGCATATTGGTATGAAAAACATCAAATGTTGATTCTTTTCAAACTATCTGACGAGGTTTGAATTTGTGCTTAGTGGTTTGAGGCTTTGTGTCAATTGATGAAACATGAATTCTAGTATTATGGGTTGATTCTATTATTTTGATGGGGAAATTTTTGTGGTTTGCTACCCTTTTCATGATGTTTTGAACTGCAATTTTTCTCTTCTCATTGATTTGTTGTTCAAGCATGAAGGAGTTGTGCATTGTAAACGTCCATTACAGGTGCAGAACTGTCAACAACTGGAGCAAGTTGAAAAACCCCTTAAATATGTGCAACTTTCAAGCACACTTGAGTTTATAACATTACAAGTTTCAACTCACAAGTCCTAATGAAGAATGAAGATGTTTATGTCCTTCAAGAACCATATTTTCTTGAAAAAAAAAGTGCAATTAGTTCCTTCTTTTATTTACACTAGTGGGTGCCCGTGGCCGAAGGCCACCTTGAAGTCCCCCGTGGGTGCCCGTGACCTTGGGCCACTGTGAAGTTTTATACGTTTTATTTTTTCTTATCT
>Ga0209208_10002624_pt1 | contig 25788 bp, 18 predicted proteins | sample S1TSphfallax_3_FD_187694 | JGI IMG/M metagenome (GOLD analysis project Ga0209208, IMG submission 187694) | Host-associated microbial communities from peat moss isolated from Minnesota, USA - S1T2_Fd - Sphagnum fallax MG (SPAdes) (version 2) | ecosystem: Host-associated > Plants > Peat moss >...
TCTCTCTGGACTTCCTCAGATGATACCTATGGAGAAACGTCGAGTCCTCTCCGAGAACCAAATCCCTAGAAGGAGGAGGAGGAAGAGCAGATCATCAGGGCAACAACAATTGAGGAAATGGCAACACCGATCGATTGATCATCACCCAAAGTTTGATGGAATATGCTCCTTGATCAACAAGATCCCCACCCATGCGTCACCCAATTCCTCGGAATCCACCCAGATTCCTTCCTTCCTTCCCCCGAAGGAAAGAAAGAGAGAGAGAGAGAGAGAGAGAGAGAGCGAGACAGACAGACTGACGATTCTCCGCCTCCTCCGAGTTTGACCTAGATTCTGACCTAGATTCTGATTCCAACACTGACCGACTGCAGAATTATTCCATTCCCTTCTCCCTCGGAGTTGACCAAGATTCTTGTTCCTCCCCATTAACCGACCAGGATTCTTCCAAAGACACACTGGTTGCATCCAACCCCAAAAAACAAAAAATAAACAATAAAACAAAATAAAATAAATTGGATCCCAATTTTTGTGATGAAAATTTATTTATGTCATGGGAAAATTGAATTTTAATTCTAACGTGCTCTACCCACAACTTAATCAGTTGTTTGGATTCCCAAAGTGAAAATCAATTTAATTTTAATAGGAGGTTCAAGTTCCATTATCTCCTTCAAATTATCTCGATGATTTTGGAAAATCGTTTTAATTTTAATATTGGGTTCAAGGTTCGATTGCCTTGTTCACATACTTGATGATTGATTCAAAGTTTCGTTTGATTTTGTGCCCCGATTTATGTGAGTAACCAAAGAGTGAAACTTTGAACACCTTACAATGGTTCTTTCACTTATGTCATGATTATTTTGTTGAGCATTAGATTCATGTTGGTGAATCCATGTGGAAAAATTCGCCTCTCTTCACATGGGAACTTCACTTTTGTTGGAACCACACATTCAAGTGCAAACTTCACTTCTTCATTGCTTCAAACATATGAGCATTCATAACCAAATTTAGTGTTTCATGAAGGTTGTTTTTTTGGTCTTATCGATTCTTGTTGCAATGTCATAATCTTCAAAGTCAAATTTGTATCATAATAGTTATTTTGAACTTGTCATTTTATTTTTTTGGTTGTGAGCTAAATAACATTTTTGTTTTGTGAAAAGTTTGAAGACTTTCTCTACATACCCATAATAGGTTAGGTTGTGCTCATAGTTGTCACAAATGTACGATGCCAAGAAGAAATGAGCAAGAGAAAATCCTTGAAGAATTGGAAGGATTATACGTTACAAAATCATTTGCCCATATGCCGAAAGATTGTACTAATAGTAATGATGGAATCGAAGAATTAAAAGTTCAAAGCCTTCATTCATTGCAAGACAATCCTTATGACAATGATTCAATTGAAGATGGGTTAATTAATAGTCTTCTTGTGCTATATATGGGCATTAGTGCATGAAGGTACTTTGAAAAATAGACTAAGGGTTCCAAGAACATCAAAAGAAAATTCAATCCATCATTTTAAAATTGTTATATGAACATTTCAAGTAAAAATCAAGATGTTTGTTCCATGTTTTGAAAGAATTCTAGAATTAATACAAACCCATCACATTTTTCATAACAATTCTATAATAGGACAAGCACTAATACATTTACAATTTATGGTTGTTTCATATAGGTTTGATCACTATGCTAACACAATTTCCATTATAAATGCATGCAATATGTTTGGAATATTTTTAAGTGTAGTAAAGATATTCACTAATCAATACATTGTTGTTATTTTATCCATGAAGTTTAAAACAGTCAAGTGGCCTATTATTAAAAAATCATGTTATTGTGAAAATTGAAAATTAATTTTTTTTTGTGTTTCTTTCAATTATGTGTATTGTAGATGGAACCTATATCCTTCTTGCGACTAGACCCACTAAATATGGTGAAAATTATTACTTTTGAAAAAACATTATATTATTTTAATAATGATTAATTGTTTGTGACCACACGGGTAGAATATTGCATGTGCTTGTTGGTTTCCTGAAGTTTATTCATGATGACTTATGAATATTCACAAATTCAAAGCTTTGAATGAATTTCAGGAATTATTTTTGTGACAAAAAAACACATGTTGGATGATTATTTTTATCTTCATTTAATGATTTACATTCTAGCTTATAAACAACCCATAATTACACAACCACTAAATGTAATATTCAATACACATTTGGCAAGATTTCGAATTAAAATACCATAGTACTTGAACAATTTCAGCAATTCTCTATAGAATAATAATTTAATCCAAAAATTTTGGCTCAACAATTTCTTTTTAATTTTGAAATTTTCGACATATGTGTAATATATGTAATAAAATTCATTAGTATTCTTAAGATATTTCACTACGTTAATGGTCACATGGATGTAGAGTAATTAAGTTGATTAAATAAGTCCTTAGTTCAAAACTAATTGGTAGTTTGAATGTGTTTTTTAAACATTTGGCAAAAAAGGTTGATTTTTTATAAATTTTTTTGGCAAAGTTTAAAATAATTTAATTTATGCCAAAACCACCCAAATACTACGATATAACATTGCATAGGTGTGTTAAAAGGTTGATTCCAAAGCTTAAAGCATCTACATATTCAAATTGAAACCAAACAATCTCATAATAGAATTAACATGCACTACAACAAAAGGTGTCCATGTATGCCAAATGATTTCACTGGATTATGAATGAATTCACTGGTTATAATGAATAAGACCTAGTGGGGAAGTAATGAATTCATTGGTCTACTAAATGGGGACTAGTGAACTACACCCACATTTTGTAATATTGGTGGTGAGTTCATATTAAAACCAACATGCCCTTAAAGGCTTGTTATAAAATATTGAGGTAAATTTTATGATATTATATGTTAAAAGAGATTTAAAAACCTTGGGTGCACTCTTTAATTCCATGCATAAAAACAAGAGGCACATGCAAGAACTTCAAAATGAACTGGAACAAGTTTTTTAAATTGTATTCATAAACATGTTAAAATGCACAAACCAAGAAAGAAAGGCCACTAACACATTTAAAACCAAATTGATGCACAAACAAACCACAAACTTACAAACTCCACCATTGCCTAAGCTTGAAAAGAGCCACCATTCTCCTCTTTCTTGTATATTCTATAACTTTCCATGATAGCTACATCAAAGTGGCATTTTTTCTTAGAAGTTCATTTAACTATCAAGGTATGGTGCTAAAAAAATGATTTATACATAACCATTTTCATTTAATTCATCATTTCATTTATTAATATTTGTATATATGTTTGATTTGATAAATTTCAATTAATTGAAATCATGTTATGTAAAGAAAAAACCAATATTACTTTAACCATAGGTTATTAAAAAGACATATAACTACCCAACATTAGTTTGGTGTCCCAAACCTTGCTCCAACAATTTGGGATGCTTTGATACTTCCAACTTTCAAAATGGGAATTCAATTTGGGAACCTTGGGAAATTTTTCATTTGTCTCTAAGACACTATTGTGTTCACATTTTCTTGTTTTCACTCCACATCATAGCCCAATCCCAAAACAAACTTTGTGTTTCCTTTCATTCTAAAAATGCAACTTACCCATTTTAGAAATCAATTGTGGACTATAGTACCATAACGAATTCAACAACAAACTACTGTATAATTAATTAAATTTATTGTCTTAACTTCAATAGTTGGTTTTTTAATTCTGAAATTTTTGGCAGGTAATGTTCATATAAAATAATAAACATGAACTTTCTGTTTCTATGAGTTAGTTTGAGTGTGTTTAGATTGTCACATTTTTAACTTTTAAAAGTGGTAGGTTTGAAATTCAAACCTGAAAATCAAAATATTATAAATTTTGATTTTATAATAATTATTGAAATTTTGGCACAAGCAGTAAATATTTCTTCAAAATTTTGGAAAAGTAGAAATAATTTAATTTATGTTGAAACCGTTTGTGTATTACGATATTCAATTTAAGGTCACAACAAAAGTGGTTTGTTGATTAAGACTTATTATGTACTAAATAACCTTTTCCTTGATAATTTATATGATTTAGCATGGGACTTTAAACAAGGCAATGAAAATCATGATGATGAAATTTTCAAATTTTATGGGTGATCAAATGATTATACTTTTAAGGAAAAAATAAATACATAAAAAGATATGTGTTTTTTGTCCATCAAAATATGTAACATGTACCATTCAATAATCTAAATACATTTACACATGATCTCAATTCATTTTCAATTTTTTTTAAAATTCAATACATATACATCTGTGTTATATTTTGGTAGAATTGATTTAGTTGTTTTCCACACAAAGGTTTCACATAAAATCTTTGGTTACAAACGACATCCCACATTATGTCATTGTTCATATAGATGGAAGAATTGATTGAGAAGAAAAAATTGTAATTTATGACTTTTAATTCACAAATGGGTGCAAAAATATAATAAAAGCCAATGTTGAGTCCTTTTGGTGAATGATTATTCAAGATTTTAAAAATATAATCCGAATTTCCATTTGTAGGTTGAAAATTTTATCAAAATTTTATATGACCTCACAAGATGTTGCATTATACTACAATGTAAAAATATTTTTAAAGAATCTCCTCACCAATAAAAGGATTTACGATGTTTTAAAAACATTGATTATGGTGTTTAATGATTTTTTGGAATATTTTATCCTCATTAAATTTAATCCAAATCATATCGCATGTTTCCATAATATATTATAAACATTGCCATGAGTGCTTTTGAATAACTTGCAACATTAATATAATTTTTGACATGAAAACATGAAAACAAAACAATGGTTACTATCAATTGTGGTTATTATTCGTGTCATTGCACCCAAGTAGGATGTTACATGATATTCCATCACAACATAAGCAGATGCATGCAAAAGAGATACCAATATCAGTTATTAAGCAAACCATTCACATCAAAACTATTATAACATATTATGCACTTGAACTTTCACCTTGCACCTTCAAATGTGCAAGCTCCAATTGCAACTATGAATTTTAATTATCAAGCTCCATGTGAATAGCCAATTCTTCACGTTGAATTTCCATGGAGAAATCAAGCATTCAACTTCAAAGCTCATAAGTCTTTTTTTGCCAATCACATCCCAATTTTAACTTTTTATCACCAATATCATGATCTTCAAGTTGGAAATATTAATGAATGTTTCAACAAATGCAAAAGGGTTTTTTAAAAAACCATCGCCCCATCTACTAGCTTGATAGATTTGTTTCCAAAATTATTGCATTCAAATGTCATATTGTTTATGTGCACACAATAACAAGGTTTGTGGATGTCAAAACCTCTCCTCTAGGATCAATTTAAGCATCTTCACCAAAGTCAAATGTTTCCCTTTCATTTTCAAGATATCCTTCACCTACAAAATCATTTGCAAGTTTTGTAAAGGTTGGTGCTTAAACAAGGAATCCTAAAGAATGTCTTTTATGTCCACTCCACACCATGCCAAAATGTGATTTTCATAACTAAAACATTTTGCAACATGCCCTAAATCTAATCATGTAGTCATGTGAACCAATGTGTCCTATTTGATTAATCATGATTATGATTACAAAACTATGTGCAATATGACATAATTGTATTCATATATGTGACTACATGACTAAAGCTTTAATATGACTACAAGATATAAATTCCCCCTTCCTTCCCCATTAAATTTTGACCAATTTCAATTTTGGTCATCTACATTAATTATATTGGTAGCTAGGTAAATTAAACTAGGTAGGTAACTTAAGTTGGGTAGGTAGGCTAGGTTAAATAACCTACCTAGCCTAGCCGATCACATTTACTTAACCTAACATACCTACCTAACTTAGTGCACCTACTTAGTCTAATTAAGTAGGTGGGTAGGTAGTTAAACTAAACTAGACTAAATTTAGTTATATAGGCTAATCAATTAGGCTAGGTTGGGTTAAACATTGGTCAACATAAGTACCTACTTAACTTAACATACCAACCTAGCTTAACATACTTACCTACCTAGTAAACCTCCTTACCTAGAATACCTACATGGCTTAATGTACATTTACCTAGTTTAACCTACCTATCTAGTTCAACATACATACTTAGGCTAAAATACCTACCTAGGTTAATGAACCTACGAACTAGTTTAATGTACCTACTAGGTTAATGTACACGTACCTAGGTTATGTAGGCTAGTTGGTCAAGTGAGGCTAGGTCGGTAGTTAGGCTAGGCATTGGTCAACATAGGTGGATTGGTAGGTAATATTAAATGGGTAGATGGTATTTATCAGTTTACAATTATTTATTTGTTTATTTACCTACATCCTATTTACTTGAATACTTACTTGTTACCTATTTTCTTGCATAATTAGTAATGTAAGAAGATGTGAAAAAAACACATGTTTATAATAAAAGGTTGACAAAATTTTAATATTTTTATGAATGTGTGGTGCATTAGTTAAGGACTTAGTTTTTCAATTTGCAAGTGAAGGGTTCAAGTCCTTCTAAATGTAACCTCTATATGTGCATTCAAGGGGTTAACCTAGCCTATGGTTAACCTATATTAAGGGGTTAATGGAAGTCAGGTATATGGTAAGGTAAGGTAAGGTAGGTAGGTAGATAGGGGGGTTGTTGGGTGGGTAGGTAGTAGTGTTTTTCTTTTTTCAATTTTTTGATGGAGCTAATGTGGTGAGCATCCATAGGTAAATTTCGACTTAACTAACAACATTATTTGAAATAACTTTTTAAATTGCAAACATATGTGGTGACACCTTCCCCAGAAAAAACATTTTAAATCATTTTTACACAAACTGGAGTTGGAAAATTCTTTGCAATGGTGAATTGAATTCAATAGATAGACAATGATTTTACTAAAGGATGGGATTAAGAAATGAATTTCATGGTTCAAAATACATGTAGTTTAGCCTCCAAAAAAATTATAATGAAGTATTTAAAACTCAATATGTTAAACCAAGAACTTAATGTGCAACCCAAAAATGATATAATTAAAAATAAAATGATTTGATAATAGTTACAACATGTAGCTAAACCTCTTATCTTGACCAATTATCTTAGCACTTTCATTAATATCTAATTTTTGTAATTCAACTTTCCCCATTATAAATAGTTATAAACTTGGTTCCATCAACTATTTAAAAAACAATTTTATTTATTGAAAATTCATTCAAGTTCATGTGAAACTCTAAAGATGGATTTTAAAATTTCAAATACAAAATTACATTCAAATGATGCCTTATTGAAATGAAACCATGGATATGTTCATGTTTCTTTATAATAATTATCTGAAAATAAAAGGTTTTACAACTTGGCTTGTAATTGGATTTCAAAATTGCATCAAACACTTACAACTTTAGGTATTTTAACAATGTGAGTGCTATTAGACAAGTTGCACTAGTTGAATTAGATGTAATGCATCATATTACACGGAAGTGTATATTTAAGAAAAGCATGTTCAACTTTATGCAATTCAATGCAACTACAATGCAACTAAGGTGTCCATGTAAGATTCCTATGCAAAACACCCATGTATGCACGTAATGTTTATCTAAGCTTTTATTCACCCATCAACAAACAAAATTTGTTGATGTCCATTATAATTAACTTGCAACTAATGCATTGTTGAATTGTTCTTATGCATTTAATGGATTTTGCTAATGATATTATGTTACAATTGAAATTCAACTAATGCAATTCTAAATTTTGTAACTTATCAATTTGTCGATGGAACTATTTTGTAACTAACATGTCTGTTTATGAATAATATTATTTTGTGCCCATTGGAATAATTGGTAATGATAATTATGCATTGTGAAACATATTGCATAGGTCCACTACATAAATAAAGATAAACATCTTGTTATATAATTATATATATTACTATTCAATGTTGAAAAATTCAATATTCATGAACATTTTTTAGGATTCATGATCCTTTCCAATAATATATATATATATATATATATATATATATAGTGTTAAGCTACAACTTGTTAAAATTATTGTTATCAAATGACCTATCAAATATCTATTTCCATTTAATGTTAAGAGGTCCATTTGTGTTTGTTCAAAATTTGGCATATATTTGTATAGTTGACAAATGTGGAATGATGTTTGCATAATTAATGCAAGAATAATGTCATTGGAATGTGAATGATAATTTAATGTCCATATTCTAAAACTAAGTAAGAGTTTTTCACAATTGTAATGCAATCAATAATCAACGTACAAAATATAACGACATCATTAATTTATCATTGAAATGCAACATAAGCAACACAACACAACCACATTATATAACCAAATTTGCTCATTTCCTCTCAATCTTGTTTGGTTTAACATTTGTCCATATTGTGAAAATTGAATAGTTGTATCTTCCAACTACACTTCAACTTATAAACAACATATGCACAATGTCACATGTTTAACTTTTCACCAAAATTTAACACAAACAAAACATCATAACTATACAATGATTAAAGTACAAGCTTCACATTTACACACAAATATTTAAATTCAAAGGTGATATAAACAAAATTTGAATACATTAGTCTTGAATTTCCACACATGTATATGTAAACTTACCTTCACATTATTTGTCTTAGCATAAAAGTGTATTGCATTTGAATGCCTTGGGACTTGCATCATCAAATTTCATAATCAATTATTCATTGTAGTTGTATAAAATCTAACAACTTACAACATAATATTCTTATGCATAAGAACAATGGACAATATTGTAAATGCATAAAACAACACAAGTGTTGAACGATATTTATATTCATTACACCATAAAACAAGTACTTAAAAATTCATAGAATTGTCAAGAATAAGACTTTGTTGGTTTCAATCAATAAAATAAACAAATAAACAACCAAAATTTTACTCAAACCAAAAACCAAAAAAATTACATGTCTTCACTCCATGTCATATTTCTTGATTTGAATGTCTCACTTTTAAAACTAAGAACCACAAATGAAAAAAGATGTTATCTAACACATATCTTAGTTCTTTTACAAGAAGCTTCAAATTAAAGAGAATAACTCTCTCTTTGTTCATCTTTTAGAATTTTTTGACACTACGCACAAGTGCATGATAACCATTGATATTGATGTAAGTCCTAGGATCTAATAAAAGCTATAGCCATGTGTCACATGCCTTTGCATATCTTGGTTGAAACATACTTGAAATTTAGTTACATTAACTATGTATTGAATTTTAGTTCCACATCAATTACATTTTAATTGCTTGTAACAACTTTTATGCCATTTACAAATAAAATGGAATGATTTTGATCAAATTTGTATAATGGGTGCATATTCTAATGTTAAAATGGTAACATATATAACTATTTTGCAACTATAATGGAACTCATTATATATATATATATATATATATATATATAATTTTTGTGAATAAGTTGTAATGTAATTTTACATTACTTCCAAAGGACATCTAGTGCATTTTATTCTAGTCTTGACATATATGTTTTCTCATAATGAATGTCAAAGTTTGAAGTCTTCATCAACATCATATCATGGTTGGTTTCATATGGACATACACATTGAAATAGACATATTAGGGTTTCACCCTAATGAATTAAATTTAAGTTTTGATGACGTTATAGGATCGATCATGGATGGTTATACATTTCATTTAGTGATAACCAACATTTTTTTAATGATGCCATTTTACAAATAATAATAATAACAATGAAATGATTTTGGAGGTTTTCAATTGCCAAAAATGAAGGAAAGAATTTTTTCTAGATTTTTTATATTTGGTTCTCAATATGTACAACCAAAATATTAAAAAAACGATTAAATATTTGTGCTTCATCTCTAGTTTATAGCCAAATTTGGCTAAATCTTCATAAGCATGATTGGCATTTGTTCTACATCTTCTTATGTATGATGTGACTTTGGCTACATAAAAAATTCCTTGAGAAAAAACTAGTGATAACTATACAAGAATAATAGAAAAGTTAAAGGTGATTGAAGAAAACTTTAGTTTTTGTTCAAGGAATAAAATATTGTGGAAAAAGTAACGATGTGCAATGTTCATTGCAATTTAATATATAACATGTAAATGGTTTTAAGGTCCCATTCTACCACATTTGTACCATAGTATTTGGGCAATTTTGACACTAATGTGCCAAATAATTAATATAATGTTAAGTTTATGATTCAAAATTTGAGTTTTTGATTTTGAAAAATTTGACAAATAAAGATTGAATACAATAAAATCATTAGACATCTCACAAGTTTCATGTTGTCCTTTCACTCAAATTTATCATAGTTTATGTTACTTTGTTACATAGGGTGTGGGTTCAAGTTTGGCTGCCTTATTACATTTTGATTGAATTTTCAACATAAAGTTTTTTTTTCTTGAAAAATTCAGCAAAAGGAAAATTAATATAATTTGTGTTGAAGTTGCCTAGGTACTACATATTGTTTTCCTTTATGTGGGATTGGTGGTGGTACGTGGACTCCAACTTATTCATATTCACAATGGAAAATAAAATACATCACAAATGTCAAGAAATATATATATATACCTTACCTTTGATTGATGTTTGATGGCAATTAGTTATAAGTAAAGAAAGTGAAAAATAAATAAATGTGAATTCATTATGCCAAAATTTAGGAAAATTGAACCTTGCATTTTTTTTCACATAGATCAATTTAAACCATTGCGCTACCATAATGCTTTTTGAGAAAATAAAAATTAACATAGTCAAATCATCATGTCAAAATCAAGGATATTCAAAATGGGGTTGCTAAACCCCATTTTTTAAGAAAATAATTATTTCAATAGATATTGTTGATTGTTAGTTGTAAGTATGGTATCTTGGGCGAAAACATGGTTAGGTATCTCAAAAGTGGCATTTGAAAGTCCATAATCTAACACTAGCGAAATTTTTACAGTTTTAACAATTATCAAACCATAAATCCTATAATTATCCCCTATGATTTTAATCATAAATATTAATAAACCAACCTATGAATATCCTTAAACATGTGATTGATTAAAAAATTCATGCAAAAGATTAAAAAATTTAATGTGAAATGGACTCCCAAGGATAAAATTTATAACATCCATGTCATTTAAATTTTAAAAAAATTAGAAAAATATATATTAGGAAAATTTCAATGCACTTCACTAATAAATTCTTCATTTGATGATTTTTTTAAAAAAACTTTTATTTTGACACTACTTTGATGTATTTTTTGAATCCACATTTTTCATCTTCTCTATGTGACATGTGTAGTGTTGTCATTTCAAAAGTCCACTACGAGTCCATAATCTTCTTAGAATTCATCCAATTTTTTTACGATGATTCCCATTAAAGTCTATGCCAACATGAATGATTAAAAATTTGATAATGTTAATTCCGAATATGGCTTCAAATTTTACATTTGTATGTAATTTAAAATAATTACAAGTGTGACTGTCCAAACAATCCCCCTATTCATGTTTTCACTCTCTTAATAATTTACATCAACAAGTAAGATAATAATGTAAATCAACAAGGAGGACATCATAAACTCTTTGGAACGAGCATGATAGGCATGTCACCACCTTTGAAATGGTGTTGGACATGATGAATAAGTTGTGCTCCTAGCCAAGTGAACCAACATATGCATGTTTCATAAGACATTATGATTTCTTGCAATTTGGCACTTGCTTGAAAAAGGATTTTAAAAATTTTAAAATTTGTAATGCTCACAATTTCTTGACATTAAAAGTGCAAGTAATATGATTTATCTTAGTCATTTGTCATTTTTTCAACTTTCAATCATGCAAACTTAAAACTTGCTAATCTTAATAGAATGCAAAAACAATATTAAAAAAAAAGTTTGAATGTTTGAACAACTTCAAGGTAATGGGGTTGAAAATTGGATAATGTAAAACCATTTTATCATATTGTGGCACAAATGAGACAAATCTATTGCAAAACACAAGTAAGGAGGTAAAAAACCTAGGTTCAACCCAAACACCTAATCACTTGACTTCTATGAAAACCACAAACTTTCAATTTGAATCATTGACTTTCATTGAAAGAGTTTCATTCCTACACCATTCCCATGGAAACTTTTCACACTTTCATAGAAACAACATAATTCTTCTAACATTCATGTTCAAGCTATTCAAAAAGTAACTCTTTGTCAATCAATGTTGACAAACAATGAACATGAAAATATTGTAAGATGGCAACAAAGGTTTTTAGCAACTTGAACATATCCTTGTTAGATAGTTAAAAGTCAATTTTCAACCAACCAATCACTCCATATAAATGCAAGCCTTAGTTGAAGCCGTTAGATTTGACATCAATACGATGTATCAAATGAAAATAAATTATGAAGTTGATTACTATTCTTGCATTAATGGGGCGTCATTTAGGTCAATCAAAAATTGGACACCTCATATATTGTGTGTATATTGTGGATATTTGACTTTGTATGCAAGCTTATACATTTACATTTTGAAGGTAAGCTATGACATATTAGAAATGTCATGACAAACATTTTATATTACATTGATTGTGTACAACATTAATGTCTAGAACACACATATATATTAAATAAAATGTTATCAATTGTCAAAAATCTATGTTTAAACATTAACCAAAAATGGAGTTTACCTTCGAATAATTTTGATAATTTGTGAATCGAATTGTGTTAGTTTGTATTGAGTTGTTGGATGTGAATCATGTCAATGTGCCATTTGATTTTTCAAACATACATTTACTTCAAAAAATTTATTTTATGTGAAGATAACCAACATTAAATTTGAATTTTTATGTTGGTTGTACCTTTGGAGGTGGGTGTGCCCTATATATGGTTGTAACACTAAGTGAGTATTGGTTGGTCAACTATCATCGTACTTTTAATGGATAGTTGACCAACCAATCACCCCTAGTTTTACAACTAGTGTTGGGTGAATATATCAAATCCAATGTATCATCCCAATAGGGGTAAATCAAGTTTTTAAAATGAAATATCAACTATGGAAAAAATAAATATAGCTTTTGAAAGTTTCCAATTTAGATTGACAATGGAAGATAAAGGTTTGCAAAATTTACTAGGTTAAATTTGAATGACCAAAATTTAGCATGTTCACAAAGTAAGGTAAAGGACAAATATTTAATGTCAAAAATGATATATTAGAGTATGTGAAAAATGGTGAATTGGAGTATGTAATAAATGTGAACAAGCATGGCACATTGATAAGAATGTTAGAATGTTGTACAACTAACATTGCAAACATGAATTGCATGCCATTAAAAAATCCTTAGTCATCTATCACCATAACTCAAACAAAACATTTAAGATCATGTGCATTGCAAAAATGTGGAATGCAATAAGAGTATAATATAGCATGGATTTCTATATGGCATCCTTTTATTTGCTTCAAAACAAGTTCTCAACCTCAAACATATAGTAATAAAGTATAGGACCGAAGAAGGAATACATATAAATGTTGCATTAATTAAATATGACGAGTAAAATGGTGGAAAACAAAATTATTAAATCAAGTACGATATAATTTCCATGTATAATTACCCATGATTATATCAAGGTAAATGACCATGTCATTGTAAACACTATTTACAACCATATAAAGCCCAACTCCTAAACTCAACAATATTTATGATGTATACAAAATGGTCTTATTTTTTATTGATCCATTTTTTGGTTAGTTTCAAAACTAGTTTCAATTAAACTTTTTTCCTTTGTGGATCATCCAAACTCAACCTCCTCGACATAAGTAAATGGGTGAATTTGATTGCAATCCAATGAGAATCATGCAATTAAAAGAAAATTTCATAACTAGTTACAAAATTAAATAATCATTCAATAAACAACTTTGTTTTTTTGTTTTGAATTGTGTGATCTATTTTCCAAATTAACAATGCTAATTGTTAGTATGAATGTTCAATGGGTTTTGAAATCCATTTAAAGTTTGGAATGTAGATTAAAAAATTTAACATTGTTTGAAGATGTGATATGGTTGCAAAATAACTTGAAAATAATTAGTTAATTGAATTTTTTTGGAAAAGATAGTTTTGAATTTGAAAGGGAAACTAAAAATTTGAAAGGAAATATGTCAAACTCAAGGTTGATTAGGTAGAAGTTTGTTTTTAAAATTTTTTTTACACCAATTGCTTATACCACTCATTTTAAAACTTCAAAATAATCATCCATGAACACCTCGATGGCCACATTATATTAGTCTCGATTTCAAGAGCATTTATCACTTTGCAAATCTTTATAATTTTGAGAACATCCATTCATTAAGAGTATTTGAATCAAAATTAATATTGAACATTCTAATTTTAAAATAAATTGTTCACAAATGTGATAATTTAAAAAGAAAACCTTATGCATTTTAGTGTGGACTCTATTAAAGTTAATTGGGTTCAAAACTGATTTTTTGCCTTCCATGAGGCAAGTATAGACCTAATATTGAAATTGATACAAGGTAGGTATATACCTAGGTAGGTAGGTAGGTAGGTAGGTAGGTAGGTATATTACCCTACAAACCTACCAGGTTAGTAGGTGGCCAGTAGCAAACTAGATGAATAACTTACCCATGTAGGTTTTTATGCCATGTAAAGCCCTTTAGGTGGGTCTTTACAAGAATTTGGGCCCCCACTTAGCTCCACCTTGTGAGGACCCTGATGGGACCATAAAGCCCACCTGGAGGGCTTTACCCTCTACCGACCCCAATTCTTTTATGTCAAGTAAAGCTCTCACTAGGCGGGTGGGCGGGCATTGACCCAAATTTTACCCTACACTTCCGGTCACTATGTTAAGTAATTTTGAAAGTTTGAAGAATCCATTTTCATGACAAGGTTGAAAATAATAATATTACTACTACAACTACGACTTCTCGTCAAGTGCCGCCTTCTTTTTGGTAATAATGAGCCTTTTACGTTACACTTTGTGTCACAAACTAGTTTTGAAGGTTTTCAAGTACCGATTTCTCGACAACTTTTGAACTACAACCCTTTCTCTCTCTCTCTCTCTATGAAGATAGCCGAATTCGGTGACCAACAAGTTCTTCTACAATTATCAATGAATTTATAAGAAAACGTACTTACTACATGACATCACTATTATGAACGTAGTCTCATGTCATTGGTGTATGTGAAAATTGTAGATGCACAAGCGAGGAGTGACAAAAGGACAAGAACCATTTCTTCTTGTATGCAAAAATTGTAGATGCGCAAGTTTGAGGGACGAAAGGACGAGAACAATTTCTTCTTGTATGCAAAAATTGTAGATGCATAAGTTAGGAGTGACGGAAGGACAAGAACCATTTCTTCTCGTTTATCATCATAGCATATTAGAGTCTAATACAAAAGCTATTAGAATTTTTTTTCCATAATTTTTTTAATGTATTGTTAGGTGTAAAAAATTTACATTCCATGTTTCCAAACTACAAATTGACCAAACAATGTGAATGGTGGCTAGCGGTAATAGCTCTCGAATATTCATTGATTTAATTGTTAAATGTTATCCTCAAAATGACTTGAACTACCAAACATTTTGCAACCAAATTGACCTTTTGAGGTAAAAGCATTTCATTAATTAGTTTCACTGAATCAATTATTCATTTTCTTAGTTAGTTGTTTGTATTATTAAATAAAGCTACTTGTTGTATTTATAAATGAATATATAGATCATAATTTATACATTTTGTTGCATTTCACCACCATTACAAAACATTATATATATATAAACTATCTTTCTAGCCTTTGAATTGTAAACTTATGTATGTTCAACCATGTAATGCTTTTAGCTTAATGATGTGAAAATGTAGGATAATGGTTTATGAACCCATGAGCTATTCCCCAAGATGTGCATGTATCATTCATATAAATTGTGAACTTGTATTATACACTTTAATATGAGTGCTTAAAAAAAAAACATCACCCGCATGATGGTTATCTCAATACCCTCTTGGTTGTGTGACAATTTGTAGGAAAATCTTAAATTCTCAATTTGATACATAAGTGAATTTTTTTAATATTGCATGTGTCATCAACATTCCTTCAAATAGGATGTACATGTAGTGTCATGTCTATTTGGATGATAGATAACTACAACCACAAACATCTAAGTTTAAATTCAACAATATTAATCAACAAGGTGAAAGGTCATCAAAGCCTAATTCATGAGTTTCTCAAATTCACTTTAAACAAAATCATTTCACTTAAAACTATATTTTAAAAATTTTAGTCAATTAAATAATAATAAAATACCATAGAAACTACCATTCTAGCAATTAATGCAAGAATTAGAAACACAATTTGAAATGCTTGTAAGATTTCAAATTGTGTTATTAACATTGTAGAAACATGTTTTGAATTCCTTTGCACTTTGTGTCTTGTTTAAATCACGTGCATTTATGTATGCGCATTACATGCTTTGTGTAGTATATGGTTTGTTGGCTCTAACTCATTTGTGTGATTTTCTTTCATTTTAATACATTTCTAGTCAATCACCCTTATCATCTAGTCCAATACTCCTTTCACCCATTTGTGTGTTCAATTTTTTTTGGACATCATAGTAATCCATTTGATTTGAATATGATAAAACTTGAAGTGGAACATTGAATTCATTTAACAACAAATTAAAAATGTATATGGATGAAACCTTTCAACAAAGCAATAACAAGAGTTGAGACAATTGAGTGCCCATTTCCTTATCTCACAAGTATCCCCCTTTTTAAAAAAAGGTGAATTTAACATATTGTGTTTTTTATCACCGTCCTTTGGCATTACAAAAGTTTATGCTAATGTCATATTGATCCGCATTAAATATAGTGGAAAATTGGAACAATAGTTTGAGTGACAATACCAAAATAAACAATGTATAAATCTTCAATTTTAAACAAAAAATAATGTAGTTTTTTTCCCCCCTTATTATTTTTTCTAGATGTGTGTTCAATGCATTTTTTGAGCAATCTAATATTGACAAGTCACCTGTCTCAACTAAAATTCGATGTAAGTTGGTTAGTTTGAAAGTTCATGTGAATATTTGTCGATCCACCTTAACTAAATCAATTTTATACACATGTAAAAAATATACATTCACTCATGAAGAAAATAAAATGACACATGATTAGTTATAATGAAATGAAATTAATATACAAGCCAAAAATCACAATTAATCAAGATTTAAATTTTAACATGTGTTGTTGTTTTATCCATCCATCTAAAACATGATTACACATACATCTTGTGCATTTTACCCAATGCCATGGATGATATCCTTCTCTTAAGAGTTAACCAAGCAACCAACTTGGGCAAATTGATTCCCATTCCACCACCTATGATAATTTCATTTTCACATGTAGGTTAATTGATATGGTCATTTTTAATGAATACGAACCGTTGGATCTTTGTGATCAATTTTGTTCATACACAATGTTTCCATCCATTTGTGTTACTTTTGTTGTTGAGATTTACATCCATCCATTCTGGGTTCAGATTTGCTGTATTCAACCATGAATTTTCATTGCTATTTTCCTTCCCTCCCCCTTTGTTATTATTCACTAATTTTGAAGATTCCATTTTAGAAAGTTAAAATATTTCAGAATATTTCAAAAGATTGTTGGTTTTTCCTTTACAATTTTTTTTTCCGTTAATTATTATTTTTTTTTGTGGCAATTTTCAGCATTTCTAAATATATATAATTTATGCCAAACCCACCATAGTGAGCACCTCAACTATTCATGGTAACCAACGCACTAGAGCCGGTTACCAGACATAATCATCCCTGGTTAGAATTCAGATACCCCCTTTTCACACCCACATTCAGAGCAGTTGTGAAATCTTCATCCAAGCAGTGTAAGAGGTTATTGAATCATTGGGCCAATGAGACCCCAGGGTGGTACCTTGTACTAACTAGTAGGTCACAAGTGAGACGGAGGTTTGAAGGTTATGGGTTGGTAGGTCACAAGTGCAATGGAGGTTTGAAGGTTATGATGTGGGTTGGTAGGTCACAAGTGAAAGGGAGGTTTGAAGGTTATGTGGGTTGGTAGGTCACAAGTGCAATGGAGGTTTGAAGGTTATGTGGGTTGGTAGGTCACAAGTGGAATGGAGGTTTGAAGGTTATGTGGGTTGGTAGGTCACGAGCGAAATGGAGGTTTGAAAACTCAATATATTCCATGTATAAAAAATTTAAACATAATTTTTTAATTTATGTTTTTTCTATATATATTATTATTATTATTATTATTATTATTTTACTTTTGATCAACAGTGTTGGTGAACAAGAGTAGAACCTATTAATATGAAAAAACAACCATCACAAGGGTCAAAAGGTACAAGAAGAGCTGGTGAGACAACCACACAAAACCATGCAAAACTTGAGTAGTAAAGCCTTGGAGCCCTTGGCTAACCACGCCATGTTAACATATCAATGAAAAGAATTTATCTTGTATTATCAATGAACATTGAAATATGTTTATGAAAAGAGGGAGAGAAACACATTCTCTCAAGGTGTGGATCTTAATACAGGCCATCCTACAAAAGTTGTGAGACATCAACCCATCTCACTTAAGTAAATAACCATTGAAAAAAAGACTCACTTGTCCACACTAAGTGTGGCCCAATCCTCCCACCTATAGGAAAAAAACCATCCATCTTTCATGGTGCACTATTATGAGAGGTACCTACCATGTGATTTCATACCTTATTGTTGGGTTGCCATGTTAGGTAATTTACTTACCTACCAACTTACTTATGGAATGATTTAAAAACCATTTAAAAAAATAGTTAAAAGCCTAGTGTTGGGTTCCCACAATAGGCACTTCCCCACCAACCTAAATTCATTCCGAGTGATTTCAAACAAACTTTCTTAATAATTTAAAAATTTAGGGTTGGGTTGCTAAGATCGATAGACATTTACCAACCTACCAACCTACCTACCTACCTACCAAGTGATTTCAAACAAACTTGATTAGTGGGTTAAAAACCTGGTGTTGGGTTGCCATGATTGGGACCTACCTACCTACCAAGTGATTTCAAGCCTGCCCTGCTACTTGGCTGGAGATGGAAGAAGAAGAAGGAGAAGGAGGATGAGGAGGAGAATGAGGAGCTGCATTGAGAATCTGACTACTTGCTTGCTTGCTTGCTTTACAACAACTGTATGCACAGATGGAAAGAGGAATGTGCAGTTTTAGTGTTGGATTTCCAACAGCACCAGCAGTAGAGGAAGATCTTCCTTGGGGTTTGGAGAAAGAAAGAATTAATTAGAGTAGTTTGATTTTTGTAGATGTGTTGTTTTTGTTGTGGTGGTGGTGGTGGTGTTTTTCTTTTTTGATTTTTTGGGTTTTCTTTCTTTCTCATCTTGAGCAGCAGGAGTAGCAGAATTTGGAACTTTTGTGGTCTCTGAATTTCATTTGTTTTTGCTCCTGGGAGCAAGCTTGCTTTCTTTCTTTCTAGAAAATGAGCTTGAATTCAGAAAGAAAATGCACTAGTTAGGGATTCCACAAGAGGAGCTTTGTTCAATGTTGCAGCAGGTGGGGTGTGGGTGATGGCTCCTTGTCCTCCTCCTCACCATCATCAGCACTAGCAGCGGCCTGTAGTAGTCTACTACTACTCCTACTACTGTGAAATGAAGCACCAGCAGCAACAGCAGGAGGTTTCGCAGGAAGTAAGAAAGATGGGAATCTTCTCTGCTTTCGAGTTCAGCGGAATGGCAGAATCGTGTCTCGGGTGTGAAGACTATTTCCAACTACCACCCATTTCCTCTCCACAACTAACCAAAAAAACGAAAAACCTGCTGGTACTGGACTACTGTCACACCCAATAGATTGAATTCCTTCAATCCATTCCATTCATATTTGTAGCAGCAAGCGACTGTGGCTCCACCCAACAACAAGAAAAAGAAGCAGAAGAAGAAGAAAACCCATCTGGTTTGACAGTAACAACAGATCAAACAAAAAACAAACACTGCACATGCCCAAAAACCAAAGAAGATCAACTCATGGGCGACCACGACATGAGCATCATGGTGGTGCAGGGAGGAGATCAACAACAAGCTGCAATAGATGCTGCTGCAATGCAGACAGAAATCATCATGGATGCAGCACCACCCATGTGGCCAAACACCATGGAAGCTCTGCTACAAATAGATCGCCGAAAGAAACTACTGCCGGCTCCTTCTCTTCGTCTTCCTCCTCATCCAGCAGCAGCTCTAGAAACAACAACAACAACAACAACAACAACAACAAGGGGAATGGGAGCTGGAGTGTCTTTCAAAGCTGAGAATACATTCGTGGATTGCAGCCACTTCCAAGACTTGCTTCTAGAACCCAGCAACAACATCAACAAGCAGCAGCAGCATCCTCAACAACAAGAAAGTCGTTCTTCAGGTGGTCGCCACGGTGTTCTAAGGGAGCTTTACTCGGACAAGCAAGCGGAGTCCTTGAGCTTTATGCAACGCCAGCTCCGGGTGCTCAACATGCAAAGACTGGAAGCCGAGAGAGAATTACTTCTTGAGGACGATTACGTTTCTCATGAGCAGCAGCTTCCCTACAACAACAAATGTACCCATCTCAGAAACAACAAAGCAGCAGCAGCAGCAGCAGCAGAAGAAGAGCATGAGCCTCTGAGTTGTAGAGATGTGTGTTCCTGTGAGGAGGAGGAGGAGGAGGAGGAGGATACAGCAGCAGCAGCAGGAAGAGGTGGAGCTTGGAATTTGTCAGAGAGTAGGAGTATGGAAACTGCAGATGAGGAAGGCAGGAGGTGGGCACATGAGTACTGGAGAGAGAGGGCAAGAGCATTGGCAAAGCTTCTATCTGAGAGCATAAAGAGAGAGGCAGCTCTGAGTGCAAAGCTGGAAGGTTGTACTTGTGTACCAATGGGCCCCAATTCTTCAAAACCTGCCCATTTGCAGCAACAACGGCAACCACAGCAACAACAACATCCTCCTCCTCCTCCTCGTCATCATCATCATTATCATCATCATCAGCAGCAGCAGCAGCAGCAGCACCCCAACAATAACAACTCCTCTTCTCACCAGCACCAGCACCAACACCAGCACATCAACAACATCTCTTCTCAACCACAGCAAAGCTCTAGAGTGGAAGCTTTGAACTATTGCTGTGATAGTTACTTGCGGTTTGCTCTCAGGAATGCACCAGTTGTTGTTAGTCATCAGGTGCGCACTCACAAACTATTCAAGCCACTCAGTTAATTCAATTCCAAATCAATCATTTTGCAACCCATTTCAATTGCTCACTCGCTCACTTGTTCCTTGAATTCAATCTCTAACTGAATTCTTTTGCAACACATTCATTTCAAGCACTTGCTTGCTTACTTGGTGAATTCAATCTCTAACTGGATTTTTTTTGCAACACATTTCAAGCACTTGCCTTGGTGAATTCAATCGAATTGAATTCTTTTGCAACATGTTTCAAGTGCTCACTTCAGTGAATTCAATCCAATGGAATTGAATTTTTTGCAACATGTTTCAAAGTGCTCACTTAGATGAATTCAATCCAATTGAATTTTTTTGCAACATGTTTCAAAGTGCTCACTTCAATGAATTCAATCCAATTGAATTTTTTTGCAACATGTTTCAAGTGCTCACTTGGGTGAATTCAATCCAATTGAATTTTCTTGCAACATGTTTCAAGTGCTCACTTGGGTGAATTCAATCCAATTGAATTCTCTTTTGCAACATGTTTCAAGTGCTCACTTGGGTGAATTCAATCCAATTGAATTTTTTTTGCAACATGTTTCAAAGTGCTCATTTCGATGAATTCAATCCAATTGAATTTTTTTGCAACACGATCTTTTTGCAATCTAACTGAATCTTTTTACAACAAGACTTTGCATTTTATTTTCTCTTGCCAACAGCATGATTCAAGTGCTTGGTGAGTTCAAACTGAATTTTTTTTTGGCAGCAACACCACTTTGCTTGAATTCAAGTATTTTCTGTTGTCTGTATTATGAAGTCCATCTATCTATCTAGATATCTATCTCTGAATTTGTTTTTCAAAAAAATTTAATCATGGGTTTTTCTTGCTCTACTTCTCTTTTAGGGTTTCATATATATATATATATATATGGGTGTTTCTATGAATGTTGATTATCATTTTGGGTTGCTATTATTTGGGTTGTTCACTTTTGGATTTATTGGCCTTGTCTACCAAGGGAAGGATATTGTGTCTAGATTCATTATAGAGTGTAGTAGCTTAATGGAAATTGGCCCTTCGGTACTAATAGGTCTATTTTTAAATGAGGATTTTTGAAAGATGATATTTTGGCTTGTGCTGAAACTTGAGTTTAGTTATAGAGTTATAATATCTTGAAGGATTTTTTTGGGTTTCTTTTAGAGGATTTTTTTTTGAAGATTATATTTTTGCATGGTGGAATATTTGAGTTTCCATAATTCGTCTTTTACCTTAAAGATACTTTAAAGTGTAAAATGGCAAGGCCACAATGTGACACACCCCTTGTTAATAGTTTTTTGTGCAACATTTTCAACAAGCAAAGAAAAATACGAGCTTTGGGAACTTTGTATTCAGGAATTGTGTGTGTGTGTGTGTGCACGAGTGCATGTGTTTTTATAGGATAAGGAGCTTCGGTATCGCTTCGTTTATAATGCATTTCCAACTCTAACTGAAGAGGTACAATACTAGTTTGAAACTTTATGCTTGTTTCTTTTTCTTGGGAGCATTTTGGGAGTTTTTGTATTTTTTTAAAACCTTGAGAATTTTGTTGTGTCAAGGATGTCATATTCTGATTGAGCATAATTTTATTATTATTAAGGGTGAAAATCTGAATTTTTGGAATTTTTGGAATTTTTATTTATTTATTTATTTTTCCAAAGCAGGAAGTGATTGGGATGACGGATCTAGAAATATGCAATGGTGAAGGAATTTCGGAGTTGATGGAATTCAAACACGAGGTGATGCATAAAGGTTGGCCACAGAAGCGTGAAATTGTGTTCAATACAGATATGTTTGGGGCAAAAACCTTCTTAGTTGCACTTGAGCCCGTGTTGTGCTACTCCGGAGAAGTCATGGGAATCAATTGCTTGGCTATGGATGTCACTGAACAGGTCTTCTTTACAAATCCAAATTTCTTTATAAAATTATAATTTATATTGAAAATAAAATATTTAAAAAAATTAATTAAATTAAAAAAACCTCCACCCAATTTTTTACATGCAAAGCCAAAAAAAGAAATGGTTCATAGTGGCAAGTGTTAATTTTCAAGCAAGGCAAACTTGATAATCTTTTTTTTTGCAACAAAAGGACTTGTTGGGATTTGGATGGATGGATGGATGGATGGACTTCACATCGGGATGTTAGAGAAGAGTTTCTTAAGCTCTTTTTACTGATCTTTTTTTTTTTCTTTTTTTCCCTTGGATTTTATTTATTTATTTATTTATTTATAATTATATAAATAAATAATTATTTTTTGGATTGGGAAAATGAGGATTTGGGAGAGGGAGCAAAAGTGTTTGTTTGTTTGGCGAAAGTTGAATTTATAGTACACTTAGAAGAGCTCAAAATTGGCAGGCAGACAAGAGGGAGAGACTGGTGCAATTGAGAGAGCAAGTGGCAGTGCAAAAAACTATGGAGACCGAACTCAATAAGACCATCCACATTACAGGCATGTCTGGATTGCAGAGTGTTTTGTTTTAGAAAAAATACATGCAAATGTTGTTTTTTTGGTCTTTTTTTAGATTCTAAGAAAAACACAAATTTGCAAACTTTTTTTGGGTTTTTGGGAATAATTATTTTTTTGTGTGTTTTTTAAGGACATGAAATTTTCTTGCAGCTTCTAAATTTTTTTTTGTAGAGGAGAGAGAGAGACGATTGGGAAGAAAATTTTGAAGTGAAATTATTGCAGCTTTCTAATTTCAGAGGAGGCAATGCAAGCGAAGCAAATGTTGGCAACTATGTCACACGAGATTCGGTCTCCTCTCTCTGGAGTAGTGAGCATGGCAGAAGTTCTGGCTACTACTGATCTCGATGCTGAACAAAGGCAGCTCGTGGATGTGATGCTTACATCCGGTGACCTCGTCTTGCAGCTTATCAACAACATCCTTGACCTCTCTAAAATCGAATCAGGTGAAGAAAAATTACTTTGTCTTTCTTCCCCTTCTTCCCCTTCTTCCCCATTCAACATTTTTATACTCAATCTTGGATGATTGATTTTGTTTGGTGCCAAATTTGTTTTGAAAATTTGGACATTTTTGTGCTAAATTTGTGAATTTTTTGGGCATTTGGGACATCATTAGCAGGGGTTTAGGGTTTTAGGGTTTAGGGCCTTTCTTTAAAATTGGCCAATAGATTGGGATTACTGGACACCCATTCTGAATTTGAAACTGAATTTCTTGATACAATAGAGTTAGTTACATTTCAAACTTTGCAGATACCACTGAAAGAGGGGATAGGGGGTGAAAGCAGGCCCAAAGACAGGGTGAGACTCAAATTAATTAATCACCAAAATTGATGGAAAAACTAGTTTGGGTCCCAGTTCTTTTTGTTTTGTAAAATTTTCATTCCCAGTTACGCGTTTGATGCCCTATTTTGCTGAAACTGGTCATTCTCACCCCCTAATCACCTGACTTTATGGATAACTCTAATTAGAGTGAGTTGAGTCATCAGTAAATTCATCCCCAGTTTAGACCCCTGTTTGGCGATTTCAGATCTTCATTGCTGTTTTGTTTTATCATTATTCAACAACTCTGGGAGGAGGGCTTTTCGAATGCTTTTTTTTTTTTGTTTTGGCTGTAGGAGCTTTGAAGTGCGAGGCTAAGAAATTCCGACCCAGAGAGGTGGTGAAGAATGTGCTGCAAATGGCGCATGCATCAGTTAAAAGCAAAAATGTTGCTGTTGAAGCACGCATTAATGACGATGTACCCCTTGAGGTAGGTATTATGAAACTCCCCTTGAAATAATTTTTCATACCCAAAACCTCAAATTCACAATATAATAATATTAACATTGTCAAGAAACCTTAGCTATTCGTTGGATGCTTGAAGCAGCAGCCAAGTGACATATGATCAAAAAGAACATAAGTTAGATCAATACTTATCTGATAAAATATTGGATGCTTCTCAAACCCCAACTCCAACTCATTGAGACAAGTTCATTGCAACAATAATCAATCCATAGTGCACCTTTAACATCATAATTCATCAAATGCCATGTTCTATCTATGTTTGGTTGTCAAGTGTATCCAAAACATATGTACTGAGATGAGGTAGGTTTGTAGTTTGTACCAGTGTTGGGCAGTTTCTTTGAATTATTAAAGAACCGTCAGTTTCTATATTCCAGAATCAAAGAACCAATTGGTCTCAGTGCCTTTGGGAAAAAAAATCAGAATTAAACAACTCTCGGTTCTGGTTAATTTCAAAAACCTTAAAGAACCAGCGGTTTTCATGAAAGACCTGGCAAAGAACTAAGGATGCTCTGGCCAGTTCTTTGAATTTTTGTCATGTTTTTGGAGAACCATGGTCATACACCAAACCTGGTTCTTTGAATTTTTTTAGAACCAGTGGGTAAGTGGGTGTATACCCGGGCTGACAACTGGTGCGTATCTGGCCCTCGTTCTAAGAACCATGCAGAACTGGTTTGTAGTTTGTACTGAGATGAAATGCATATGTGCGGGAAATGTTTTTGGCAGCTGATAGGGGATGTGTTGAGAATCCGCCAAGTATTCACCAATCTAGTCAGGTGCATAATACAACAACACTTGGGTGCCCA
>Ga0209208_10002625_pt1 | contig 25788 bp, 26 predicted proteins | sample S1TSphfallax_3_FD_187694 | JGI IMG/M metagenome (GOLD analysis project Ga0209208, IMG submission 187694) | Host-associated microbial communities from peat moss isolated from Minnesota, USA - S1T2_Fd - Sphagnum fallax MG (SPAdes) (version 2) | ecosystem: Host-associated > Plants > Peat moss >...
TGAAGCTTCATAAAACTTTGTACAAGCTTTGTTAAATGCCAATGCTAGAAGAAAGATACCAAAATGCAACTACTTTATTTGTGATTTCATATAAGTATATGGTATGATTGTTGATTTTTTCATCCTTCCATGTGAATGATTTAAAAAATTATATTCATCCATGAATAAGCTTATATGTTCCATGAATCACATTAATAATCAAAATCTAGTCACCATTCATTTGTGGACCAGTATTTAGCCCCTAGAGGTATATCCTAGAACATATTATTAATATATTAAGGGTATGTTTTTAAGGGTGTACATGAAGGTTATATTTAAAGTATATTGTGGTAAGTAAATCGGTCAATAAATAAGTAGGAAGGCAAGTAGGTTTAAGGTAAATGCAAGATATAATGACTCATTTTTGTCACAAAATAATGTTTTTTTTCTAGGTACCTTTTTGCTCAAATGTGTATGGTGATTAATATGTCGTTGAATATACTTATGTGGGATTTGAATTTACATTAACAACTTGATCATGAACATTTATGTCAAATTATTTTTTAATAAATAAAATTTCCACTAATAATAATGAACTTTTGAAGTTTGAAAATATAGAATGGTGCGGCTACAACATTAGAAAGTGGATAAATTTTTATTTATTTATTTTTGTTATTGACCTAGTATGTGTTGTAATATGAAATGATAAATTCATATAAGATTCATTTCCTTGTTAACCTTAGCCAAATCATATTTTGGGATTTTTGAATGGTCAAAATTAAACAATATTTTCATGAATCCATACGAGTTTAAAAGTTTATTTAAAATTCAAAAAAAATTCCTGAAAAAAATGTTTTTGAAAGCTTCACTTAGGGCATTGTTAATATGGATTTTGTGGGTTTTAATTTTAGGGCTTCACAATTGAAAAATGATATCATTGTCTTTTAAAATAAGTTTTAACTTTTGACCTAGGGTTGCAAATGTTCATAGGTGGGTGAACATTTATAAGTTAAATATCACAATAATGACATCTAAGAAAATAACAACCATATCCATTTGATTTTTTTTTTTGATTTTTTATGGACTTATGTGGAGTGTAAATAGTGTTGTTTTTGAGCCACTATACCATGCATTCACTTGGTAGTAAGTAAATAGGTATGGAATTAGGTGTGTACATAGATAGGTAGATAATTACCTACCTACCTATACCTACATACCTATCAATGTAAATAAGTAGGAATGTAAATAAGGAAGTAGGTAAAAAGGTGGATTCATGATTAAATCAATAGGCTAGGTATGCACATTAAGTTAAGTAGATGGGTGGGTAGGCAAAACAAGTATATGGGTACATATGTAATTAAATAAGTAGGTAGGTAGGTAGGTAGGTCTAAGTTAGTTAGATAAGATATTTTAAAAAGGATTAATATTATTCTAGGTTCAATTATTTGTTCTAAATTATCGAATATGAGAATGCTTTGATTTGTGTCTAGTTTCTAGTCACAAATTGAAGTCACAGAATGGCCTTTTTTTATTAGTGCAAAAGCTTAGTTAAAAAATTACAAATTTTTACAAGGCTAAAGTTTGACTAGAAATGATGTTAATCATAACATGTATTACCTATTCAAAGACAAAAAAATTGCTCATCACAATACCCTATATGGATGACCTCTTAATTCACATCAAGAAAATCCATTGATCAAAAGACGTTCTCCTTTCCAAGTTTGAAGTGACCAAGCTCAAACATTTGAAATTCCTTCAAGGTTTAGAGAGTAGGGAAGGCTGTGGGTGTTTTGCTCTCAGGAATTACATGCAATTAAAGTACTCTGATGTGAGAGCGCTGATTAAGTATCAGGTGTAATTCGAACAGTGGCATTTAGCCACAACAAAGAAGGATAGAAACCTCAACTTTGCAAGAACTTGAAAGACTTGCATCATGGAAGGCAATGTCCAACCAATTGCAGTCTTGCAGCTTCGTTTTACACCCATAGACTGTAAAGTACAAGATTTCAAACTACAAGAATCACCACAAGTGACTTCTGTGTAACTGTGCCTGAGTTGTTCCACAAGATTCCAGTGAACAAGAGTTGATGTACTTTGGCTGGAGAGTCAAGGTGTGGAAACAAATGAAGGGGGTGGGAGCTCTCATCTAAGCTTGGGTGTGAAAAAAAGGGCAGAAACTCTACTTATATGAGAGACACTGGACTCTGCCTCAAGAAAGCCTTTTCTTGCTCTGTGTGTTTTTTACTGTGTATGGGCAAAACAGGGGACTAGAATCCCATACTGGACACACGACTAAATCTGAAGATATGGAGACAAAATGCAAAAGGAGGACAGGAAAGAAGACAAGAAAGGTCACCAAAACGTCACTCTTCAGTTGAAACCAAGCATTTCTCAACCAGTTCTACCAAGTGTGGATTCTCAAAAGCAGCAGCAACTCGCTCCTTATCATTCAGTTGCTTGTTCACTGCAGCAGCTCCCCACAATAAACTCCTCAGTGTTCTCCCCTCCATTAGCTCAATAGACTGCCTATGTATTGACATGTAGTAGTAACCCTACTAGAGAGTCTCTTGTGTGAGCATCTGCTGTTAAGCATCTTGTACAAAACAACTTTGGTATGCTTGTATGGGTGTTTGCTCAAGAAAAAAGTCAACATTAGATATGCATATTTGAAATCTGACTCAAACTCTGCTATTCTTCTGTAACTTCTAAGTTGCAACACTGTAGCAGATGGCTGCAGTAACAAAGGCAACTGTCCAGAGATTTTGTGAGATGAAGAATGAATTTACAATCTCAGAACTAGATTTTCATGAAATGAACAATTTGTGACAGCTTTATTGCAGTGCAAAGCATTGAGAAGGATCGTACCTGCAGCCTCAGTGGAATGTGAACCTGGTGCCAGTTGAATGTCCACCTGCATATCCTTGTTCACCCCTTTTGTGAATTAGAAACAGACAACCCTATTCACAATTACATGTGGAAAACCTCATGTTCTGATACTAAAAAGTGTGGAAACCCAGAAATCCAATTTATATAACACAAATTCTCTTGTCAAAAACACAGATGATCTATCATTGTTTTGCTCTCTTGTGGTTGTGATTATTCATAAAGTTGAGACATACTATTTTTTGAAGAAAGAGGGAGACAACAGTTGGATGAAGGGTGAGAGAACCTTGAACCGTGGAGGAAGACAGCGCAAAAGCTTCAACCGTAATGATAATCCAATCACTGTCGCCATGCTACAATGCTGAACTGTCGGAGTGAATGTCACCCTGCCAAAAGCTCACCGAAAACCCATCGAGTTTATGAGCAATGAAAAGGAGAGCATGTCATGTTGCTGCCATGTATGAGTATCAACACTGCTACAACAGATTGTACAGAGAGACACTACTACTCTCATCATACAAGCAGATTGGAACTTCTCTACTGTCATGTGTGTCATGTGTACTCAAAGACTCAATGCAGAGTTAGTGCTATGATCTGCACACTGCTACTTTAGGGTTTTTTTTATCCTTCAAAACCTGCAAAAAATTTGCTCTTCTTGCTATAAATTCTTTAGACAATGATGACAGCAATGAACCAATCAATCAACCTGTGCATATAATCAGGGTTTCCTTGGAAGATTTTCACCAACTTTGGAAAAAGCTACACATGAAAAATCCTTGAATAACAAGAATCAAGGAACTGAGCTTTTTCTGTGATGCTTTTCTTTGCTACACAGAATGCTGCTGCTGCTATTGTTCTCTAATCAGTTTCCAACAAAACTCTGAGATGATGTGCATATACTGGAGATTGCACATCTGGTAGGGTTGGTCTGAGCTTTTCTGTTATGCTTTTCATTGTCTTTGCTATGCAGAATGCTGCTGCCACCATTCTCTGATTAGTTACCAAAAAAACTGCCAGATAATGTGCACCCACACATGCTAACTTGGAGATTGCACATCTGGTAGGGTTTGTCCAGATGTACATTCCCAAAAACAGGATGCAATATCCAAGTTTGCACGTGGAGAATGTAGTTATTCAAGGTTTCGGGATTGAGAATTGTGCACAGAAGATGGATGCCAAGGTTCACTTGTTTTTGTGTGTGTGGAAGAAGAACCCTGACATTAATCTTCAGCGCAGCCCTAAAGAGGGATGGAACTGACAACTGACCTCCCTCGGAAAAGAATAAGACTAGTAGGAAGAAGGTGATGTAGAGAAAGAACTTACTTGACATAGCTCTTGCTGTCGTCTACAAAGATAGAATCCTCTGTAACCACGTTGAGCTGCTCCAGCGAGTATGGATGCTCTGGATCGGTTATATCCCGCACATGATGTATGGAAGGGATCTTCGAGTCAAGGATTTTGTTCACGCACTTTGTTGCTCCCCTTCAAGTCTCCAGACGCAAAGTCTGGAGGACTGGAACTAAAATCCTCCATAAGTGCTGCAAAAGAGCATTACTACGGAGAAGACACAGAGATTCTCGCCACGAGGAGAGAGAAAATAGTAGAACAAAACCAAGCCGCAAAAACAGCTACGAAGAAGACACGAATCAGAAAACAGAGCAAGAAGAAGAAGAAAAAGAAGAAACCGAGAGCGCAAGAAGAAAGCGATCGGAAAAAGGAAGATGAAGAAGGAAGATAACACAAAGGAGGATATCGAAGATTTCTAGAGAGTCGAAGTGGTCGATGTCGGAGGAGTCTTCAGAATTAGTTGCGACAGGCCGAGAGGAGCGTTCCTTGCGCTCGTGCACAACAGGATTCGCGTTGATCAATCCTGACACCATCTTCCTCTTCTTCTTCACGGCTTCTTCTTCTTCTTCGTCAGTCAGTGCACGCCGATCTTCTTCTTCTCTTGAGGCAGAAACAACAAGACGGCCGATTCCACAAGACTAAGGATTTGCAGACAGAACGCTTGCCTTTCTTTCGGACAACAAGAGCAAACATTACCTGTGTGTCTGTCCGCTCTCACAAGAACCTATGGCAGTCGCATACAAAAGATCAAAAGAGAGAGAGAGAGAGAGAGAGGATTGCTGCACGCTGTCAACAATCCCTGCCTCGTCACAAAAGGAACGTGGCAAAAGAGCGACTCCCTCTGACAACAGCGAAGCTTGACAAGCTCGGCAGATGAGAGTCTCAATCCCTGTAACGTCTATCGTGTCTTGTGTCTTTGGCGTTGTGTCCCTTGAAAGGATCTTTAGCTCTGTCGCAGAATTGAAGAATTCGAAAGTTGCAGCAATTGTTGGAGATGGCAAACGCAAGGTATTTGTCTGCAATCATTCTTTTTTGGTCCAGGAAGAACACAAAGTGTCGTCCTGGAGCTGCTATTTCTAGTGTTGCTTCTTCTTCTTCTTCTTCACGGAGGTATTTCGGGTCCGAGGAGGAGGTGTTATCGTCGTCGCATGCAGCAAGATCCACACAGCAGCAAGTGCAGCAGCCAAGGCCTACTTCTTCTTCCTCTGCATTCTTCTACCTTGATAATCCGTCGTACAGGCGGATGGTCTCTGGTCTTCAGTTCCTTGCTCAGAAGAAGAAGAAGCGATTACTGGACTCTGGAGACGAAGAAGAAGGGGATGTAGCCAACAAGCTTGTTGTAGCAGCAGGAGTAGGTGCTACTCTGGGGCTCGGTCTGCTTGGTCTTGAGCTTCAGCAAACGCCTTCTTCTTCAGAGAGCCTTCAAGAAACCAGGTACAAGACCTCCTCCTCCAGCAACCTCCACAGAACCTGCTTCCCAACCACCTTCAACAAAGCATGAAACCTCAAAAGGATTTAGAGATGGAGCAGCTCTCAAGTAGGATTATGATGCACAATAGGGAGTGCATCAGTGAGAGACACATCTGAGGAAGGAGAAGAGATTGATCTTTCAGCATTCCTCCTGTGGTTGGCTTTCTTCAAGGAAGCAATCTCCAGAAGGGTTTTGAATCCTGGTGATGGGAATGTGATGGCTGGCAGTGTAGAGACAATTGTTGAAAGTCTTGCACAAGCTGCTGCTGATGGGAATGGCAGTGTTGAGAGGATTCTTGGTGGTGCCAATCCTGCACAATCTTTGGGTGATGGGAATGGCAGTGTAGAGACGATTGTGGTTGAAAATCTTCTTGCGCAAGCTTTTGTGGAGGAGCTGAAAGCTGCATGTGATGTATGTATGCTGTCTCATTCCAACAGAATGCTCTTCTTGAGCTGAAAAACACAATGATACCGATTGCAATTGATCAAGTGCATAAGACATCATCATCATTCTCTTCTTTCTCATAAAACAAACAGCACTGGGTACTCCATGTTTGTTTGTTTGTTTGTGCATTTCAATGCTGAAGCTTTGAATTTTGTTGCAATAGAGAATTTTGTACTTTTTTATTTGTGCAGGAAGAGCGAGTGGTGTTAGATCTTGATGATCGAGAGAGTCATGGAAAGCCATGGAACACTTATCACATCATGCAGTCAGTTCCAGATGTTGTTGTGTATCCCCTGTAAGTCATCATCACCGCCACCTCTTTCACATCATCTGCTGCTGCTGTTTTTTGTGCTCTGCATTTATTTTTTTCTGAAACAATTGTGTTGTTGGGGTGTGCTGCTGCTCTCATGACTCTAAATGCACTTTGTTGATTGATGATGGCCAGTTCAGATCTCAAGAAGAGGTGGTTGCAGTTGTGAAGGCATGTGCGAGGTACAAGGTCTGTTTCTCGCACACGTTATTGCACCTGACCTGCAGTTTTGGCTCATCTGTGAATCAGGACTCAGATTGTATTGAATTGCAGCATTGGGTTGTTCCAAATCAGAGATCCATCCAAACAGTTGTCTGTGAGTAAGAATTGCACAAAATGCAAGTAGTGGGTGAAATAGTCTTGGAGCACAGGGAACTTCTTCAATTCACACAAGTGTTTGCTGGTAACCTTCTCCCTTGACTTGTTTTCAAACTTGAGAACTGTGTGCATAACTTGAATATGGCCAGGTTCCTGTGACACCATATGCTGGCGCAACATCACTTGAAGGCCACACATTGACTCCATTCAGAGGTGTTAGCATCGATATGAATCAAATGAAAGTATGTGCAGCATTTGTCACAGATGAACACTCAAGGAACAACAACCCTTCAGATGGATTGCAGAAGAGAACAGATTCCATGAAATACATAGCGTCTGCCTGATTGATTTCCAAGGTAATTGATGTGTTTACTCATCTATCAAAGATACATCAACCCTGGAACTTGTTTATTGATGCAGGGAATAAAGGAGCTTCATTTGGAGGACATGGATGTGGTGGTAGAGCCAGGTGTTGGCTGGATTGAACTGAACAAATACCTTAAACCTCATGGCCTTTTCTTCCCTCTTGACCCAGGTCCTGATTTCTTTGGATGTCTTGATATCGTTATGTCATGCTTGATGAGTGGTTTGGAAAATCAAATAGAAACAGATGTTGAAGATCATGTATTCGTGAACCGTCAGATGTTTCAAAACCTGCATGAGACTCATATGTAGTATTTCTACCTGTTTTGCCTGTCCTGCAAGAATGTTGTTTTCACAATTATTCTTTCACAATTGTGGTTGGATGCAGGTCCTGGTGCAACCATAGGGGGCATGTGTGCTACCCGGTGTTCTGGTTCCTTGGCTGTGAGGTGTGTCTCCTTAAAACACTACTTACTCAACTAAATGATGACTCACATCTTCAGTTCTTTCAAGTAAAAACAGGATCTTGTGAATTGCATATCAAGTTTTTCATCAAGATGTGCAAGCCACAATTCATCAGTAATTCCCTTGATGTCTCTCTTTCTGATGTTCTTGATCCTAGTTCTCTCTAAGTTTCTATTGAACTTGCAGGTATGGCACAATGCGAGACAATGTACTTTCACTGAAGGTAAATGCTTTAGATCACTTCATGACCATAACATCCTTGCATCTTTCCCATCTACCATGCTTTTCTGTGATTGTTGTGCTCTTTCCAGAGGGCTAGCATGCTGTGTTTTCTTTCTGCAGGAACATAAACCATGTTCTGCTTTTGGAAGAGCTGGGTGTCAGTATGTTGTGAATACAGTGATTGAACCTGGTCTCCAAGCTCCAAATTGTTGTTGGTGGACTTGTTGTAACAGGCAGTTTTAGCTAATGGAGATGTGATCAAGACAGCAGCTCGAGCTCGCAAGAGTGCTGCTGGGTGGGTTCTTCAAATCTGAACTTCCTCCTCAGAAACTTCAGCATGTACAACATGCAATGATTTTCAGGCATGAGGCAACATGAGTGACTTTTTAATGGGGGAATGGGGAGGCAGGTATGACTTGACAAGATTACTTATTGGGAGTGAGGGTACACTTGGGATAATTACAGAAGTCACACTTCGCCTCCAGAAACTTCCAGAAGCTTCAACTGTAAGTTCATTCCCTTCTCTCACCAACAGGAACAATGACACCTTTGAAAGACCAGCAGTTTTGTTATCATACTCAAAATCATCAAAGTTTCTCCACATTTCAGATGGCCAGGCCAATCACACAGCTTTTGTTCTCTTCAGGTGGCTATGTGCAACTTCAAAAATATCCGAGATGCAGCTGATGTTGCAATAGCAACTATGCATTCAGGCATCCAGGTGTGTGTGATCTGTTTCTGCTCTCTTTTTTCCTTCTTCCTCTTTGATATCACTCCCCAAACCTGTAACATGGTTATTACCCATCTACCTGCTCAAGTCTATTGTTTAATCATTTACAGAGCAAATGGTTGTAAGACTTGCAACCACAGGTGTGTTGAAGCTGCAACAGTAATAGTTAAGTTTGTTCAATGGATAACTCGTTGGCGGACCACTTTAGAAATTGGTGATTCTTGAGGGTGTCAAGGAGTACAAGTGGGATGAGGATATGACATTTAGATGTGAACTACGATTGAAGCTGTAGAAGGCCTTTGTTGAGATGGGACTAAAGACCCTGAATCATCAGGTCCTAACAGCTCAAAGGATAACTTGGAGAACCACCTTGTGCATTCATGACTCATGAAGGGATCAAAGACAACAATTGGAGATGTGATATAGGGTCAAAGACTTTTTGAAGCCTTCTAGAAGGCTTTCATTGGGATGAAACTACTAGATATGGTGAGATGAAAGTGTCTGGAGTTGGGGGTTCCTAGCTGGCTGGTATGTTTTGCTATCCAGGCTTTAAACAAGAGGTGGAGGCAGGACTTAGCAGAGGCACATTGGGGCAGTGCAGGTGTCAAGAGTTGAATTGCTCGATGAGGTGATGATGAAGGCTATCAATCTGGCCAATGATAAAACATTCCCTGAGGAGATAACACTCATGTTTGAGTTCATTGGCACAGGTGCTAATTTTCTTCATTTTGCATGTTTTTTTCCATTCTGTAGCTTTGTCCATTTCAACTCTCTGTGCATAAGAATGCTTGCTGTGCAGAGTAATCAAGGCATAGGTCGTTAATCTAAGTCAGAATTTCCAAACATTAGGAAATGTCCCATTGAAGATTACTGTCAGTAACCAGGAAGAAGGAATACTCTATAGAAGCAAAGTGGTGTTGTCTTTCTCTATATGAAGTTAGAGAGGAAGAAGCTCCCTCCCATGCTTGTCTAGTTGGTTCAGATGGTAAAGATGACGTTGGATTTGGTGTTTTCTTTATAAAGCACTGTGACAGAAGTGTTGTCTCCTGTATGTATAGAAGCATCTGCACTGGAGCAAACGTTACGGGTACAGAAGATTGTGGAGGAGCACAATGGGTCAGATTTTGTGTTTGCTGATACACCCAATGAGAAGGAGGAGCTTTGGAAGGTATGAACCTGCAACTACTTCACAGGCAACCTCACTTGGTATCAGTTTGACAAACTGTATGATGAGGAGCTGAGTTTTGAGGATGTACTGTAACTGCATGGGAGTGCAGATAAGAAAAGAAGCTTTTTGGTCAGCTCTAATACTGAAGCCTGGAGCGGAGGCTGCAGTTACGGTAAGCATCTATTGCATTCTACACAAATCTCATTTCTTTGCAAAATGAATGGCCAGAAACTACTCTGGTGCAATGCCTACTACAACGGTTTCACTTCCTATACTATCAAAGCTGTCTCAACAATGATGCTTCATGCTCCTTTACATCACTCCAGGGTTCCCCCATCGATTACTAAGTGCTGTATGATCCAATCTATGTATACATGGTGATGTTTACCACTTTGAGATAAATCAGATGAACGAGTTTTTCTGTGAGCACCTTGTTGTGGGTTTGGATCATCAATCAAGGCCTGGGGATTGCAGAAATGAAGCATCATATGTTATAGAATGCCATAGGATTAAGCAGATTGTTCAAACTGATTTGCCACCTTCAAGAAACAGGGTTAGATGAGCTAATTTGGCAATAGTGCAATCACATTTGGGAAGCAAAACAGAATGGGATGACATTTGTGTTGGTTGGAGGCTCAAATGAAGCAGGGAGGATGGTGGGGTACAGGATGTATGTGTGCCTCTATCTAAGCTGGCTGAGTGTATTTCTTTATCGAAAACTCACCTTGATGCATCCCCTCTTCCAGCGTACGTTGCTCATTTTCTCATGCTTCATGACTTTCCATAGCCCCTGTGGATGTTGCACAAGCACTTCATCCTCATCTTTGTCTTGTGATCCAATCAACCAACTAGCCCATATGTCAGCATAGAAGGTTTTTCATTTGCTTCTTTTCTCCTTCATTGCTCCAATCCATCAGTGTGGATCATTCTGTAGAGCTTCTGTGGTTTCCTCAAGTGTTTCTTGCCCATTTGCTTGTGTCTATTGGGATTTTAACTGAAGGTTTGTCACTCTCCAAAACATAGGTGACGGTGCAATACTGGAGAAAAACTCAATTTGTGCTAGAGCATGGGGTTTTGCAGGATGATTATATCACATGCTGGAGATGGAAATTTTCATGTGGTCATTTTGTTTGATCCATTGAATGATGAGGAATTGAGGGAAGTGAGAAAACTCTCAGATGGTATGGTGAACACTGCCCTCTTGATGGAAGGTTAGCCCATCTATACATACATGTTCCCCCTTATTTTCCCTCTCATGTTCTCCTCACACAGCCCTTCATGAATGTCCTTTGTTCAATCATGGATTGTGTTGTAATGAACAGCCTAAACCAGACAAAAAAAAGAGTACTAGGAATTGTGCATCTTTGTTTAGAGTAGAGGCATTGTACAATGTGTTATTGTACTTGGTATGATACTGGCTTATCCACATTCAAAATTACACTTGCAGGAACATGCACAGGAGAGCATGGTATAGGTGTTGGGAAAATGAAGGTAAACTTTCTCCTGCTGTCTACCGCAAACTGCAACTCCAAATTGTCCCATCCACTGTCACTTACAAGCCAGAGAAGTATGCAATAGTTTGTAGAGTGTGGAATGGTTTGTACATTTCTCCCAATAGCACAAAAACTGCATTGCAACATACTGCATAGATATGCCCATCTGTCACAGCAGCCTCCTTGCAATATCTAGCAGGAAGCAGAAGCCAAAATATAGTTAATGCCACACTAGTGTACATTTTGGTGATGGTCTGGGTGATGTGTTCTGGAGTGTGCAGTACCTGGAAAAGGAGTTAGGGCGGGAAGCACTGATGACAATGGGGAGTATAAAGCGAGCGCTAGATCCAACCAACCTCATGAATCCAGGCAAAGTTGTGCCTGAAAAGTATTGCTACTAGCATGGTTCTTGTGTCCGGTTACACCACAATTCCTCCTCAGTTAAATAAATTACAGAGTTGCATTTGTGACCCACATGTGCCATAGTTGAGATCATTTTTGCAATAGTTTTAGTTGGTGATCTTTCTTGCTTCATCAAATACTTGGCCCATTAATCAGAATTCCGAAGAAGTGCTGCTTGAATCGAAAATGCCCATGTAAAGAAATGGGCAAAGAAGAAATGGGTGGAGATATGGGCTTTGTGCATGGTTTTATGTTCCCTGAATGCTTGCTTGGGATGCAGAACCTGATCGTTGTATACTTGGTATGATGATGCAACCAAAGAGATGAAACTCCTTGATCTGCTAAAAATGTGACTGCAAGTTGCGGTTTGTGCCGAGATGACTCATTGCCTTCAGATCTGATGATTTTGTATAAATGAAGAAACCATTGAAACTGAGAAAACATTTTCATCCTATGAACACTGCTATAATCGCCACAATGACAAATTCGTGCAAAAAAACAAAAAGCAATAGCAAATCGAAACGAAGCAAAGTTTTCGGGTTTGCAACCGACTGCGAGCTCGCGAAGCGAAGATTTCGTAGCAGCAACCAAACTGAACGCGCGAAGCGAAGATTTCGTGGCAGCAACCGAATGAACTCGAGACCAAAAGATCGGCTGCGTGATTGCTAGAGATCCTGGAGCAAGACATTTGGTGTAAGGATCTTGGTGGTGGGGTCTAGGGTTTGAGGAGGCCGAGGGTTTAACTTCTTCCTCTTGTTCTCATCTCGTCTTCCCCCTTGGTTTTCGGTTGCAGTGAGTGAGTTTTGTGTGTTTTCTGGGGGAGGCTTCTCCTCGCGGTTTTTCCTCGCGAGCGCGCGAGCGCGTCGGAACGCCCTTTTTTTCTACTACTACTTTCCGCCCTATCATTGTCGCCACAAGAAGGCTGCTGCAGGGATTATCAAGTCCTCTGCGACTCGTCGGGAGCATTTGTACAGGCGGAAGCTCTCATACCAACGAGTTGGTGCGTCTTTTGTGGGTTTTTTCTTCGGCCAGGTATTTGTTTCTCACCTTGGTTTCTTGGTATCTGAGTGTTGTACTTAGTTAGAGGACGAGGAGATCAAAAGGAAAAAGAACTAGAAGTGAGGCTTATCAGACCGGTAATGTTTGTGGGTGGGGGCAAGATAGATGCGTGAGCAAAGTTGTAGTAGTGAAGCTTGAGCGCCAGTGGCCATTGGACACTGTGATGATCGTCTTCTGGTCGATGTTCTGTCGCTGCTGCTCCTGTTGTTGTTGTTGCTTGCAGCTTTTTAGGTATTGTCAGTGTAATATCATTTTGTTTTGTTCTCGAAGCACGGTCACGCTATCATGCTTTTTCTGTCTATGTGTTGTAATATCTGTTTCCTCCCATCGTCTCCTTCAGCAGAGGTTACCAATATCTTTTTCCTTTGATACATTGGAAAAACGATAGGGCTGGATGGAGGTGATGAATAGCCGGTTTGTTGAGGTGTTGGACATCTTGCTTGATTGCCTGACCTCATATGAAAACCTTGTGAATGTTGCACAGTTTGGAGGACCCCTCATGAAGAATATGGGTTGTGTGGGAATCCACCTCAAACTGAATGTTTTGTTTGCAAGTATTGGAAGCTATAGCATATTGTTATCTGATGCACAGGAATCTGGCAATGGTGAAAGTCCTTTAATGGTGATGATGATTGGAGTTACTTGTGTACATGTTGACTGCAATCATGATATCATTGAAGATTTCCTATTCTTGGCTACAGGCTTAACCACAGGATGCACCTCTAACCCATTGGCTGTGCTGCATTGTAGCTCCAGATTTGGAGAGGACACCAGAATTATGGGGAATCAGTGCATTGGCAGCAGCCGTACAAGCAATGATAAGATAGAAACTCCTTTTCCTACTCCCTACAACCCCCACACTTCATCTGCTCCTGCTGTCCACAGCAACCACCACAGCAGCAGCAACACACAGAATGCTCATCCCCCCCCTGTGGCATCACCCGTGCCTAGGCCTCGTGTGTCCCCAAATGTTGGGCATGTGCTTGGCCGACCTCTTGAAGATGTGAACCAGACTTACACGCTGGGGCGGGAGCTTGGTCGTGGTCAGTTTGGAATTACCTATCTATGCACAGACAATAATACTGGAGCAGTTTTCGCCTGCAAGTCTATTGCCAAGAGAAAACTGATGACAAAGGAGGATTTTGAGGATGTGAAACGTGAAGTGCAGATCATGCATCACTTGTCAGGGCATGAGAATATTGTGGAGCTCAAGGGTGTGTATGAAGACAAGCATTTTGTGAATCTGGTGATGGAACTGTGTGCAGGAGGCGAGCTTTTTGACCGAATCATACAGCGGGGTCATTACAGTGAGAGAGCTGCAGCATCACTGTGCAGGACAATAGTCAAAGTTGTGCAGATATGTCACTCATTGGGCGTGATGCACCGTGATTTGAAACCAGAGAACTTTTTGCTTGCTGACAAGTCTGAGAATTCTGCTCTGAAAGCTACTGATTTTGGACTCTCTGTGTTTTTCAAGCCTTCAGAAGTGTTTACAGACATTGTGGGAAGTGCATACTATGTTGCACCTGAGGTGCTGCGGCGCAAGTATGGGCCTGAGGCTGATGTGTGGAGTGTAGGTGTGATTCTCTATATCCTTCTGTGCGGGGTACCACCATTTTGGGCAGAGACAGAGCAAGGTATATTTGATGCTGTGCTACAAGGTGATATTGATTTCAGGAGTGATCCATGGCCTGAAATCTCTCCAGCAGCCAAGGACTTGGTTAAAAAGATGCTACGGCATGACCCAAAACATCGGCTGACAGCCCATGAGGTCTTGACCCATCATTGGATCAAAGAGGATGGTGAGGCCCCAGACAAGCCACTGGATAGTGCTGTCCTGACTCGACTGAAGCAATTCTCAGCCATGAACAAGATGAAGAAGCTTGCACTCAAGGTTATTGCTGAGAGTTTGTCGGAGGATGAGATCATGGGTTTGAAGGAGATGTTCAAATGCATGGACACTGACAACAGCGGAACCATTACATTTGAGGAGCTGAAAGAAGGATTGCAAAAGCAGGGCTCTAAGTTGGCAGAGTCTGAAGTTCGGCAACTCATGCAAGCAGCTGATGTGGATGGAAATGGTACTATTGAGTTTAATGAGTTTATAACAGCAACAATGCATTTGAACAAGATGGAGAAGGAGGAGCATCTATACGTAGCATTCCAGCATTTTGACACAGATCACAGTGGTTACATCACTATTGATGAGTTGGAGCAAGCCATGACAAGAAATAACATGGGTGATGACGCTACCATCAGGGATATCATCAAGGAGGTGGACACAGACCATGATGGGCGCATCAACTATGATGAATTTGTTGCCATGATGCGCAAGGGTACGCCAGGTATGGATGTACAAAGGAAAAGCATGCGAGGCAATAGGACTAGGTGAAAAGTCTTACTTACAGAAAATGCTGCAGAAATCCCCTAAACGAATAAAGCCTAGTCCAAAACCATTGTGCTAAGAGACAACTGTACAACTTTATAACAATCTCAGGCAAAGCAGCTCAGGGAGACAATGAATCAGGGATTATCATTGTGGCAGGTCAAGTATATTTGGATACAAGCAGAGAGAATTGTAGAGGACAGAATTTGTGACATAATGTTGTTCTTGTATCAGCTCATAAGCTGAGTGTTGTCTGTTATGTTGGAGGTAGCTGACTGCTGTAACATCTAATGATATTGTGGAAAAGAATAGCACAAACAGTTGTCATCCTCTTCATGTAGAATTTTTATGGGGAGTAATGGAAACAGCTGTGACAATCTTGAGTTTGAGAAGTGGCAGCATCTTTATTCTAGACAATAGAATGATGACAAAATGGTTACCTGTGTGCCCAAGCATCTTGGTCAATGATTTGATGCGGGCTCTTGAGTAAAAGAAGCCTAAAAGAACATGTACATTGAACCATTTTCATAAGTAACTATTTGAATGTATCAGCTGATGGATTCTTGAGCAAATGAATGTCACACTGGTTTCTACACTTCTAATTCTCTCTATGGACCCATTCAGTTTGGCAATTCCTCTGTCAGTGTTTTTGTTTTAGTTCTAAGCAGATGAGACTACCATTGTATGTCTAGATTATATTTGAATCCTCACCAAAGGATCATACTGCCAGTGGACCAGATTGTTAGTATCAAAGGAATCAATCATGGGAAACTAATCCTGTACCTTTTCCACTCATAATTTGGCAATAATCCTACTCAGCAACAATTTAATGTTGTTTCTGCAACACTCTTCCTCTGTAACTACATTATTCCATACATAGTGTTCATGATACACAAAGATACCATGCAGTGCGTTAATCGTGCTTGGAATTCCTGTACACTCAACAGTTTGGAGAAGGTAGAGGATCTTCTTTGCTGCTGTTTAGGATCTAAGGGGTAACCCTAAACCCTACTTGCTGCCCACAAGATAGAGAGAATAGTTACCAACCTCATTAATGAAGTTCATTTCAAGTGAAAACACAAGAAAATGTAATAACTGGAAACAGAGAGAGCATTAGAAGGGGAGCTTGCAGATTATGACAATAGCAACACAAGAGGAGACCCCGAAAATCATTTGGCCAGACCTTGAAAATGAAACCTGAAATGGAACTCTCAACTCATCTTTAAATTTGTATGGTGGAGAGCAAAAAAGGGCTCTTTCCAAAGACAAGCTCAGCTAACTTAACTGAAAGAACACAACCACCACCATCACAATTCACTTTTTTCTACTCTATCTCATCATCTCTCCTCTGCAACTTTTCTACACTCTTCAGGAGTTTGATGCACAATGCCGCGCTGCATTAAACATCTGGAAAGTTCTTTGTTCCCAGATGTTTTTGGAGGACCAATCTTTTTCTTTCTCAAAATCAATTCAATTGAATGCCATATTTCATGGCCTTTGCTGTACTGGAGCCCCTCTTGGAAAAGGGTGACTGCCCACTTTCAAACCAACTGCAGTAGAAGTTTGACTCCGTGTATGATCTCAGTTGCTTGAACACATTAGAGGTGGATAAACATTAGGTACCTGAGCTGGACTGTCCTGTTGCAATGGTGCTCCATGGGTCCAAAAAGCTCTGAACTAGCCTGATTACCAACACAGATTTGTTACCCATAGTACAGAGGGTGCCATCTCATCAGACACAGCCTGGACACCAACTTCAATGACACTGCTTCAAGCAGGCAATCTGCCTTCTGTTAGAAGCGGAAATCAGGCTCCACTTCCATAGCCCATGCAAATTTTGCTAACAATGACTTGTTGAAAATCTGTAAAAACATGAACAATTCAGGTGTCAGGAATTTTCCAACAATTTGGGAACTTTGATGGCTTACAAGTGGCTTTGTGTTACTCAATTTATCACCAGCTACCCAACTATTCCACAATTCTAGTAAAATGAAATCATCCTTAGGCAAAAGACACAACTATAAACAAGGATGAAGACAACCTTCTCAATTGGCACCTCATGAAGTTTGCACCAAGCAACTGTGATACGTGGGTCCATGTAATTGATCTTAGAAGTCCCCAATGCCACTGTCTTAAGATCATCCTTAATTCTCATGTCAAGCCTCATTTTTTCTACCTTTTGCCTGGTTGCAGCAATCTTCTTCTCCAACCTGTGACATCCATCATGTCCAACTATTTTCTTCAACATAGAAAAAACGACCCCTCAAACTAAAACCTGCTGACAACTTTTTCAGGCTCTTTATAACATTACAGAAATGGTAATTCTTTCCCAAGACTTCCTAGAAATCACAAAGACTTTCACATTGGGACTTTTGGCTCCATTAAGACAGTACTTACAGCAAAAAGACCTGTCCTTGCACTTCCAAAACCATACCTGCTCCTACAGACCCATTCCTTACCACTTATTTGCCCTGCAAGCAACTTACTCTACCAGCCTAAGGATTGCACAATAAACATCCTGTTACCACAATATACATGAATAATACACACACACATATATACAGCTTCATCAGTACCGAGAAATTCTCAATAGTTACCTGAATTACACCTGAATTTTTTAAGAGATGACCTAACAACGAGGTTATGGATATTTCAGATCCAACAGTATAACAGCAACCAATCAGCAAGCATGATTAAAAGAGAAAATCCCAACCAAAAAAGAAAGCATAAAATTGAGGAACAGTTTCAACAACAGTGACATCTGAGTGGCAGCCCCCTAATCCACAATATTGTGAAAAAACAATGGCAACACCAAACACAAATGTAGTGGTCAATGGTCAGTAAGCCTACATATGGTGTTCCTACCAGATCTAACCAGAAGCACAAATTTCTGTAAAGTTGGTCAGCAGGATGGCAAGAGGGACTTACGCCTCAGGATTTTGATTCTTCTTAACCTTCCCATCTGAATCTTTTAATGGAGGCTTGCCTTTTTTTGCTCGATCCAGATCTACCTCTAGCTCCTCCAACAATGCCTGCAGCCAGCAAGAATTCATAACATTTTAAGTCCTTTCCACTTTTCAGGTAGCCTAATGTTGTCAACTGCATGGCCAAGCAAAGAGATTTAGATCATTTGATAGCTGATCTCAATAGCAGATACAGCTGTTCATATGTGAAAAGCACAGTACCAGAATGAACTAGAATACAAATCTAAACAAGTTCCTCATAGATCCAACACAAAGTGTTTTACAAGCCTCCTCTTAGAATGGTGTTTTCTGTGCAAGGAGACAAACCTCCATCTCCGTCATCTTGCCTTCCAGCCTTTCCATTTGGGCACCATGTCCCTTTGATATTGACCGTTGATGATTACACAAAATCGCCACCTGCAACAAAGATATGGGTGATCAATTTAGAAACATGCCCCTACAAAATACAGAGATTGATGAAGTTGCAGAAAAATCTCCACAACAACAATTAAAGGTAACATGACAATGAGTGCAGTCATAACCTCATGAGAGTCGCTCACAAAGTGACAGACCATCACCTTCATCACGAACGGCAGTGACAAGCTGCCATGACTACTCACTGAGTTCATCAGCTCCCAACAGTGGGTGTAGATAAGCATATAATAATCTTCCCAAAAACTTGGGCAAACGATTATACACAATCTGCATCCTGAGTTTCTGTTGCCTTTCTGGAAGCAATGGGAAGACTCAGACATGATGTTGGCTAGCACTCAAGAGACATTGCTTCTCAAGAGACCATGCCCCTACAAAATACAGCTGAAAGAGACACAAACTTTACTTCATAGACACAAAGTTCTTTAAAACCAACAAAGTTCTTTGTTACATGTCAAGATAATGTTACTGACCTCCTTGTTCGCACGTTGGTAATCAGCAATCTTCTCAATTGTAGTGTCCCCACTGGTATCTTGCAGCTGCCAATGGAAAACAGCTAACTTGGTCATATTGAGTAGAAATCTTAACAGAACTCTAAAGAATCCCACCCAACAATTCTGACCAGGTGTCTTCACAGAAAACTGTCAGACCTCTGTGATTTTCATCAGTAAATCCTTAACAAACTTTCTATCCAAAGAACCAAAATTGTCTTTGTCACAGTACAAGCATTGAGACTAGAAAAGAACAGGCTGTCCAGAATTGCTCGCACAACAAACCATTATATAACCGGTACAGCTGTAGGCATCATCATTGAACAAACAAAAGCCTGCTAATAATACCAGATCAGATTGGTCATAGTACCAGTTTGTCAAGGGTGATTGAGGCATTGTAGGTACGAAAGACTTTAGCAGTTAGGCCTGGCATAATAGCTTTCAGGTGGAGATTGAGCTTGGTTGTGTCCAGCTTGTCAAAAAGGTCCTTCCCCTCTGCCTTACCTGCACAATCCACCATAATCAGCACTGACTTCCCTAACATATCAAAATGCCCTTCCAAAGACAGTGATGCAAACCAATGCTATAGACTACATAGCTAATTTAGTGTTCGCTTGAAGGCATCTACTAGAAACCTTCTACTGCATTCCATGCCTCTTCTGCAATTGCTTCTCCAGGAAAGTCAAAATATTGTGGAACAGAGTTCAGAAGCAGATCCACATATACCTTTTTTGAATTGACCAATGGCTTTGTAGACCTTTTCCTCAACCTCCACAGTGTTGAAGTACCTAATAGAGTCCTTTCCGAGAAAATCAAACTGTCATATAGATAGCCACATTGAGTAAGAAAGTTAGAAACAACGATCCAAATGCCCTTGAGCCAAATCATCCAACTAGTCAAATTCCAAGATAAGGCAGTGCTGGACTTAGAGCAGATGATTGGACTAGACATAGACATTGAGGATACAGGATGGGACATGGAACTGGGACAAGAAGAATGAAGGTTTTCAGTAGATAGAGTATGTGGCAGAAAAGCAAAAGGCACCTGAAGGGAATTAGGAGCAATAAGAGTAACATGCTCCACTTTAAGAGAGCAACAACCAACTGTATCAGCTTCATCCTCATCCTGTCACATAGAAAAAGAGACCACTGTCTTGATGTGAAATCACTCATAATTGCCCTTTACAGGTATATATATTGTAGTTATGGGAAGTCTCTCAAGGCACAACCTGTTAAGGGTATCCTTTCTTTGTCACAACCAAGACAAGTTATTTGATGTGAAGGAAAACAGGAGGGCTGCCAAAGAGGGACGGACATTGGAGGCTAATGCATATGCTAGGCCAGAACTGGTTTAACCCCACTAATCTGTTGACATTTTCTTGAAGGACATGCTTGAGATATCCTCATAGTCTATAACAATTCACATCTGCATACAAGCTTTTTATCTTATCCAGACTTTGTCTGGGACATCCATGATGTAATCTTGATTTTCAATCATATATGCTTGATACTCAACTTTCTTCCTCTATGTGGTCTTCAACTACAAAAAATGGGACCTTGCTCTGAAAATAGACATTTCTGAACACTGGTTTTAGGGCATTTTGTGATCAAATGAAACCTGGGATATCAACTTGCGCTAAAGAGACCATGGCACAAAGATTCTGAGATTCACCTTTTCATTCCCAGCACGAAGAGCAAGGCGATCAATGAGATAAGTGGCAACAGCAATTTGCTTTCTGGTGGGATCTGATGATGAGAAATCCATTGTGTATGTCTTCCGGATGTCAGCTATATAATCCTGCAAAGTCACATTCCCACTAGTGTTAATATCAATAGAGCTTATCTCCCCAGCAGCATCCAGAGCTCAAGGATAAGAATTTCAAAAATGCTGTGTCCAAACAGAATGCAAGGCACGCTATCCAATTTGGTGTCCAATACATTCACACAATTGTGATGTAAATGGACACCATTCTCTAGGTTGGTGAAAATGTAGCAGCTCTCGGGATGTGGCTAAAGTAAAAAAGCTACTTGTCACAGGGGTGTGGCTGCAAAGCCAAAATTTGTAGTGGCATGGGATGAAATATGTATTGAGAGGACATGTTCCATTTAGGGCAAATTCTGATGCCACATAAATATCTTCATAAGTACTGAAAACTTCTACATACTGACAAATTAAGTCCACCTGAATAGAATTGAGATATGATCACACCAGGCATCTATGTGTATGCCATGTCCAGTCAAGAACACAGTCTCTCACTATCAAGATGAAAGATAATAAATGGGCACAGGACAAACTGCTCCATGATGCCCAAGACATCTGACATTAGTCACCCTGCATGGATAAGGATGAGGATAATACCTTCAGGACTCGTGCCTTATCATATTTCTGCATGTCACTTTGGCCCTTGAGGTTGCTGCTGGGTGCCAAAAACACGTACTTGAATTCCTTATTGTTTATGGGGTCATTCCAGAATGCTAGCCATGTAACAGTATTATCGTGCCTTATCTCTTTCCACCTGTATTACACCAAGTCACCAATCAAGATAATCACCTCTAGATACAGAATGCATCTTTTGATAGTTCATGGACACTCAAAAGACACAAAAGTGGCTTTCTACAAGAATGAAGGTCTAGTGAAGGAAGCCCACCTGCAACCAGGTATTGGGCATTCGGGAATAGGAGCATCTTTGCCAATGTTAATAACAATATCCTCTGGCATTATCCTGGTCTTCAATTTCCCCATCTACAAAAATATCAACACATGCATATTTGGCTCATGAGAACAGGCAAACAAAAACTCAAAACCAAGCTCAACTATTTCACAAACCAGTTCAAACTTTCTCATCTTTTGACATCAGCTTTAAAGAACCAGAGCGGATCAACTTGCCTAACTTGCATATCGTCTTAAAACTAATGATATAATAATCTGGTTTTTCTTCCCAAACATGAACTCTACTGGCTTGATACCAAGCAGTTACTCAGCAGCAAATCCTGTAGATTGACATCCACAAGCTTTGAAGGGTCCGAAACCCTAACATATCACCTATCAAATATACTTAAGGTATCTCCAACAGAGCAGTATGATGTATTCTACAATTTCATATGCAACAAGCATAAAGGATTGCCTCTGTACAATTTAGAACTGCAGAGCCAATATCAATACAATTGCAACTGGTATTTAGGGGAAGGATCTAGTACCATTTATTATTCCCTAGAACACCATTGCAAGGGCACAGCATAACTTGGGATCGGATCTATAAGTAGAGGGGATATCAGACCTTGGGATGATCACCACGGCCCCGAAAGAGACCTGGAGGCTCCACCCTAAAATTGCCAACCTGTTTTTCCACCAAAACAATGTCATTATTAAGGAATGTCACCTCACTGCATGAGACCTAATCAACAGTCAGAGAGGTCATAAAAGAAATAAACAACAATTAGGCAGTTACTTTTCCTTTCACTGCTATTCCACAGAAGTAGCTATCCAGAATGTAACCCAGAGCCTTATGCTTAACAGATGAAACCATCCTGCTGAATTGGTCAAGGATAATCAAATCATCTCAGTTCCATAAAACTGCACATCTCCCAACTACAACACCACAGATATAGAACATACACAATAGCATCATAGATCAGAAAGGTAAGCACAACAAACAGAAATACGCTTTTGTCTACCTTTTCCTTCACACCATCAACAAGTGCCCACATGTACTTATCTTCAGCTTTTAGTTTCTCCTCTTTTGCCCTTTTCTTTTCCTGAAAAACTCACAGACAATGTAACGTTAGCAAAAATATATAGCCACCTTGTGTTTCTTGTCTTTCAGACCTCTGTTTTCCTGCATAATGCTACAAGCTGTCCTTTACTGATAATTAGGTAGGAATGCTACAGAAATGAAGGCCAGGTCTACACCTCTGCAGACATGCTCTTCTTTCTCTCCTTCTCTGCTTGGGCCCAATCATAAATGGGAGTGAAGTCACAAAGCTCAAACTTCTTGATCACATGGCCCTTTCCAAGTATTGCTTTCCAATCTTCCCAAAAGTTCTTGAGAAATTTTGGCTTTGCAGCATAATCCGAGTCCTTCATAACCGCAAACATAGTTGCCACCTGTTGAATCCAAGAGCATTTACTCATTAAAAATAAGTCAGGATTAAATAGAATTCCACAAGTCCATCTCAATCAATTTGGCTGCATATATAAGACATTATACTCATACAGAATGCATGCTGCAGCTCATCCTTCAGCATCCTCTGTCACAATGGTCATTTACTCTGACTCCAATGTAGGCAAGACTGTGTTCGATCACATTTACCAAAGTCTATTCGGTTTACTAGAACTCTCAAGAACTTAGGGAGAATTACATGAAGCTCACCTCTTCCTGCTCATTTGTGAGATCAACTGGTTTCCCATCATAGAGCATCTTCACACCATGACTTTCATAGGGAGGGGGGAAGATGACACCATTATGTTCCAAAGTTTGCCACTTTTGGCCTTCCCCACTTCCAGGCTCCTTCTTGGTCTTTGTTATTGTTACCTTGACCACCTTTTTCTTTTTCAAAAGCTTCTGAGCTTTCGCCTTTTCTAGAAACTTCTTGGCAGCATTCGCACTGCATCCAGAGCTTGACGATGCTTTTGTTTTCTGTTGCACTAATACAGTTTTTTTTATGGAACTGATGGAGGGTTTGCGCTGGGCAATAGGCACATCATCTTCGTCGTCATCATCATCTGACAACTCCTCCTTTACTCGAGACTTGCCAACAAAGGATGGCGAGACCTTCAGGCACATCCACACAGTGAGAAAAACTCCTATGCATGTCCAGCTTAGAAGTGCACACAATGGCTGTACAACTTCTTAGAAAGCTTTCTGCTGCAATTCCAACTTACCTTAATCTTTTTCTCAGGAACCAAGCTAGGTTTAGCCTGAGCTGGCCGTTTTGTGCTTCCAGTCTCTATTGTCATCACCTTGACCAGAGACTTCTTTACCGCATTTGCATTGGATGTAGAGCTTGGCAATGGCTTTGATTTCGGTGGTGTTGCCAGAGTTGTTTTAACAGAAGTGATGGAGGGCTTCCGCTGTGCAAGAGGCACATCATCTTCGTCATCGTCATCATTGTCTGACAATGGCTCCTTCTTTGGCTCAGACTTGACGACTGGAGAAGGCAAGGCCTTCAACCACATCCATAAGGTCAGACAAAACCTCCAAGCAGATTCAGACCCACAAAAATGCTCCTCACATTTACAAACTTCTTAAGAGAGCAATTTGCTGCAAGTTTGACAAAAATAAATCCTTATTACCTTAAGCTTTTTCTCAGGGGGTGCACTAGCTTGAGCCTGAGCTGCTCGTTTTGGGCTTGCAGTATCTGCCATCAAGGCATTCTTCTTCAACGAATCCTTCCGAACATATGTTCTAAATGGTTTCCGGTCAACAAGAGGCTTATCATCATCAGAATCATCATCCATTGGCTTCACTGCAGCATGTACCTCCATCTCTTTTTTCCCAGGAACTCGCCGTGCCAACAAAGGTTTATCATCATCAGAGTCACTACTAGTATCCATTTTTATACCTAGAGATTACCACAAACACGGCATCATTCTTTGTAACACAGTAGTGGGCTGAATGTGCATCATTCACATCTCTCTCTATCTCTCTCTCTTGCATGGCTGCATTTCCACCTGAAAGACAAGTATTGACATGACTTCTCTGTGGCCAATAGGAGCTGACTTCCATTCATTAAAAGGTTTCTATATAAACCTCTTGAAGACAAAGCCCTTTTGTTACTAATCAGTTTGTACTGAACCCCGTCGAAACTTCGAAAAATGTGAAGAAACTAGAAACGAAACCTTGCCACGAATGCAAAGCTTTGATTGCAAAAAGAGAGCCAAAAAACCACGTCCTCTGACAAGGAGAGAGAAAAGATTCATAAAGAAAGGATAGACCCGCTGAGAAGAAAAGGGATACACCAAAAATTTAAAAACAAACAAAATAGAGAAAGAAAATGAGAGAGAGAGAGAGAGAGAGAGAGAGAGAGAGAGAGGGGTGGGGGCGGTGGGGGAAAGAGTTACCAATATAAGATGATGGCTTTGCCGATAAAATCAATAATCACTTAGGCCAAAACAACGGATGTAGCAAATTAGCCGTCACTTGTAGTCTACTAATATCCTGCTCCACGATCCTCCAAGGCGTCCTCATGGTTACGAAGCAGCTTTTCAGATTCACGTGAACCTCCCGAAAGCTTCCGACATCGCCATGCTTGCAAGGTTCCTGAGATCTCTCGATAAAAAATTCAAAATTCTCCTCAGAACAAAGTTGCTCTCTGGTCTTGATTTATTTTTTATTTTCAAAATAGGCAAGATCCAGGCCAAAAAATCCGATTTGCTTGGAGAGAGAAAAAGCAAGCAAGCAGGCATGCCGGCAGGCAAATTGTAGCGATGAGAGTGCGTGCAACAACAAAAATACAACAGTGCGAAGCAAGGCAGCAAAGCGACAGAGAAGAGAGAGAGAGAGAGAGAGAGAGAGAAACCAAATAACCAAATTGGTATGGGGTCTTTTCGCGCTTCGCCAAACCCTAATTTCGTGGCTTGTGATTGGCTCCCTAAGACAACGCATTCGGAACGTGTGTGTTCACTGTGTGTGATCAGATCACATTTTTATTTCTAAATTTTACTTAATCTTTTTTTAAAATTCATTTTATTTTTTCTTCCATTTTTCAAAAACAATTCATATATTTATTTATTTTCTATTTTTTCCAAAAAAAATCCATATAGCCTACTTATTCTTCTATATTTCAAAAAATAAATAAATTATTTATTTTTTTATCCTTTTATTCTTTTCAAACAAAATTCATCCAAAGAGGGGGGGCGGGGG
>Ga0209208_10002626_pt1 | contig 25780 bp, 11 predicted proteins | sample S1TSphfallax_3_FD_187694 | JGI IMG/M metagenome (GOLD analysis project Ga0209208, IMG submission 187694) | Host-associated microbial communities from peat moss isolated from Minnesota, USA - S1T2_Fd - Sphagnum fallax MG (SPAdes) (version 2) | ecosystem: Host-associated > Plants > Peat moss >...
AAGACAACCATGCATTTCCATGCAAGAATGATGGGGCGCCGTCACAACAAGTCGGTTGATGTAATAAAGTCTAGAACCCAGGGTTAGATCGAATTGCACACTAGCTAGACAACCTCCTTTCACATTATGTAGCCACAAATATCAACATGTGAGACAAGATTGGTGTTTCAAGTGTTGAAGTTTCTTGAATGAATACATTCAATGGTCATTTGCTTCCATCTTCATGTCTAACAAATGATGTAATAACCAAATTGCATCGATTGGGATTTTTGTACTAAACATAGATTTGACTTAATTTGTATCCTTTTTGGAACATGAATCTTGATGATTCAACAACTTTGAAATCATTTTTGAAAAATGAAAATTCATTTTTGGAAATTGACGAAGGAATGCACATCAACAATTTAAAGATTCAATCCCTTCACCATAGATCATGCTCAATTTATCCTTGCATATTTACAAGTAAATTAGATAGTTGGCATATCACATATGTTTGGATGGGGCAACATTCATGAATTGATTTTAATCATATTAATTATATTGCAATGTGAAGAATATTTTATACAATTTCAATTCCTATGACATCGAATCAAGCCATGGCACAAGGTGTTTAATGTAATAATATATTTGATGGCACACTTTCAATTTTTTCAAGTGGTATTGGTGCTAATTTCCAATCTTACAATATAATTTTTTTAAAGACTTGTTCATTCTATATATTTTCACAAACAACAAGACAAAAATTTCAAGTTGGTTATGGCAAATTTACATATTTTATTGAAGATTCTCAATCTTCTCAAAATGTGGATGAACTCCATTTGTGGACGATGAACTAAATGTTGATGGACATGAAAATTAGGCATGAATGGATGATTGATAAGCTAAGTTACTTTGAATTATCATATGAAATTTCAAATATATTGATTCATACTTATTTCTAAAATGACCTATGATGGAATTGATTACTAAATGTCATCCATGACAAGGAATTGTGACATATTACTGATGAGTATCCTTGCAAAAGTGTACCTAACATGTTTGATGTTAACATCATTCAATAGTCAAGGTCTTAAAACTTGGGGATTGAAGGCGTTTTGTCACAATTATGACCTTGATATTCAACTTGAACACATCATGTGTTGAATAATTTTCAAGTTGTTCTTAAATGTAGCACCATGTTTATTAAAGCTATAAAAGCGTATGATCAAAGTTCAATTGTTGTTTAGTTTTTATACATTTGTGTCTTTTGGATCAATTAGAATTTGGTGCAATAGAAAAAAAAGATACTAATGAATAAAAGCATATGGATTTATTTAGTTAATAAAATTATCAATGGTGAAAATCACTATTTAAATCATGTGACCCACAAATCCAATGTGCCAAATATGTTATTCATCTTCATAAAATATACCGTCATTTGGGTTATCTTGGCTTGTTATAGATAATCAATTCATGTAATGTCATATGCAAATTATTCAATTTGAAGCATCTAATTAACACAAAACACCAACCATAAAATGTATGTAATCAAGATTATGGAATAAATAAACACTTCATGATGAACATGGATATATGGACCAATTCAAAACCCCAAACACATGAATTCATGGAATGTTTTGGAAATATATTTGAGAAATATGTTAAATTTATTAGAGAACATACAATTTTATGGATATTTTTAACACACATTTGAGGATATCATTCAACATTTGGAAGCATGTTGTGATGGAGATGTACATAGATCATTAATTTCCCACTTTTCTTTTTTTTGGGTATGCCCGTATTATGTTAAACTAAAATATTTTATGGAATTCAACATGATTGAAAAACCATGGACATACTTATTTATTCGTCTATGTGATGCCCATAATACCTAGCTCCTTTCTCATTATAAAACTTTTTGGATATATGTAGCTTGTCACAAATTATCATGTACATGGGTTCAAACACACTCAAAGGAGCTAAAATGATTACTTTTTCGAAGGACTACACATCCTTTTGTCCAAAAATATTTTTTCATAAAAATTGAATTTTTGAACGAATGTTTTTACAACTTGTTACTAAATATGTTTATAGTTGCCCCAATATATCATACGTTGTGTGTTAATCATTATTGAATAAATGTGAATTTTTTAAAATGTGAACTTAGCTACAACATTGTTTGATACATCATGTACATTATACTCTAATTACGTGGTAAAGGATTTTTGAAATATATTTGAAACATTTTTTAATTTTTTTAATTTTCACATTTTTAACATTGTTGAGTGTTTTTTGAATGTGATTATAATAGTTTTTTATATTATACATATTTATCATCAAAGTTCTTTTATGAGATGAAAAATAAGAGAGTTAATTATAAAATATCCTCATATGATGCACATGTTGTTCACTTTTGAAAGTCCTTCAAAAAAAACTTCAAACATAATTTTTTTAGTTTGAATATCCTAACATTTATTTGAGTCATTTAGCACAACTTTCCATGATACCATGGTTTTCAAATGGCAAAACACAAATATATTTATAATAGTTTACAATTGTCATTTTGATTTGATGCCCTTTTTGACTCTTTTGAATGTGTCAAAGGCCCACCCATTGTCATATTTATATTTTAAGATTCCATAACACATGTCCAAAAGGAGGATACCTCTAATTTAAACAAATGAACATGGAAATTTCATCATTTGAAGGTGTTGCATGCATGGCAACAAATTATACATTTACATGTCAAAATTTGAAAAAATGTTTTTAAAAAGAATGGGTGTATCTTCAAATTTGTTCATTCTCCATTTATTTTTGAATTTCTTATCAAATTTAAAAACCTTCCATAAATCAATAACTTGAAACTATTATAAGTACCAATTTTGATGGAAGTCACAACCACGTGTCACTTAATCAAACCAACGAACTTTTAAGCATTTAATATTTGTTTCATCCAAATTACCAATTTAATCATTTTCATGAACATGTTGACTTGGAGAAAGTTTGGGACTTCTTGAGCATTTGTTTGGAATCATCAACATCCACCCAATGTTGCAATGAAATGCACATTGGAATCCAATTCCAAATTGAAGTTTCACCGTCTTTATCAAACAATCCCAATCATCCTTTTTTTTGCTCTAACGATTAACAAGTGCCAAGGATTGACCCTTTTAGGAGCTATCTTGGCCCACTCCTCCATTTGTTGTAATATAAACCCCTAAGAAAAAATATTGCATGTCGTTCTTTCATTGGTGAAATGCTTGGTAACCTTGCCTATTTTCAAACCCTTTCCCAAGTTGTTTTAGAATACATTTTACTTGGAAAAATTTGCCCCACCAAAAAAAAATGTCTAAAAGCTTTAGAGTAGATCATTTAATGCACATATTTGCATAATGCATTTTGAAAATTACACCACATACATTCTATTATCCAAGAATTTTGATTTGACTTGCATTATCTCTTAATTTCATCATTTACATCTCTATGGTTTATACATACATTGTAAAAAAAATAAAAATGAACTAGATAAATCATTATTTTTAAATGGTAGATAATGTAACATAATATTTAAAATCATTTAACATGAAAAATAGTTATATAAAGGCGAGTTTTTGATTATTAATAATGTAAAAATACATGAAAATTCTTAATTATTTTAATAATTTCCAAAAAACCAAAAATAATCTCAAAATAAGGGGAAAATAAATTCAAAGTTCAATTAATCTTTAAATTTTACTTTTATGATCATTTTTAAATTGAAAGGGAATTATATTATATTATAATTATTATATAAGTATGAATTTTATGATTATTCAACTTCATGCTGAAAATGGAAGTTATGAATTTTATTACCACAAGTTGAGATGTGTGTGGTTTTCATCACAAGTGTTGCATTTGGATCCATCTTAAGGATTTATGCAATCACCATTTGTAAAAATAAATAAATAAATCATTGGGAGGATTGCTATAGGTTGACAATTTAAGTACATAATTATAACATAATTTACAAACCATTACTATGAAATGTTTACGATTCAATTAGAAATGCACGATCAAAATATTAATGTCAAGTTTTCATCACAATTGCATGATTAGCAACATGAATAAGCATGCAAATCATGAAAGGATTACAATTCAATAAATTAATTTGATTACAAGTATTCAATATTTAAATGTTTCATTTGTTCAATTATATGATTACAATAATTACAATAATTACCATGAATATTAAATGATAAGTTAAAACAATTATACATGGTATAAACTTCATCAATAAATACTAAGAAATGAATTTAATCACAATTTGTATCAATTGTTAATAGTGAATTCAAATTTTACCATTTGATGATTTGTGGCTTTTAAACTTGTAACTTACAAATATTCATTTGAATGAAACAACATAAGGCATAAAATCAAGCATTAAAGTTTGAATAAATAAAATATTTAAGCCCATAGTTGGGATTCCCGTGGTTCCCATGGATGTTATAATTAACAAAGGGAGAAAAACATTAACATGTGCATGCATAATGATTTCAAATGTTCGATCAAATTTATACTCAAAATTTTCTTCCTTGTTTCATTTTTTCCCATCACCATATTGCCTTGTTTCATTTTCTCATGATCATGTTACATTGATGTTTCAATTTTTCATTTAATTATTATCAAAATTTTCATATTGAATTGTTGCTCCCATTTTCACATACAAAACACAAACATAATTTTTAAAAAAGATAAACCATGGGCATGAAAACGCATGTTAAGTGCCTTTTCATGTCCATATTGGTGGCTATGGATTAGTTAATTAGGTTTGGAATAGGTATAGATATGAATGGCACAAACAAATATATCTATAAATAACATCCATTATTATTATTATTATTATTATGATATAACATAGATAATGTGGACATGAAAAGGCACATAATAAGTGTATTTTCATGTCCATATATATAGGTGGGGAGGGGAAAAGGGGTAGGTTATTAGGTTTGGAATATGTAGGTATGAATGGCACAACTAAACAAACAAACAAAAAAATTAAATAAACTTAAAAGAAAATATTGAATGTATTCTAATAACATGTGTGTTTGACTTTACATTATTGTGAGGCAACTTTTTGTCCCTCTATTCCCGGTTCTATGAAATGACTATACTTGAAGGTACATATGCCATTGGTGAAAGAAAAATGCAAAGTGTATTTATAGATATTAAGTTATGTTTGTAATTGAAACCAAATAGCTTGCCTCCTATCCATCATTTATGATTTAAAATTGATAGATATATTTTCCAAATTTAAACATTCCAAATCTTAAAATTTTATATTAAATTGTCATTCATTAAACAAAATTTTAAAAATTCAACACCATGTTAAACTTGGCAATAGACCTCCAATAATTTAAAATAATATTCCTATCACATGCATTATCCAAATCTAGTTTGTTTTAGCTCATTAAAAAGCTAGCTACAAGGCACATCTACCTATTAAATTCCAAGTTTTTCACTCAAACCAATAAGAAGTTGTGCTACCAAACCTAAAAGGGTTTTACGAAGGTAGAAAGTTCAACTTGGCAACAAACCTCTAATCATTTAAAATATTATTCCTATCACATACGTTATTTAAATTTGGCTTTCCTTAATTCATTAAAAAACTAGCTACAAGGCACATCAGTGATGTGCTCCCAAGCTCCTTGATAGACTCAAATGTGAATATGAAATGAAAACAACCGAAGAGCGAGGAGTTGGGGACACGTTCCTTGATTCGTAGCACTTTGGGGGTAGAAGGGTGCGTTCGAGTTTCGGGATAGGACTAGGAGGAATGACAAGCATTTAATCACACACATGGACCTACACAAACCAAACAACAAGTTGGTTAGTGCATGGTTGGAACACTTTTGGTGCTAAGATAAGCCATGGGCAAACTCGGACTCACAAGACTCACCACAGCCTAGATTTGGGGGAAGCCACCACTTTCCCCCTTATAGTATACTCTATGCCTCTCCACGAGGCCCACATCTAAATGACATTTTGTCTCGGGACTCCCAAGTGGGAGTTATGAAATTCTCACATCTAGGACTTTCGCAATTTTGGGGGCCCATAACTTTGCGTCCAGACCTCTGATTGAGATGACGTCTGAAGCAAAGTTGTAGCCCTCGTCAAGAGCTTTTCAAAGGTATGATGCATGTCACCTACACACGAGGAAATCAGGGTGATTCTTGACTTTTAGTGGTCGAGAGTCAAATTGTCAAGTTGACTCTCGGCCCTTCTTTTTGTCATAACTTGTGTTTCAAATGTCCAAATGGGTCATGCAAGCCCCTTTTAGACACTTATGTTCCAAGAGCTTTTTAATGATATACTCCAAAAAATAATTCACTAGAAGAAAAACTATTGCTTGCAACCAATTTTCACAATTAAAAAGTTTCAATTGCAACTTTAAAATGTGGTTTGTAATTGAAAATAGTTGCAAGCAACATTCTTTAATTACAAAAAAATGATTACAAACAATAGTTTTTCTTTTAGTGTTTGTATACAAATCAACGCATCAAGATTATTAACAAGCACGTGGATTTTTGCAAGTTGCATTTGACCCAATAGAATTATAAACAACCCACTAAAATGTGCAAAAGTGGACAAAGTCTAAAAAGTATGTCCATTGTTTAAAATACCATTTATTGGGGGTTATGACATTTATTTACCCCTTTATGTGTTCAAAGGGAATTATAATATAATGCTTATAAAGCTTTTGAGAGGAAATTTAATGATTGACTATTGGCATAATGACCATTTTGTTAGCTTTTGTTTAGCATTTCCCTAATTCCCCAATGAATATTATGGAATACCTGCTAGACTTAATAAGTGGCACCATGTGTTCACAGTTTTGAATTATGAATGTAGTTTTCTTCCCATTAGTGACCATATAATATATAAGTTATTCACACCCCACTAACAATATTTTTTTCCCAATTGTGGTTTCCATTTTGGAGTCATAGTCATTTTGCAATCAACCCATTAGAATTCCAAAATACGAAAACCACCAAATACATGATTTTTTAAAGCCACTCTAGCAAAAATCTACACCCCCTGATGTTTTTTATTCATTGCATTTTCTTCACAAATCAAGTAAAACATCACATTTGAAAGCAGAATGTTTTCCCTTGAGTTATGTTTAGTAATTGCATTGACAAATAATATTACTAAATGTGTAGTAACAATGGTGGTTTTTGAAAATGATTAGTGATCAACATTAGTGATAAAAACTATGGTTAGATTTTACAACGATGCATTACTAAGTTTTTAGTAAATGCTTAATCTTGGATGTAAACTCTTTTTCCAATTTTGAGGTGGTGTTGATCAATGATTCATTTGCATGTATGCAAGCTCTCCTTTTCCAACTATGGTGGTCAAGGTAAGAAGGATGTATTTGGAATCCACGTTGATTTGTTTAGAACTAAATATTCAAAAAATCTTGCAAAAGCTTTGTGTTGGAAACAACATCATTCAAATTATTTTGAATAGGTCAATTATTTAAAAATTGTTTGAATTTGGATATCAAGTAGGACCTTGATAATAAAGTTAGTGTAGTTGTAGAAACCTAGTGTTCCCCACAATCCCACTAACACATTGTTCATAATTTTGAGGGATTTAATTATATGAAGCTTGCATTATTTGATTGATGTACAAACAAAATAGATTATTGGGAAATGAAGTAACCTTATGGATGATTCTTTTGAATAAACAAATATGTTTGTTCGCTTTACAACTTGTGTTTGCATCTTTTTATTTATTATATTAAAATGGAAAATAGTAATGGAAATGGTTTCGAACACTTGCTAGTAAATTCATGGAAATATTGGTTTTCAAAACTAGAACTAAATAAAGTGCATTTTTTTGGTAAGGAGATATATATGAATCCTAGTTTACATACCCTTCTAGAATAGGTCAAGTTGTCTTTGATGTGTTAGTCCAACACTACACCAAAGCATGGTCTATATTACCGTGCACATATTACTTTATTTGTGGTAATTTCGGTCACTTATTACTACATGGCTATGTAATGAGATCATATTCGTATTATTTCCATTAATAATTTTTTCTTTTAGTAATATATGACATATGAAATTTATAGTTGGGAAAGACAATGAATTTTATTTTACAATTGATTTTAAAAATTAAATAATAGGTATTTATTGGCGTATGAAATGGAGACATGTTTATAAACATAGTAAACCATGTGGATGATCTAGCTAATATTTATTAGTTTAGCTTATAGATTTCATCTAGGGTACATGCCTTAATAATTTAAGTTAACCTAAAAAACTAATTTACCATAGCCTACCTAGTTTAAAATTTAAACTTAGGCCTATGTAAGTAAATAGGCTTAAGGAGGGAGGTAGATAAGTAGGTGGGTGGGTAAGTAGGTAGGTAAATAGGATCCTATATAGTTTGTAGGACACAAGCTTTTTTTATCAACATATATGTGTGTTACTTACACTTTGAATATTTTTCATTCATGTGTTATGTATAACTTTTTCATTTTCCAATATAGTTTACAAAGTTGAACTTGTTGACAGAAGATATGGGACAAATTTAATGAAATGAAAACACTGCAACACTATCCCAAATCACCCTTTGTCCCAATTTTAATCAATATTATATATTTTCATACTTTTTCCAAATGAAAAAAATCTCAATTCCTAAATATTTTTCCAAATTGTAGACATTTATAAATTTCCTAAGCACAAAATTTTAATTAATTTGACTAACAATGAATTTGAATCTTGTTATTTAATACATTTTGAACAATAATAATGTTTTGAAGAATGTTTTTTTCATAAAAAATTATGTATAATTTTATTTACAATCAACATTTTTTTTGGAAAATATTTTTTTGTTAATTATAACATCAAATTCAAGATTATATTTCCCCACACATTTTTAACATATACTTAATCAATGAGAATTGTATTAAACATGTATTATATATACATACATTTATTTAATTGAATATCTTTCCATAAATTATATAAATAATGATATTAATAATTAACATTGAATTTTTTTGGAAACATATTTACTGCTAATAATAAAATATTATATTATATTATATACACCCGCATGTTTAACATATATTTAGTTGATTAAAAATGTATACAAATTGTGTTATATTTATATTTTATTATTTAATTACTTCAATTAATTTAATTTCGTAATATGAAATATATTAAACATCTAATTTGTATTTTTTTAATCATATAATATCATTATATAAAATATTAAATTAAGTAAATTCCTTAATTAATAAAATTTCATGCATATATTATTTTAATATCATTATTTTATTATTTTATTATTATTATTATTTTATTTAAAAAAGCCATGGTATAATCTATTAAATGAGTTTTAATATAAATTTTAGCAAATTTTCTCAATATATGACCAAAATTTAATTAAATAATACATATAGCTACTATGAGACTTCTGTTTGAAAATCTACTTAAATATTGATGCATTAATGATTTCTTCTTTCCCTGTATTGCTATGTTTTGGGGATAATTAAAAGTTCCAATTCTAGTAGCTAACTTTTTTATTTAATTTTTTTTCTCATTTTGATGGTCAAAATTTGTCAATTAAGCTAATAGGATAAATCATGTAGGTTTTACCACCTTCAAAAGTTATTATAGCCATGTCTTTATATTATTATATATTCATGTTTATATATTACTGTAGTCATGCAATCATTAAATAACTAAAAAAATATTACTTCGTATTTTACTATGTAATTAGAAATGGGCATAAGTCATAAGTTTTGAGTCATTGTGTAGGTAAAATATTTTGGAACATATTACAAAAAACAACCAAGATGTTTTCCAATGATATTTAGATTTAAACAACTTATTAAACCATTATATAAAAAATTCATAATGTACATCAAGAAATGATATAGTCAATGAATATTAATTGACCAACACAAGTGTTAAAACGTGGAATTCAACAACTTAGTTACCATCAAGGAAAAGGTTGTCAAAACAAATAAAGGAATAAGAAAAAAGATGAAAACACATGAAAACAAAACTTATTTATTGTCTGCTTATTGTTCTAATGCAACAACTGTCATCATTCAATAATTATTGTCTTGCACATATCATTATTTACAAACTTGAAAGAAGACCTGTAATCGTTTGGAGACCTTTGATACATGTTGCCTACCATCCACATCACCTATAAACCCTTTGTAATTGTTACCTACTATCTGCAACGCCTATAGACCCTTTGTGGTTGTTGCCTATCATCTATAGCAACATTACCTTCCCTACAAACCTCAAATATCATGTCTATTTCTTTGTTGCCATCTACCAATGGTAACTATCATCCTATGGCAGAATGCATTTTTTACTCCAAAATTAGAACATAGAATAGATAATATTCTAACTTTATAGAAAAAAATAATAACTAATACATAAGAATGACAAAGTTTAATATAAACTTGATATGAGCCACTCTCCTTTCCTTTATCACACTCTAAGTAGAACAGACGTCAAGAATAAATGATAAAATCCATACAATTTCAACCATTTCTATTACATAAGGACAAATACAACTTTCTCCCATGTTCTTTTCCTTATTTTTCACACAAGAGTGTCGCAAACAAACATCCTCTTAATGCTAATGACTCATGAAAATTAATGATCTAATCTTCTAATGAAATCTTTCACTCCTACTAAGAAATAAATAAAGAATCCAAAAAGGATGTTCACCACACAAAGGTTGAGTCTTTATCCTTTTTCAATTTATTTATCCTAATCCTTTCCACACATCCTAGTCAAGGGAAATCCATCCATCCCTTATCCATTTGCATTAATTAACTTAGATGGCTTCGCCATTTAATAAATAGAACATCTATTATTAATAACTAAATAATTAATAGGATGCCCTTTTAAATGAACTAGATTAGGATATTATTTATAATAATTTATATTAATTTTATTAGAATTAATCCCAAAGTTATTTTTTGATTAATTTGTCCCACGAAGGTAATTCAACGTATTAATGGTATTATCATCAAAAAACACTTTCACTTTAAAACGATTTTGAAATTGTTTTGCCATCTAACTGTAACTATCATCCAATGAAGGTATTACTGTGTCGTAACACCCATGGTGTTTAACCAACATAGGACAATTTTTTACCCTTAACAATAAACATTGTGATTAAAATATTTTTGAACTTTGAACAAAAATTGAATGCAATCAAATATGCAAATGAAAATTTTGACTACTTATATAAAAGTTAGATTAAAAGCTTTCAAGGTAAGTTTCTACAAACTACTTATGCTAAGTTTTTTTTTCTTTTTGTTGCATTCAAAAAAATATAAAAGTGGTTATCCATATCTTGGCACTCATTTTGTCTAACAATGTAGCAAGGTAATGTTGAATAGGAAGCTGCAAGCTTTAGAAGTGTAATTGCTCTTATTTTAAGATGTGAACATATTCGTGTTGAGAAGCCATTATTGTTGGTATTGGTTGTACATAGATGTGATAAACATGATACATTGGGGATTTTGTGCCAAGTGATGTGATAGACAATCCATAAATAGTTTATGATAACCACTCATGGTTAGGTTTGTTGCTTGCCAAAGTGGTGACAAAACAAGTTATGACTTGGCAATAAATTTTTTTTGAGATTCTTGGTTTGAAACTTTTTTAATCATGTTTTTTTCGCTACATGACAATCCATTAAATTTTTTTCTTGCTCGTGTCAATTTCATCCATTTTGTGTCTTTACATGGTCAAATAGGACTATGTAAAGGAATAGAGAAAGGGTGACACTATGATAATATTTTGATATTCCTTAAAGAATTTGGACCTTAATTTAATTTTTTCTTTTCATGAAATGTAGGACATTGACAATAAGTTGTTTATGTTATCAAAGCCTAGTACTTCTCACTTTCCATTAACTTTGTGTTTGTCATTATGGTGGGATGGGGTTAGGTGAACCACATCACTTTACTATTCTTACAAATGATATGGAACAAGGAAATTGAAAAACAATTTTCAAAATCCTCTTATATTATGAACAAACCTAATCTAAAAATATATTTGATAGATCATTGAACTTTTATCTTGTAAATTTCAAAATATTTAATTTTTTTTAAACGAATGTTTTTTACTAAATGATTTCAATTACATGAAACATATTTCCCCAAAAGAAAATTTATAATTTGATATTATTTAGTTTGTTGTCCATAAAATTGTTTTGTTTTGATTTAAACATTTCAAGTTTCTTTCCACTATGTTTCTACCTTATTTTACACAACAACACATTTTGGGTTTGCGATTGGCCCTTCCAATTACATACTAGTCAATAAGGACATATTTGATTAGTGATAATGAGTTGTTAAACCCATGTCATTTCACCCATTTAGCCACAAGGGATGTTCAATTGCAAAGCCCAATCGTCTTAATAACTAGGATTTTAAATTTTTCTTATAATAATGGAATTCCATGTCATCATTAACCTTTGATGTGTAAAGTGCATGCCATCTCAACTTAGTTGTTTTATTCAACTAAATGTTATAAAAAACACCTTGATGGATGGATGACATGTGTCAAAATTTATAAACATGTTATGAGTCCTTGCACATGATAAAAAATCAACCTAATTTAACCCATGTAACTAGCATAACCAAAAGTCAACCTAACTTAACCTCGCTAAGCTAACTACCTATCATAGGCAACTTAAGCTAGATGGCTTAAATTAAAAACAAATGTCAAACTCTTAGCCCAAGAAGCCTAGACTATGTTATTTAACCTAAGCCAAGTGGCCTAGGTATCATAGGTTACAAGAGTGATGACTTGAACCCCTCACCTTCACTTTGGGGTTCAAGTTCTCATCCATTGCATTACCACATTTTGTTATATTAATTATATTTAACACAAATTTATAAATTAACTCAAAAATTTTGCCTTCAATTAACCTTGGCTACCCCAGGTTGACTTAGGTCAACCTACCTATTACCTACCAACTTAGCCTAGACCTAAACCTCCTTAGGTTGATTTAAGATGAAATAGTTTGTCAACTTATATTATTTACTAACCTAACCTAGGTTAACCTAAACATTATTAAGCTCAAAAATAAATTAACATGGCATAATTATGTTGCATTGACTTGCATCTAGTCACATCATAGTCGCATTTAATTACACAAACTTGATAAGATATTTTGTAATGAACAACCTAGGTTGACTTGGCAAAAAACCTAAAACTAGGAACCTATGCAAACCTACCTAGGTGTCAAGGACATGAAAACCCACAAGAACAAAAGCTAAAGGAAAGGACTAAGTCTAACTTCCAAACAAGGAACAAAACAAAATTATGTGATTCAAAAACAATAACACAATAACAAAAAATAAAAACAAGAGATGTGTAAAATAAATGTGAAAACAAAATTTTATTATACTAACACGTGCAAACATGAACATGAAAAGAACATGACAAGCCTATGATGCAAGATCGAGCCTAAGATTGGTGTTGAACATATTGAAGGAAATGAAGGGTCCTATTACTATTTATACTCCTTTGGGGACCTAGCTCAAGGAAATTTCCAAGGAGGTTTCTATGTGTGCATCGAATAAGGAAGCTTCTTGGGAACCTTCATAACTAGGAGTCAACTATGAGTTAATTGAAAGTTAATTCAGATTTAATTAGGAATTAGTTATATTTAACTAGGATTTAATTTTACAAGTTAACTAACAGTTAACTCAGATTTAGTTAGGATTTAACTATGAATTAACTAAAATTTAATTAGGACTTAATTGGGTTTTAATTAAAAGTTATTAAATTTAACTAAAAGTTAATTAAGATTTAGTTAGGAGTTACGGATAAACATTATGGATGAATTCCATCTATTGGAAGATGATGTTTAATGTTCACATTCATCACATTAGGTTAACTATTAGTAGGGTAACCTATTATAGGTATATTTAAATATACTAGATGTAGTAAGTTTTTTAATGTTTAGTTAAGTAATTTACAAAGTAACCTACATTATGAAATCTAGGTTTTTACTAAGTAGCTTACATACATAGGTTAACTTAATAAGTATGTTAACCTAGGCTAGTGTGTTGAGTAGTTAAAAATTCAAGGAGTTATGTGTCATTTTTTCAAAATGATTATTAATATTGTGGTCATAATTACAAGTTAACAATAGATTGTTTAATACACATACAATTCATGACTTCAAAAACCTCATGGCACACAAAAAATTATGACATGCCATGACAAATATTGGTGCTATAAATTTAAAACACACAAAAACTTATGGTGGCACAAAATATCATGGATTGCCATGAAAATTTATGACACCTTGTTGCCAATTGGCATGCCATATCATCATCACATGGAAAACCAAGTTGTTATTAATCATAAAGGACAACAATATTTTCAACTAGCTAATAAATGAGATAAATTCAAAAAATCAATGACATGACTCATGATGTCGACAAATAGGACCACATCATCTTGTTGGCATGTAACATGCCATGTCATCATTAGTCACAAAGGTGAATAGTTCTTGTAACTAAGAATAGAAATTGAAAAATAATATGATAATTTGTTGAAAAAACCAACAAGTTATCCTATTGATTACAATTACAAAACCATGATGTCATGTGGCATGTTGATGTCTTTTGCCATCATTTGGTGATTATTGATTAGGTAGTTATAAATGTAATTGAAAAAAATTAATTGTCATTTTTGTGTCCAGTTCAAAGGATAGGATTTGTTATAGTGAAAGTAAACTTTTTAGACTTGCATCTTGATGCAAAAAGCTAGGGATTGGACAACATCTCTAACATAGTGACCGACCAATAAATGCATCATTTCATCCAAAATAGTGTATGGGTCATCATGTTGATTAATAGTCAAATATTTTATTACCACGTACAACACCAAAATATGTCTTTTACAATTGGTCTTATTCGACTACAATTATTTTTCTATTTGTGTTTTAAGTCATTTATGCCATTTTTTAGTTGTTTTCCCATTATAATTGAATAGGACAAGTCGTAAAAGACATGTTTTGGTGTTGATTCATGTGGAATGCCACATCATCATGTTGTGAGACTAAAAGTCGTTAATTTTAATCACAAAAGTCAAGGTTTTTTTTTATTAATTTATCCACACTTATTTAAGACATATTATTGCAATTTCAAGAAGAATAATATATTTACCCCAAAAAAACCTTTAGTTGTCATACTAATTATAGTCGCAAAACCATGACATCACATGACATCTCAATGCCTTTGTAACTCCATAGTCATTTTTGTAACTAAGTAGTTACAATTGTAGTAAAAAAAAATAGTAACCATTTTTTTGACGAGTCATAATATGTTGTTGTGTTAGTTTTTATCAACATTTATTTCAATTATACCCAATAATTAATCAATTGTGCTTCCATTTTACATTAATTATGTTTACACATTATTCAACTATGTTTCAACATATATGCAAAATTTCAATTTTGTTTATACATTTTTGCAACTTTATGACCATTACCCATCAACTTTGCTTGAACATTGTTCTGACTATGACACAAACTATATTATAATTGGTTGTCAAATTGAGTTCTTACCATTTTAGTGCATGTTTTTATGAATTTTGGAATAGGGGAAGTTGTGAAGATAAAATTTGGTCTCCTTTGAAAAGTTGATATCAAATTTCATTGTTTTTTCAAAAAACACCCAATGATGTGAATAAAATAAGATTGCCTTTAGATGATTGAGGTCATAATTAATTGCAACAGAAAATGATAATAAAAAATGGCAAAGATCAAATCCATTCCACCTTAAATGATTGGAATCAAATTTAATCCTTTGAAGAAAATAAATGAAATGATTAAAAAAATAAAGTTTAATCATTTAATTGCACTTGGTTCCATATATGGTGGAGATCAAATATGGTCCCCCCAAAAACATTCCAATGACAAGAATTTCAAAGAATTAGTACATGAGTGGTTTTCTATAATCTTTCGTAAGCTCCTTATTAATTTTGCATCATCCTTCATATGGTCATCCTTGAACAATTCCAAAGACATTTCCAAATATAACTACTTTACTTCCTTCCTAATAACTACTTGTCTTTATAATTACTTCATTTTTTTTCCTAATAACTATATATTTTTTTTTCTTACTCACCAACATGGATACAAAAGGAAAATTAGTATGAGCCTTTTCATGTCCATGATATTTATATTAATTGAACTTAAATTTGACATTGACATAAATAATTAAGAATAAATGATAATCATATGGGAACGTAATAAGAAGGAAAATTGTCATAGGTAGTGTGTAGCAACGCATAGCCCAAGTATACATATAACAAGTAGATAAGATCCAACTGCTCAAAGATGGTCGAAATAATTAAATATTTTTATTTTCAAATGGTTGACATTCAATTGTTGAAAAATAAATGATGTATATTCAATTGGACAATTGACCTTTGATGATCAAGAACAAATCCAATTGCATGCCAAAATTTTGCTTATATCAAATTCATTTGCCCATGGATAACTAAGAATTTTTATTCAATCACTTCATGAAATAGAATATATGTGGCCCATGCATGGTAATTGAGATCAAACCTATTAAACTTTGAATATTCAGGATTTGACCTAGAATCATTTGAAAAAAATTGATTTGGTCATTCACATGAAATTAATATAAAATGTAATTGCCCATGAATATCAAAGGTTGGATTTCATAATTGAATTGCTTCTAATCCCATTATAATTGACATGAGGTTGTTAAGTTTCTTTTGGTTTTAATAATGTTAGGTTGTAGTTGGTCCCATGACATTGCACTCAATAGCACATTGTTGCACCTTGTCCCATGAATTTGTTTTGGATGTATATTTTCAAAACATGATATTGAGACAGTAAATTAACTTGTAGATTTTGATTGACATTTGGTAACTAAAAAACTGGATGTAACCAATGATCATGTACATGAAACATGGTGGAGGGTATAGGTCCTTGCAATGATAGGAAGTTTTAAAATAATGGAATTCTTATTAGGTCAGAATAAAAGTAAATGACACGTGGGAAAAGTTTATCAAACTATCTTGTGTTAATGTGAAGTTCATGGTCGAGTGTAACTTGCCATGTTAGTAGTACATAGTAAAAAAAATTTATAATTGTTTTGTTAAAGTGGGGGTTACCCAAATGCCATGTACAATGTTTCCCATAATTGAGTGTAAATGTTGGTTACAACTTTAAAAAATCAGTAATGTAGTTACAAATGTGGAGTATTCCTTTTAACAATTCCAAGTAGTTTATATGATGGAAATAATGATGTTTCACTACTAGGAAATGCGTGCTAATTCACTTTAGGTTACACTAAATTTTTGAATGAATTTGGACATTTTTACCTAGTGAAATTGTTTAACCCCCTAGTGAACGGGGACTAATTGCTACGGACAATGACTTATTTCATCAGTACCTAATGAAACAAGGTTACTTTCAACTAAAACACAAATTTACCAAACCTTTCACTTGCTAGTCAATTAACTAACTAGCATTTAATATATAATATTATTGATAATTTCATGATTTTAAAGCCTATTATTTATTGACACGTGTCATTACATACGTTAGGTTAAAAACCTAGCCTAGGTAGGTAGGTAGGCCATGTAAAACTTAGGCACCTATTCTAAAAATTCGATAAAAAGATATTCAGTCAACATACCATTATTGACCACACACAACACCACCCATGAGGTTTGATCCTTTAACTTTTGAAATGGAAGCAAACACCCTTACCATCAAACCACCCCACTTGTTGTGATAATATGTTACATTACATTCTATTTATCAAATACTTCATTTTAAATATTATAAAAACATGAACTTTGAAAATTCATATCTTATTGAGATTTTGTTCAAATGAAATGATTCGAGTTTTTTTTAAAAAAAAATTCAATAATGCACATAAATACATTTATTTCCTTTTGAACGTTTAAAATCATTTGAACAAAAAATAAATTGAATATCATTATTCAATAACATTTCAATGACCATTCATTTGAATTTTTTTTTAATAAATGCATAATTTTTTTGTTAATATAATAATACTACCTATGTTAAGCTACTTTCAATTATTATATGACTATTTTTCATTAATTTAAATAATTTCACCCTACATTATTTATGGCTATTTATGGTTATTCTCAATTACTTTTGGTTATTTCACCCTATGCTACTTTTGGTATTTTAAGTTACTTTTGATTATTTTAGCTTATTTCACATTAGGCTATTTTCAGCTATTGTAAGTTTTTTTTATTATTCTATGTTATTTTTGGCTATTATAAATTAGTTCAGTTTAGGCTACTTGCAACTATTATAAGTTATTTTTGACTATTGAAGGTTATTCCACCTTATGTTATTATTGGCAATTCTATGTTATTATAGGTTATTTCACCTTAAGATATTTTTTTCTATGATAAATTATTTCACCTTATATTATTTTTAGCAATTATAAACAATTCTAATATATGGCTATTAGTTCATCTTTTATTAGTGTTATTGGTGGTTATTAGTGGCTACTAGTACCTATTCTAATTGTGGCTATGAATGTTTTTTAATGGTTATTCTATTAATGGCCATTAGTAGTTATTTTATTGGTGGTTATTCATGGTTATTATATTGGTGGTTATTTTATTAATTGCTATTGGTGGCTCTTCTATTAATGGCTACATGTAGCTATTTTATTAATGGCTATTGACGCTTATTTTATTAATGGTTATTAATGCCTATTTTATTGAGGACTATTGGTGGTTATTCTATTTATGATTATTAATGTCTACTCTATTAATGGTTATTGATTGATATTTTATTAGTTAATATTGGTGTTTATTAATGGTTATTATATGAATGGCTATTGATGGCTATTCTACTAGTGGATATTGGTGACTATTAATTGATATTATATTAATGATTATTGGTGGCTATTATATTAATGGCTATTGGTGGCTATTGGTGATTATTTCGTTATAAACCATTGGTGGTTATTGATGATTATTTTATTAATGGTTATTATAATTATTGTTGATTATTATATGTTATATTACAATTATTGGTGATTATTGTATTATAAATTATTGTTTGATATTTTATGTTATAATATCATAGGCTATTGGTAGTTATTATATTGTAGGGTATTTGAAATTATTTTCATAGGTTATTATTTTCTATTCTAAGTTATTTTTACCTTAGGTCATTATATTTTGTTTTAGATCATTTTAAATTATTATACTTAAGATAAAATAATTTATAATAACATAAAGTAGATTGACCTTGAATAACATAAAATATAACTTGAAATATCATATATTAATGTCAAATAAAATAACCTAAGGTATAGCCTAAAGTTAGTTGAACAATTTAATTTGAAATAATTTAAAAGCTTATAATAAACTAGTCAAGATACCTTAAGGTAAAATATAATATAATAATTTAAGGTATAATAATTTATAATAGCCTATAATAACATTAAATATAAATTAAAATAACTAAAATAATTTAAAATAATATAAGTTATATCATAAAATAACATAGATAAAATATTTTTTAAAACATATAAATAAATCTATTTAATATAGTAAATTGTAATAGTGAATTATGTTAATTAATGATGAAACATGATGTTTACATAGTGATGTTATAGTGAAATAACTTTCACCAAGGTGAAATCAATAAAATGCAATGAAATTATTTCACTTTTAAGGTCCCATAATGATTTAAGCTAGTAAATTGCACCCCATTTTGGTAGTAGTGTTTGTATGTTTTATTTGAGTAATCCAAACCTACCTATTTGCTTTTGTGCCCAATTGCCTTTTGGATATGAAAAGTTTTTATATGGTAATTCATTTTTTCAAAACAAGATGTATTTCAATGAAATATGAACAATATATGGGTTGAAAATGAATCAATAATATGTACCATACATGTCTAATAATCTTGTTTGGGTAAGTCTAAATTTAATCTATACTCAAAGGAATTCCATAATACCATATTAGGGGTCTACCAATGTGGGGTGTTAATCACCCAAAGTTGAGGTCCATTGTTTCGTAACATGATCAACACAATCAAACAAGAATGTGGCTAATCAAATTTCAAATTTGGATTGAGTTTATCTGATTTTGCTAAAAGTTACAACAATTTAAAATCCTAATAGTTTTCTAAGATAATTGTAGATGAAGTCATTAACTTTAATGAATTTAAAAAATATCCAAGTTATGTTTGTTCCAAAGACCATTTAACAAGGAAAAACCATCCTTTGTGGTAATTGGGTGTTAATTGGGTTCACCACAGAACTACAAATGATAATTATGTGTTTTTTTAAAAGACTATTTCAAACATATTTATATGGTCAATGCATACATGTGAATTAACTAGAAAAAAGTAATGAAAACAATAACCATGGTCACATAAAGAAAGTATTTTACCTTTAAAACTTACAACTGGGTTGTGGATCATGTGGCTTTCAAGGTGAGTATTTGAAAATTGACATTTAGGCAGAACATGTGAAAATTACCACACAAAAAATAATGCATAAATTGTTAATTGGGGGTTTTGCTTTGACATGAAAAGCTTTGTAAGAAGCTTTAAGGGAACAATAGTGAGTGGGCATAAGGATTGTTGAAAAGAGTTTATTGGATAAAGGTTTGACTATAAGTTCACTATTGACTATCCAATCATGTTAAGAAAAAAATACATGGATGAAGGATGCATGAATGGATGATTGGATTAAGGATGGAAGATGAATGAATGGATGAGCGATGAAAGATGGATTGATGGATCAATGACACACGATGGATTGATGGATTGAAGTTTGATATTAATTAATAATCAATTGAGTAACATTTATCAAATTTTGTTTTAACACGTATAAAATCAGATTCATACTTAATGCATGATAACATTCAACTAACAAAATAATTATATATTCTAATTTAACATTTTAAAAAGTCAGATATATGATTTTATAATATTTATAAAAATCGAATTTATGGTTAGATATGTGATTAATTAATATTTATAAAACTCAAATCTATGGTCAAATCTATAACATTTTTATGTTTACAAGTGTTAGTTAACCATGAATTGAACCATACATTTGACTTTTATATATATTACAATATCACAAATCTGACCACAAATTTGAATTTTATAAATATGAATTAACTATGGATTTAACCATAAATTCAATTTATATATATGTTATAATATCAAAAAAATATTTTTATAAGCATTAATTAACCACTAATTTGATGTTTATATGTGTTACAACATTAGAAATCTAATCATAAATTTGATTTTTATAAATGTTATAACATCATAGATTTGACCACAAATTTCATTTTTATAAATATCAACTAACCACAAATTTGATTTTTATAAATGTTAATGCATCACGGATCTAACCACAAATTTGAACTTTATAATTATTAACTAACCGTGGATTTAATCACAAATTTGACCTTTATATGTGTTATTACATCATAATTTTGACCACAAATATTTTATAAATGTTAATTAATTATGAATCTAACCATAGATTTGATTTTTATGTGTTATCACATCATAAATTTGACCATAGATGTCACTTTTATAAATGTTAAATAATCATTTATCTAACCATAGATTTGACCTTTATATGTGTTATAATTTTCTATTTTTATAAATGTTAACTAATCACAGATTGAACCACATATTCATTTATTGTATGTTATATAAACATCACAAATTTGACCAAAAATTTGATTTTTATAAGTGTTAATTTACTACAATTTAACCACATATTTGACTTTTGTAAATGTTAACTAATGATGGATTGAACCACAGATATTAACACATATTTGTTTATTTTTTATTTTAAAAATAATATGTGAAAATATCCCATGGTTGTCTTGGTATAGAAAAACATAAAATTTCAAAGATCATAAAAATATTTCAAATCATGATAGGATTAACCATTCGAACAAATGGTTACATGCGATGAATTATCGCAAATCATAATGACATAAAGTAACCAAGCACTTGATTATAAAATGTTCTAGATCGATAATACAACATTATTAGAATTTATATCCTTAACCATTAAAACATTCCACCCAAATATGCATACCTATGCCTATGTTATGCATAGATACATATAAGTACACCTATGTATGCAAGCTTACACCTAGGTTATGCATAAGTATACATATATAGGCATGCATATGTACAACCTATACCTAGGTCATATGTATGTAGGTTAGGTCGTACATAGGTCATACATAACCTACAACCTACCCTACCTATGACCTAACCTACCTAGGTCGTGCATAGGCTAAAATAGGCTAGGATATCATATGTAGACTTTAAAACACCATATGTATGTATGTTAAGATGTTGTACATTGGTTAGGACATATGTAAATAAGTTAAGTCATTCATATGTAAGCTTGGTTGTACATACATAGGCTAGGTCATATGTATGTAGGCTAGGTTGTATATAAGTCATACATATGTAGGTTAGAACATCATATGTAAGGCTAGATTGTATGTACATAGACTAGGTCATACATAGGTCATATATAGACCAAAACCTAGCCTACCTAGGTCATAGGAAAGGTAGGCTAAGCAATTAGGAGGTTGTAAATATGTTAGATGGTATTTATGTAGGCTAAACCATACATAGATCATAGGTCCTTCAACTAGGTTGTATGTAGGCCCTTAGGTTAAGCTAAATTGTACATACATAACTAGATAACCTAGGTCTACTTAGGTCTACATAAGTTAATGTAAGTCAAATTAGGTAGGTTAATATTGAGTTAACTAGTTAAGTTAGCCTAGGTTGACATAAGCATAAGACAATCTAGATTTAAGCCTAAAATAACCTAGGTTAGCCTAGGTTAACATAGGTCATGTTATTTAGGTTGTTAGAAATGAAAAATGTTTATAATAATACAATGACATCTATTATTATATATTTAAAAATGTGGCATAATGGTTAAAAACTTGAACCCCCAATGTGGAGGTGAGGGGTTTAATCCTCACATTTGTAAATTAGTTGTACTAAACTATTAGACTACCTAGATTGACTAGGTCTAAGTTCTTATCCTAGGTTCATCGTTTTCCTAGGTTGTTTAGGGTACCTAGCCTATGTCAAACACATGGTAGCATAGCATTAAACCACTTCTATACATGTACAAACCACTTGTACAATGGATTAAACCACTATATTTAGGGGTGGTTGGGTGCAAAGTGCATGGACCTATTGCCATGTGATTCGAACCATATTCCAATCCATTGTCCTTGTTTTCTAAACCACTATAATGAATTTCTAGCAAGATAATGAAAATTGGGTGGAATGTATGATGACCTAGGTTGTAATTTGTATTAATGTAATAACTAGAATTATCATTGCAAACTAAAGGTAGATTGACACACCATGAGGTTTGTCAAAAGGTATTAGGGGTAAAACAACCTTGTTGATTCATGGGCTTACAACAAAATGCAAACCCAAAATACACTTCCTAATTCCGGCAATGAAAACGGGCATGAAAGTTATGATATGGGATTATGACAAGCCCACAAATGTGAGTTCAAGGGGAAATTAATTTGCATAAACCAAGAAAAAGGATGGTTAGTGAAAATTGAATGCAAAATATGCACGAATGAAATCATAGGAAATATATATTCACATCATTCATTATAATTTGGACTTGGGAGGAGTCACCATTCTTTTCCTATAATATACATTGTGATTGGTCATAGGGATTACATAGAAATACAAAAAATAAGTGGGATTAGGAATCTTGATTCTTTTTTATGTGCCCAGTTGTGAATCTTACAATTGTGCATGGACATAACTCTTACATATATAATTTGATTCCAAAGTTCTTAAATGAAAAAAATTCCTTCACAAGACCTTTCCAATGCTATATTACATGCTCCAATCAAATATCATTTGAACCTTCTATTGAAAGTTTTTATGGTTGAAAATTAAACTCCCAAGTTCACTCTTCGCCATTTTTCTAGTCATAACTTGTGTTTCAAATCTTTAAATGGGGAATGTGACCCTATTTTGGATAGCTACTATTTGAAAAATTTATAATGATCTAAAGAAGGCTTAATTTAGACAAGGACTAAACCTAGTTTCAAATTTTAATACACCGCCAAATTCCAATTCCCAAAGTGAAAATGTGTTGTTGGTTCTTTGCACTTTCTCATTGTTGGGAACATGTTAGAGTCTCAAGATAATTTTTTAGCCCATTCACTCTGTCATGCTTTAGTTCCATGCTTTAGTTCCTTGATTTTAAAGCCCAAGGCTATCACTACGACATATATTATGAACTTTCACAATATTAAGGTTAAAGTTTTGGGATGTGTGTTAAGTTGATACCTTCATAGTTAATTAAAGAAAATGAATCAAGATGTGTAAAAAGGTGGTAGTAAAAGAGGCTTTTAAGTTTTGTACATATCGTAGTACCTTTATCATTTCGGCATAAAGTAAATTATTTTTTGTTTATTCAAAATTTGAAATTTTATTTCTTATTTGTGTCGAAATTTTAATAAAATCAAAATTTTCATTTTCAAGGTTTGAAATCCCATACATTCATTGTTAGGGTTATAAAATTGGATTGATTTAGACACATTAGACTATTCCATAACATTGAGAAAGTTGTCTTGATTATTATGTATAACCATTACTTGCTAAATTTTTTCAAAATTCAAAACCAAGTGTTAAAATTAAGATTTAAGATTTAATTAATTATTCAGATGTATGTTGTTGAAATGGTAAAGGTATTACAATAGATAATTCTTTCACGACAATTCAAAATGCTTGCATTCGCTTTTCAATTATAAAACAATGATTCTCCATTGTATTCAATGGATGGTTAGAGGTTTATGGTGCACAAAATATTGTGGATATTGATATGTAGGTTTAGTGGTTGACAAGGGATAATGCAATCCATTAGAAGTATTGACATTCATATGCAATTATAATATATATTTCCATTAAGAGGTGGTGGGCACATTATTATGTGTTGTATGTTTGGTTATTAACACACAATAACATGCGTGTTTTTTTAATCAGTCTGTATGTCAGATAATATTTGGATTTAATATTTAATTTGGTGATGGGACCGTGGATAATAACTACTAATCAAGTTGTTAAAAATATTATTTATTTCATTCAACTTCAACTTATATAATGATTATTGGATATTTTAAATTTCATTTTGAATGCAAATAACATGGATTCCATTATGTTATTGACACATAAGGAATTACACTCCATCTTTTAACTTTCATGGCAAGGGGGGTGAAAACAAAAAAGAAGAAGCTATGGGTGCCAATACCCCAATTATTTCCAAAGATTACACACATGGCATTCATGTGTTGGTCTACTATGAAATTTTCATATAGTTTTCTCGAACTAAATATCAATTTGAAGCCAAATATGACCCATGTAATATAATAAACCTTTAAATTTTTTGCATCAAGCCTTACATTATAATCAAATGTATAATTTTTAAAAAAACCATGATCACAAATTATAAACTATTTTAATCATTAAACTCTTTCCAAAATATGAATCCAATAAAGAACATGTAAAACGAATATCAAATGGTTCAAGTCAATTGGCCCTTTTTCTGAAGTATATTAGAACTCACAAAAAATTGAAAACATTTGGTGCACAATTGATAAGGAAAATAGCTTTTTAATTTTATAAAAAAAAATTTCACACATCCTTATTTGAGGTC
>Ga0209208_10002628_pt1 | contig 25768 bp, 25 predicted proteins | sample S1TSphfallax_3_FD_187694 | JGI IMG/M metagenome (GOLD analysis project Ga0209208, IMG submission 187694) | Host-associated microbial communities from peat moss isolated from Minnesota, USA - S1T2_Fd - Sphagnum fallax MG (SPAdes) (version 2) | ecosystem: Host-associated > Plants > Peat moss >...
GTGCTCCATTAGACACAATTAAAATGTACATTCAAAACCAAAAAGAAACTTGACGGCGAATAAATTCGCCTGCGCCTTATCCCCATAGATGAATCTAGGGGCTACCTCGGCGCGAATAACTTGGTGTACGGAAGGAATCTCTTTCATCCTTCCTATAAATCGTACAAGCTTTTGAACCATTGGACGAATACCTGTGCCATTGGATGGTGAGGATTTAAGATTCTTTCTTTAATAGCTTGATGTAGTTGTCTACCTGGTTCCTCTTGCCATGCTAACCAGGTGTAAATGTTGGCTTTAGCAATCTTATTTCTGAATAAAGCCCCTTGATTTTTTGCTGCTGTTGCTGAATACTGAGCATATTGCCAAAGAGCCTCCCCACTATCAGGAATCATGTAAGCTAGAAATGTTTCTAACATCCCTTGGATTTTGTTATCTGGCATCATCCAAACACCAAACTTAATTCCATCTGTTGTATGAATTAGTCCTGTATCTGGTAGTTTTTTAGGCATATCAGGAATACTTTTTAAACAGCTATTTCTGATACTTTGCCAGCGTTCAGATGGACAATTATCAGCATCTATCATTACACCTAGATTTGTTAATCCTCCTGCTTGCAATTCAGTAGATATTCGGTCTGTATTAATGTTCTTATAACCTTCACAATCTTGGATAAAAACAGGTTTGCGTCCCCAAGATATACCATTAAGTTCAAGTAATTCTGGCAAAACTCGTTTATCTTCTGCCCCTTCCACTAAAAGCTTTTTGGGATAATAACCTTTGGTCATTGCTAACGCACCTCTATTTCCCTTTCAGATGCAATGACAATTTGAGGTTCGGTAAAAACTATACTTTTCTTTTTATCTTTTTGGTTCTTCGGTACATTTTAGGCTAAATTGACGAGTTGAGTGGAGTGAACAGGCAACAGGGAAAATATTTCAATTTTCGAGTATTTCACTAATATTACTACAGGTTCATCGTCAGGTCAATTTAGGAAATGCGGTAGCAGAAGAGTTGGAAATTCCATTTGAGCAGATTTCTTTAGAAATGATTTATCGGGGTATGTATCATTTTTCTGTGGCTCATGAAAAAGGATTAGCTTCTGATATAGTCTAACAATTTTGGATTTTAGATTTGCGATTTTAGATTGGGGAAGAGAAGGCAGGAATAAAGAGAGCGGCGGAGAACAGATCAATCTCTCTTCTAATCTAAAATCTAAAATCGGCTCAGTCAAGTATTTTTCGGCTTCGGAAAATCGAGATTTAGGAATTGTCAAGCGATCTCGAAAACAGAAGAGAAAACTGGTAGTTTCCCCCTTTCCTACCACTCAACGAAGTCCAGAACAATTTTGCTTCCAACCTCCTGGGAGCAATTTCAACCTCTCAGACGTGACCGAGATAAATTTGAGTAATTGTACTCATTGACAGTAATGCTTTTAGTTTAACTTGTGAGTAATGTAACTGGCCTGGCTGAGTCTGGAAAATTAGATGTTAAACAGCTTACTAGCAATGGGCATACGCCAACCAGTTCCAAAGGCGCGATCGGTAATTTTCAATCCAGGGGGTGCTTGTCGCCGTTTGAATTCAGCCCGCGCTACCATCTGAATTACTCGGTCTACAATGACTGAATCATTACCTTCGGCAACGATTTGGGCGGCTGATTGGTGGTTGTGGATTAGTCGTTGCAGGATATCGTCTAAAATTTCGTAGGGTGGTAGGGAGTCTTGGTCAACTTGACCTGGTTTGAGTTCGGCACTGGGTGCTTTTGTGAGGATGTTTTCAGGAATGAGAACTGAGGAATGGGAGTTTAACCAATGGCAGAGAGAATACACACGGGTTTTGGGGACATCAGCAATAACTGCTAACCCACCATTCATGTCCCCGTAGAGGGTACAGTAACCAACTGCCATTTCTGATTTGTTGCCAGTGGATAGGAGAAGATAGCCGAATTTATTAGCGATTGCCATCAATAAGTTACCCCGAATCCGAGATTGTAAGTTTTCCTCGGCAATGCCAAATTCGGTACCAGTAAATAAGTCTGCTAGGGTCTGGTCGAAGGATTGCATTAAGCTGCCAATGGGTAGGATATTAGTCTTAATGCCAAGATTTTCAGCCAATGCCAAGGCATCGCTAATCGAGTGATCAGAACTGTAGGGGGAGGGCATGAGGACACCTAGGACGTTTTCTTTGCCTAGGGCAGTAGTGGCTATTGCTGCTACCAGTGCCGAATCTACTCCACCACTTAATCCCAAAACAGCTTGAGAAAATCGACATTTGCGGGCATAGTCTCGTACTCCTAAAACCAAAGCCTGCCAAATTTCTCCATCCTCCCCTTCATCGGCAGGTAATACAGAACCTAGCTGTAAATCCCGCTGTGCTTGAGCGAATTCTACTGTGGCTGAGTCCGTGGCAAAACCAGCCATGCGGCAGATGATTTCACCTTGACGATTTAAGGCAAAACTACGCCCATCAAAAATTAGGTCATCATTTCCTCCTACCTGATTGGCATAAATCACTGGTTGTTGAAATCGCACGGCACTATGCTTCAGCATTAACTCTCGAAATTGCTGTTTACCAACGGTGTAAGGAGATGCTGATAGATTGACGACTAAATCTACACCTAGATCTGCTAACTCGGCAATGGGATTGATGGCGTAACTCCGCTGGCCCCAAAATTCTTCATCATTCCACAAATCTTCGCAAACAGTCACACCAATTCTCATTTCATCTAGGGTGAAATAATTGGCTTGCGACCCTGGTTCAAAATAGCGGTGTTCATCGAATACATCGTAAGTAGGCAAAAGTCGCTTGTGGAAAAACTGTTTAACTTCCCCTGCGGTTAACAGGGCGATACTGTTAAATAAGGTTTTGCCACCATTGATTGGGGCTTGGCCATTCCTCACCACGGTGCCAACTAACACCACTAAATTTGGCGGTACATCCCTAGCTAATTTTTGCAACGTCATCTCCATTGCTTCCACAAAGCTGGGGTCGAGTAATAAGTCTCGGGGGGGATAGCCGCATAAAGATAGTTCGGGGCATAACAGCAACCTGGCACCTGTTGCCGCTGAAAGTTGTGCCACTTCCAAAATTTGCTGGGCGTTTCCTGGCAGATCACCAATTGTGGGGTTGAGTTGAGCGATCGTTATTTTCATATTGGGGACTAGTTGTATTGGGGGAGATTCACTTAACTCTTGCCCATAACGTAGCCATTTAAGGCTTAGTCTGGTCAGATTCGGGCTTTTTCAAGCCCCCGGCTGTACTCCGTGGGGTTTCTGACTACCGCTAAATAAATACCAAGGGTTTATCTTTTAAAGGTGCAAAGGCCGCTGCATCAAACTTATACAAACTCGCTGGACGTCCAGCACCGCGTGAAACTTTAATCCCGGTATCCGATAAAAAACCTAATTTGAGTAACCGTGCCCGAAAATTAGAGTAATCGGCAAAGTTTTCTCCCAGAATTGTTGTGTATAACTGATATAAATCATTTAAAGTAAACATCTCTGGTAAGACTTCAAAAGCTACTGGACTATACTCCAATTTATTTCGTAATCTTTTATGTCCATAATCCAGAATTTTGTTATGATCGAATGCTAATTTCGGCACTTGTTTCACCGGATGCCAAGCTATGCCTGTGACTTTATCAGCGATTAATTCTGCTTCTTCAAACCGGACTAAGGCAAAGTAACTAACTGAAAGATAACGCACACCATAACTGTCAATTTTCTCCCGGGGATCGCGATTAGGTCCGCCAAAGGTATACAATTGCTCTAAATAGAGATTGTTAACTTTGATTTTTTCCGCCATGATCCGGTAGGCTGCATCCTCTAGTGATTCTCCTTGACGTACCAAAGTACCGGGAAGACTCCAAGCATTTAAAAATGGTTCTTGCTGTCGCATTACTAACAGAACCAGCAGTCGGTTTTGTGCAGTATCTACAGAGAAAATCACATTATCAACGCCAACCTTGAAATCAGCCAAAGGTTGTTGATGAGTTAGCGGAGTTGGAATGTTTTTTTGGCGTTCTGGCATTCGTACAAATGCTTGCAGTGAATGTAGGCAATTACCGGAGGAGTCAAGGCTAATGTATCTCCCTGTTCACGAAATGCTGTGGAGGAAACATCCAGACCTGTGAGACTGGCGATTACTATTCTCCCTCCTAGCTTTTTTATCCCTTCTAAGCTATCTTCATCTATTCCATACCCTGGTCGTGGTACTACCAAGAGTTGTACTTGCTGTAATAATTCTTCAACATGATACCAACGTGGTAGTTGGTCGAGTAAATCAGAACCGATGACTAGGGTGTATTCAGGGTCTTCTCCCCAACGGAATTTGGCTTTTTCCAGTGTTTTCAGTGTTCTTAGATTACTTAATTCCTGTTCTAAGGCAATATTTGATTGTGGTACATCTATGTGACTAATTAATAATTGTAGCATTGCTGCCCGGTGCAGCAAAGGTGTTTGATGAGACTTAAAGGGATTATCTGCTGCCCAGACTGCTACGCAATCATAATGTTCAGATAGCCACTGGAGAATTACCTGATGTCCGGCAGTTGGGGGGTCGGCGCTAGTACCAAATAAAGCAATTCTGTACATCTGATGTTGTGTCCTTTAAGAAGTTTTTGATGCTACGCTCACAGTTAAATTTTGTAATGCCTCGGAAATTTGAACTGGGACGGAAATTGGGTCAGCTAAACGTCGTGTCTCCCCTGGTAAGCTTTCTACTGAGGTAGTGGTACGTTGGTGAATTGCGGTTAATGTTTCTGGAGGTTGCATAGGTACACCCTCTTTGACTACTAACTGCAACAGAGGTTGGGTAGCAGCAAAATTTTCATCGACTAATCCCAACCGATCTGACTGCAATTTACCGCCTACAAAGGAGCGAAATATTTGCTTGCGCCCTGGGTAGGTAGCTTTGCCGCTTGATTGTTTCATCACTGGGATGGTGTCGATTTCCACAAGTTTATATACGCCGTTGACGGGGGCACCAGTAACTAGTCGAGTTCCTAGTCCATAACCGTCGATTTGGGCATCTGCGGCTTTGAGTCTGGCGATTTCCCACTCATCTATGTCACCACTGGCAAAAATTTTGACACCGGGAAGCAGCGATCGCACTTCCTTCGATAGGCTGACTAAATCCCCTGAGTCTAACCTCACGCCTGTTAATTGGATTTCTCCAGCCTCGATTTTTTTTGCCAATTTTTGAGCAGCACCAATTGTGTCGTAGGTGTCAATTAGCAATACAGCACCAGGGAAAGAGCGATAAAAGGCACTAAATGCCTGTTCTTCACTTCCTGCTAAGGCTGATAATGCCATAACCAGGGCGTGCGCCATCGTACCACTTGGTTTTTGTCCTAGTTGTATTGCTGCTAACACATTGGATGTGCTATCCAACCCCCCAGCGAGGGCTGCCCGTGCTGCCCACAGAGATGCTTGGGGACTAAATGCCCTTCTAGTACCAAATTCTAGTAATATGGCCTCAGGTCCTGCTACATCCCGCATTCGGGCGGATCTGGTGGCAATTAGGGTTTGGTAGTTGATGGTATTTAATAGGTAGGTTTCTACTAACTGTGCCTGCCAGAGGGGTGCTTCTACCCGCAGTAGGGGTTGGTGGGCAAATACTGCTGTCCCCTCTGGTACTGCCCACACATCTCCAGTAAAATAACCCTCAGCTAGTAATGACCAAAAGCGATAGCTAGCTTGGGCAAAAATGCCTGTTGCTTGTAAAGCTGCTATTTGGGTTGAGTTGAAGCGGAATTGGGTTAAGTAGGCAATTGCTTGTTCCAACCCCATGGCAATTAAGTAACCAAAATTCTCTGGTAGGCGTCTAACGGTTAACTCAAAGCTGGCTCGGCGCTGTTCTATACCTTGCTCTACGTAACAAGCAATCATTGTCAGTTGGTAGAGGTCCGTTAACAGACTGTAATCTTCGCCACAGAGGGTCAGGTCCAGGTTTTGGTAGGTTGGCTGAGTCTGTACATATGGCAGTGTTGTCATCTAAGCACGTCCTGAGAAGAAGGCTTTTCATTTATGGTAGAACTTACCATAATTATTGTCAACTCCAAGACTACTTGTCTTTGGCAATCGAGGGGTATACAGAGTAATAGTATTTCCGGCAAATCTTGATACAGTGCAACCCCTCTGTTTCCTTGCTCCCTTATTAGTTATTGACTAATTCTTTGCTAGTAAAGGATTTCAGCCCAAATTTTTGTGTAATTAATTTTGTTCAATTACTTAACAGGAAAGAGGAGTAGAGGTGTAGGGAGTTTCTTGCAAAAATCAAATAGGATTCCTATATAGGGCTTGCTGAATAATGCTAGAACCTATTCTAAATAATGGTTTCAATCGTTTTTATTCGAGACAGGTGCAAGACTATGGTAAATAGATGTTCAAAATTCCTGCACTTTGGTAGAAAATAGTGGGGTGAATTTGAAAAACCAACCCCTGAAGTCCCCATTTTAGGCACTGTGTGTCACCTAGATTCGATTTGTGGAGTTTTTCAGCAGACCCTATATAGGATTGAGTTAAAGCAGCACTTTCTCAATCATCACGATAATCAAGCTAGGCTCCAGTGCTATTAAAAAGAATCGAAGAACTTAGTAGTCAGGATGTTTATCAGTATGTTGTTGTATATTTCAGCCGAAAATTCTGAATTATTTTTAGATGCTACAGTGGAGGGAGTAGATAAACTACCCTAAGATGGATAAACTCTGAGTTAGTTAGGACTTGTGGGTTGAGCGATCGCTACAATACTTGCTGACTATTAGTCACATCCTTATTTCTTCACATCACGGGCCATGTTGAGGTAGTAATTATCAATTTTTTTAGTCTCACGACGAAGACGAGTGGTGACGACAGGAGGTTCAGGTATTTGATCTTGAGTTGGTTCAACTGGGAGTTGGGCACCATCAGATTCCACAAAATAGCTAGACTGGGTAAACCCGAATACCTTGGCGAAAAAGCCAAAGACACCACCGAGTAAGCTAAACAGAGTTTTGAACACAAGACCAAATAAGCCTTCAACCCGTATAAATGAGTTACGCAGAATTTGAGTTAGACGAAACATAACTACACCTTTTGATTGTTATGATTAATTATAATTCAGGAGGCAGAAGGTAGTTCTTGCTGGAGAAACCCACCCTGAAAAGAGTGGGATTGAAGCAAGGACGCTTTGGATCTCGCTGCAAGCAGTCTCGATCCAATTCTTTTTTTGAACTAAGCTCTAGACCGAGAACTAAAGTTTTTATCTATACTTTTTCTTCCCTCCTGCCCTCTACCTCTCCCTTTCTTTGTAATTTGGCATTTTTAGTACCCACCGTGGGGATCAAACTTCTTTCAGAACACTTGCAAACTATCTGCACCCATGCCGAAAGCACCTATCCGGAGGAGTGTTGCGGGGTAATACTAGGTTATTTAACTGATGGAGGGAAAATAGCGGTGGAAGTCGTACCGACAGCAAACGCTTGGAATACAGAAGGGGCTAACTTCCCAGACCATGATCCGCTCAATAGTCCCAAAACAAGATACGCAATTGCTTCCCGACTCCTCCTCCAACTCCAAAGGGAAGGGAGAGATCGCGACCTGAATATTATTGGGATCTATCACTCCCATCCCAACTACCCCCCCACTCCCTCAGAATGCGATCGTCTTTACGCTTGGTCTGAATACTCGTATATAATAGTATCCGTCCAAAATGGTAAAGCCAGCGAGTTCCAAAGCTGGAGTCTTGATGAGTACCATCAGTTCCAGTCAGAAACAATTGAACAAATAACTTAACAAGCTATCAAGACCTGTATTGGTGCCAAATTAAACCCTATGCTCAATCCCAATCTGGATGAAATCCAGTTAAACCAAGACGACTACGAACGCTATTCCCGCCATTTGATCCTGCCAGAAGTAGGGCTTGAAGGGCAAAAACGCCTGAAAGCTGCCAGTGTTCTGTGTATCGGTACAGGTGGGTTAGGTGCGCCCCTATTGTTATATCTGGCAGCAGCCGGTGTGGGCCGCATTGGGATCGTCGATTTTGATGTCGTTGATACCTCCAACCTTCAGCGTCAAGTAATTCACGGTACATCCTGGGTAGGTAAACCCAAGATTGAATCAGCAAAAAACCGCATCCACGAAATCAATCCCTACTGTCAGGTTGACTTATACGAAACTCGTCTCAGTTCGGAAAACGCCCTAGGCATCCTCAGTCCCTACGATATTGTTGTCGATGGCACCGATAACTTCCCCACCAGGTATCTAGTTAATGATGCCTGTGTACTACTGAACAAGCCTAACGTCTACGGTTCCATTTTCCGCTTTGAAGGGCAAGCCACTGTATTTAACTATGAAGGTGGCCCCAACTATCGTGACTTGTACCCAGAACCACCGCCACCAGGGATGGTGCCATCCTGTGCCGAGGGTGGGGTACTGGGAATACTACCTGGAATTATCGGACTCATCCAAGCAACAGAAACAGTCAAAATTATCATCAAGCAAGGTAATACCTTAAGTGGCAGACTGCTGCTATACAACGCCTTAGATATGAAATTCCGGGAGTTGAAGTTGCGTCCCAACCCCATCCGTCCGGTAATTGAAAAGCTCATAGACTACGAAGAATTCTGTGGGATTCCCCAAGCACAAGCTCAGGAGGCAAAACAGCAAACAGAAATTCAGGAAATTACGGTCAAGGAGTTAAAGCAACTACTTGATGGTGGTGCTGAGGATTTTCTGCTACTAGATGTCCGTAATCCTCATGAGTATGAAATTGCTAGAATTCCAGGTGCCGTCCTGGTGCCTTTACCAGATATTGAAAATGGCACAGGGGTTGCTAAGGTCAGGGAATTACTCAACGGACACCGCTTAATAGCCCACTGTAAGATGGGTGGACGTTCTGCTAAGGCTTTGGGTATCCTCAAGGAAGCAGGTATTGTGGGGACGAATGTGAAAGGTGGAATTACGGCTTGGAGTCGGGAAATCGATCCATCAGTACCACAGTATTGAGGAAATTTAACATCTTGCGGAAGTCCCCACCCTCAGCGTAGCAGGGTGGGGATAGGGAGCAGGCAACAACAATTGCACACCTGAGCAACATCAACCACAGGTTGATGGGCGAATGGTGTGTATGAGGAGTAGACAGCACAAGCCTACCAAGAGTTCTTGTCTGTAAAGGATAACTATACGCCAACCGATAATAGTACTAGGGGAGAAAATCCAACTCCCCAAATTCTCAAAGAACCAAAAGATAAACCCATAGAAATTAAACTCCCAGTCACATCACCAAAATTATTGAAGTGGAGTGGTGCCATTGCACCCCAAAAATGGATGAACTTTTACTCAAAAGTACTTACTAAATTTGCTACTAATAAAGATTTGAAATTGAATTTAAAAGTAGAGATTTTAATAGAAGGTGAAATAACTACCCACAACATTGAGGATACTAAAGTCGCTCTAGCGGAATTAGGGTTGGATAATCATGTTGAAGTAATTATCAGTAAATTAAGAGGGTGGGGACTCACTGTTAAGTAAATTAAAGATTTTAGCTAAACCCCATTACAAACGGCGAGGAAAACCTTGCCCAACAGATGAGGTTATACTAAAAACGGGTTGGAGCTTTACTTTTAAAATACCTAAGAGATTAACAGGCAAGCTTTTCGTGACTTTTCCCGTTATGTAGCACTTAATTACAAAACTGGACCCGACCTCTGCCCTTGATTCCCCCTGCTGCAAACCAAAAAAATTTTCCACACGTCATAATTGGAACCAAACCCTCGTACAATAAATATCACTTGTCGCTAATTCAGGAGGGTAAAGCCATGCCAATGGCAGTTGGCGTAATTGAAACTTTAGGTTTTCCTTGTGTATTAGCAGCAGCAGACGCAATGGTGAAATCCGCTGCTGTCACCTTGGTATACTATGGTCAAGCGGAAAGTGCTCGCTTATTGGTTGCCGTAAGAGGACATGTTGCTGAAGTCAAAACTGCAGTTGCAGCTGGGATCGCTGCTGGAGAGCAAGTTCATGGTGGTCAGGTCATCACCCACTACATCGTTCCCAATCCCCCGGAAAATGTGGAAACTATTCTCCCAATCCACTTCACCCAAAAAACTGAATCTTTCCGCATCTTCTAATAGAAGTTCACCAGCCAAATAGATTTATGAATACAGGAGATTACTAAAATGTCCCTACAGGCAGTTGGATCATTAGAAACTAAAGGTTTTCCGGCAGTGCTAGCAGCAGCAGATGCAATGGTAAAAGCTGGTCGAGTCACTTTAGTTGGTTATATCAGAGTAGGTAGTGCCCGCTTCACGATTAATATTCGAGGTGATGTCTCTGAAGTCAAAACGGCAATGGCTGCTGGTGTGGAAGCTGCACAAAATGTTCATGGTGGAACTTTAGAGTCTTGGGTGATCATTCCTCGTCCCCATGAAAACGTGGAAGCTGTTCTGCCAATTGCCTACACAGAACAAGTACAACAATATCGAGAATCTGTAGAAAATCCAATTATCAGAGCCGGAAATGGTCGTTAGAACAGCTATGTTGCCTCTCCTCTTCCCTAGGGAGAGGTGATAAAGTAGAATTCAATATCTCATCAGCAGCTTCCCGTAGAGTGCAAGTAGTTTTTGCCCTAGGAGAGCTGCTTTTTATTACAGGGCTTTACTACACCATAGGTCTATGGTATTATTATGTTTCCTTAGCGCCAAATTCAAGGTATTAAATGAGGGAGAGTTCCGTATCGCTACAGTGGCTTAATTAATATTTACTGCCCTCTGACAAACTAGTGGACAAGATGGTGATAAATATTAATTGCTAAACAAATCATAGAACAGCCAAGGTAAAGGGCATCGGTAATCCCAGGTTCTAATAACACCTGAAAAACAGTTTGACATGGATTATTTCTACTTTCAGGAAAAACTATAACTTTACTAAAATTAACCTTGAACTCAACAGGGAGAAAGTCTGAAAAACTGGGGCTTCCAGCGATTGACTCCAAAAAGCAAAAATCCGCAAGCGAAAATTTCAGCATAAATAACCTAGGAAATCAAGAAGTAACAACAATAGCAGAATCTGCCAGTTAATAGGTGAGGTGGGTATGGGGGGGTGTGATGTAAAGAGTTGTGAGGAGCGCAATCTCAGTATGGTAAAGGAGGCAGAAAATCTAGGGGAATATTGGCGACAGAGGTTAATAGAAGAATGTCCAGAAAAGAGTGAATTTGTAACAAAAGCGATTATTTCCTGGCTGTTAGGATTGGACCTGGATCGGTATGAGGTGCTCAAACCCAGGGAACTAGAAATTGCCAAGCAAGCAATGGAATACCGCTGGCGCATTTTACGCCAACGCTACTTGGGAGTAGGTCCACAACAGGCCTATTGTAACCTGATCAACCGATTGGGCTACTTAGTTACATTAAGAAACAAGATCCGGACATGGGTTGCTCTCAGCCGCGATCGCCAGCGTACTGTCACCGAGGTATTGCAAGAAATATTACAAGAATTAATGCAAACCGATACTTACATTCAGCAGCAGATGGCTAGCATAGCCGAAATTACAACTGATCGGCGACTACAAGATACACTGCTATTCGCCACCTTAGAAGAGTATTGTCTACGTCCAGTCAGGAACCAGCCTTTACTCCTATGTCGTTTTGTCAACCATCTGCGCCGAGCACAGCGCGGTGGGGTGACTCAGGTGCCTGCTGGTGACTTAATTAAGCTGATTTCAGAAGAAATACTTACTGATGATAGCGAAAGTAGAATTAACTTAGTAGATAGTCGGGCGATCACGGAATATCAAGAGGCACAAAAACTAGAGGAGCAACAAATACTACGCCAAACAGTGCAGCAACAACTTGAACAATATCTCCTGCAAAACCTTGGTCCAGAAGCAGTACAGTGGTTACAGATGTATCTGCAAGGCAAGTCCCAAGAAGAGATTGCCAATAAGCTCAATAAGCCAGCTAAAGAAGTTTACCGACTCAGAGAAAAAATCAGCTACCATGCTGTGCGAGTCTTTGCCCTCAAAAATCAACAGGAACTTGTAGACGACTGGTTATCCACTTCCGTCCAGGAACATAATTTAGGGCTAACAGAAACCCAATGGCAACAACTTCAAAAACGATTGACCTTACTTGAGCAGCAAATCTTAGACTTGCGACAGGCAGGCAACTCAGTTGAAATAATAGTTCAACAGTTACAAGTCAAAACCCATCAGGTAATTGGTGGATGGACCAAAGTATGGCTTGCAGCCCAAAATTTAAGAAATCAGATCTAACTAGAACCATCGCTCCTAGATTCCGAAATAGACATTGATTAAAATCAGGAAGTGTCTTAACTAGTGTAAATGTATGAGTCCTCTATGTACCGAGAAGAGTCATCAAAGGAAACATCTTCAGAAAATAAACCTATGTTGTCTTCACAGGGTAAACAAAGTGATCCTAAAGCAGCTTGGCAGCAACTGCTCACCAATACTCAAAATAATGGTCAGCAAGCAGGTACTCACGAGCTACTGTACCAGCTAATTGATAGTCTCCTATCGTTTGAAGCTTGTGTTTACCATCAAATTTTACCCTTGCAATTAGAAGACAACACCCTTTTACTGGCTATGGTGGATTTAGAAGACAGTGCAGCCTTAGATTATGTTAGTCGCATATTATCGTATATTAATGTTAAAATAGAGACACACCTGATTACCATTGAATCCCACCATGCCATATTATCAGCCTATCTCAACTACAAAAGCACATATTCTGTGAATGCTCAACAAAAGCTGAATCCAACTGCTGAAGAATCCATAGCCCCAACAAATAGTAACAACCAAACACCACCTGCACAAAGGCTGAAAAATTCTCAGGAGGACTTCATCCCAGAACAAGACACTTCATCTCTCACACACATTAACAACACTTTTAGGGAAGAACTGCAACAAAACTTACCAGTAATACCAGTGCTAGACTCGGCACTCTTGAGTCCTATTGAAGTCATAGGGAAACTACCACCCAAAAAGTTATTAGAAGAATTGCTGGGACGAGTTCTATCAGGGGGAATTGGTCGTTTGTATTTAGAAAGACAACCCTACGAGGGCAGGATACTTTGGAGTGATAATGGGATCTTACGATCAGTTGTTAATGACCTACCTCTCCCTGTATTTCAAGGAGTACTGAATGAATTAAAGCGATTTACTGCCCTACCGACGAATACATTCTCAGAAGCAAGACAGATAGAAAAAGAATACGTTTATCAACAAAGTCTCTTGTTACTACGCCTGCGAGTAATGCCGGGAATATACGGTGAAGAGGCTACATTACAAGTACTGCGAGGAGTAGCATTAAAGTTCTATCAACAACAACAACTCACACGTCTCAACAGTGATATCTTGGGAATTAGCAAGCAGCTAGCCTTTAGGTTACAGGAACTACAACAACGGCTACGTTTAAATCCTGACCTAGAACCTCAACAATTACAAGCGTTAGCTGCCTTAGATCAAATCCAAGAAAATTTAGATCAACAGCTAAGAATTGTCACAACCAATGGTCATCTAACAGAAGGCGGTAAAAAACCCCCAAGTCATAAATCTGAGAGTTAATCCCCATGTTTTCGACCGTGGTAAACAATTATTATCTTAATAGATTAAATAATTAGAGTTCTAGTTTAAAATATACCAAACTTTTTCCCATACTAAATTCAGTATCTGGCAAAATATTTCATGCAAACCTATATCTTGAGCGATACTTTTCCCCTGTTGAGTACAGCTAGCCCCCAAACCTTGGAATGGCTGCTTAACGTTGCCATTGAGCACGAATATCCTCCAGAACGAACCGTTTTAATGGAAGATGCTTGGGGCAACGCCGTTTACTTAGTTGTGTCCGGTTGGGTCAAAGTCCGCAGTACTGTGGGAGATGACTCTGTGACCATAGCCATCTTAGGTCGGGGAGATTTTTTTGGAGAAATGGCAGTCTTAGACGAATCTCCCCGTTCAACCGATGTCATTGCTCTTTCGACTATAAAATTACTGATTATTTCCAAAGAGCAGTTTGTTCAAATCTTATTTAAAGATCCACAGCTACATTATCGAATGTTGCAACTTATGGTGCGACGATTACGGCAGATTAACCTCCGGTTACAAATGCGATCTTCCCAGCCAGTAGTCAAACTGGCCCAGACTCTAGTTAGTTTGAGCGATAGCTATGGACACAAGTCAGATCAGGGAAAGGAAATATTTAATATTCCCTTTAAAGATTTAGCTGAGGTAACAGAAATTAGCGTTGAAGAAACCACCAAAATCATGGAAAAACTCCAGGAGAAAGGGTGGATTAAAATCAATCCTGTTAATAAAACTATTAATATCGTGAACTCAAAACAGTTGATGAATTTAGCGTTGAAAGTGTAATTGGCCCTTCTTGGTTTTTGAAGAAAACTCAGTACACTGCCCCTGTTCCCTATCTACGCAGATAGGTTCAATAATCAAAGCAGACTTTTTTAGGACTCAGTAATTGCAGATGAGCGAAACAAAGGCAGATAATTCCGGCAAACCGACGATTTATTACGTGGTAGCAATGCCTCAACCAGAAACCCATTTGTTTGAGGTAACTCTAAAAATTACAGACTGCCCATCACCAACTGTCGATTTGAAAATGCCAGTCTGGACACCAGGTTCTTACTTGGTACGAGAGTATGCTAAAAACTTACAGAATTTTGCTGCTTTTGCGGGAAACACACCTTTGCATTGGCAGAAATTGAGTAAGAATCACTGGCAAATAGATACAGTAGGTATTTCTGAGATAACCGTGCATTACAGCATTTTTGCCAATGAGTTAACAGTACGCACAAATCACCTGGATACTACCCATGGCTACTTTAATGGAGCGGCACTGTTTTTAAGAGTAGGGGGTTGGGAGGGATTACCGTTTCAGGTTACTATTGTGCCACCTTACTCAGAATGGTATGTGACTACTAGTTTGCCGCCAGTAAAAGAGTCAGCTAATACTTTCTGGGCAGAAGATTTCGATACTCTAGTCGATAGTCCTTTTGAGATTGGTTGCCACCAGTTGTATGAATTTGAAGTCTTTGGTAAACCCCATGAGTTGGCAATTTGGGGACAGGGAAATTTTCAACCACAGCGGATGATTGGTGATTTTCTGAAAATCATCGAGGTGGAAGCACAGATTTTTGGTGGGTTGCCATACAACAGATATGTGTTTCTACTACATTTATCTGGCCAAGCCTATGGGGGTTTAGAGCATAAAAATTGCTGCTCGTTAATTTATCAACGGTTCGGGTTTCGTGTTCAGGATAAGTACGATCGCTTTCTACAATTAGTAGCACATGAGTTCTTTCACCTGTGGAACGTTAAGCGGATTCGTCCCCAAGCACTGGAGGTTTTTGATTACGACCAAGAAAACTACACCTCATCCCTCTGGTTTTGTGAGGGAACCACAAGTTACTACGACTTGTTGATTCCTTTGCGGGCAGGAATTTATGATGGTAGGTCTTATTTACATCATTTAAGTAAAGAAATTACTAGGTATGAAACTACACCTGGGCGCAAAGTCCAACCCCTCTCTGAATCCAGTTTCGATGCTTGGATTAAACTTTACCGTCCCGATGCCAATAGTGGTAATTGCCAAATTTCCTACTATTTAAAAGGGGAGATGGTATCATTGTTGCTGGATTTGTTGATTCGCGTTCGTCATAATAATCAGCGATCGCTTGATGATGTGATGCTGAAAATGTGGCAACAATTTGGGCAACAGGAAATTGGCTATACCCCAGAACAGTTACAGGCAGTGATTGCATCCGTAGCTGGAATGGATATGACTTATTTCTTCAGCCGCTACCTGGGCACCACTGAGGATTTGCCCTTTAATGAGTACTTAGAACCTTTTGGTTTGCAACTAGTGGCAGAAGTAGAGGACAACCCATTCCTTGGAATCAAAATCAGTACTGAATATGGGCGAGAAATAATTAAATTTGTAGAAGCTGGCTCCCCTGCACAGGCAGCAGGAATTGATCCTGGGGACGAGTTATTAGCAATTAATGGGATCAGGGTAGGGGTAAATCAGTTAGGTGAGCGGCTCAGGGATTACCAACCTAAGAACATGATTCAAGTCACAGTTTTCCACCAAGATGAGTTGCGTACATATCCTATTACCCTAGCAGCACCCCAACCCCATAAGTTTCATCTGGAATCTGTAGAGCAGCCTACTCGTACCCAGGTAGAGAATTTAGCTGGATGGTTAGGTGTGCCGTTTACAACTTTGAAGTAAATTAGCTAATTAGGGTCTGCTGAAAAACTCCACAAATCGAATCTAGGTGACACACAGTGCCTAAAATGGGAACTTTGGGTGTTGGTTTTTCAAATTCACCCCACGATTTTCTACCAAAGTGCAGGGATTTTGAGTCTCTAAATGCCATATTCTTGCACTTGTTTGGACTAAAAACGATTAATTTAGTGTGACAGTTAAAGTGCGGAAAGTGGGATCAAATGTACAGAAAAACCTAAATATTAGACATCTTGAGGGTTGAGCCTAGTCATCTGCCAAGTGGTATAAGTCCCAATAGGACTCCACAGTAGATAAGGAACTAATAACAGTGCTGCCCAACCAGAAACAGATAAAATTGCTATTGATAATAAAATACAAATAATTAAACCTGTACTACCGATAATCACACCTGCTCTGAGACTGCGAAGCCTAAACATCACAGGGGTATAGGCAATAGTAAAAATTTCTAATAATAGGTACAAACCCATCATCAACCAGGTGCTACTAGTTCCTGGGTCCTTTTCCCAAACAATATAAGCTGACCAGGCACCGCAAATAAAAATAGTTGTCCAGATTAAGGGAATTGCTGCTTCAAAAGTTAACCATCTGGGCCTTCGCAACCCCCTGAACCACTGGAGGTCCCGAGGTGTAATCCAATTACCTATTAAGGCAACCAAAAAAGCTACGCCCCCGATTACCATCCAAGATTTAATCATACTGCCCCTGACCCTTAGTTACCTGTTCCCTTTCTTGTAGTCTAGCAATAGCCGGGATATGGGGAGGAATGTCTTTTTATCTTGGTGGAGCGGGTTGAGAATTCGTAACTGGATATTGATAATCTGGGTAACTAGTTATTGGCATCGTGTTGCCTAAATTGCTGGGGGGCGGGGGAACAACAGGGGGATAACTAGTTATTGGTATGTTATTAACTATGCCGTTAGGTAGAGCCGGATTAACGATAGGTGACTGATAAATAGGTGCGGGTAATGTACCTGTGACATTGCTGGGTGTGACAGTCCCTTGGGCCAATTGTTGGTAAGCAGCATGAGAGATTGAGCTAATCAGCTTTGCAGCCCGTGGGTCGTTGTTGGGACGTTGCACCATTACGGCAGCTATGTAGTGCTTGCCGTTTGCAGTATTTATTAAACCTGCATCTCCAAGCATCGTGCCAATATCCCCTGTTTTGTGATAAATTTTTGCCCCTGCTCCTAACCCAGAAGGTAGTAATTTGTCTCCCTCTGCACGATGCATGATATCGAGTATGATTTCACGGGAACGGATACTTACAAAATTCCCCTGATTCACCATCGCAATTAAGCTCCCCAGTTCTCTGGGGCTTGTGGTGTTTGTCCCTGATAAATCTGGGAGTAAAGAACGAATCATTGTGGTTGCCAGTCCCCACGTGCGGAATCGTTCATTGAGCGACTCTATGCCTCCTAATCGGGCAATCAGCATATTAGTTGCTGTATTATCGCTAATTGTAATCATTTTGGTGGCGACTTCCATTGCTGTGTATTTAGTCCCCACAGGTTTGTATTGCAGATTTCCAGACCCGCCGGCAATCATGTCCTGTTGCATAGTCAGCATCTCATCTAGGCGAATTTTCCCAGCATCGACGTCTTGGAAAAACGCAATGAGAATTGGGAGCTTGATGGTGCTGGCCGCAGGAAAACTGGCAGTGCTATTTACATCGACATAATACCCTGTATCTATATCTACCAAAAATACACCAGGTATGAGGTCAGGATTCTCCGCTGCCAGAGTCTGAACAGTATTTTTTAAAGGGATAATTTCTTGAGATAAGTATAAGCTATAAGTAGCTGCTGGGGGTTCTGGTGTTGCTTGTGACTGTGATTGCCCTAGATTATGATTAGATGCTGGAATCCGATTTGCCGGATCTAGTACAGATAACAGGGTACCCACAATTGCACCCATGCCAATACCGACAATCAGCAACCTTAGACCATACAATAGGGTTCTGGCCATTGGCTTTAATCTTGTCTTGCGCGATCGCATTCTAGTATTTGGCTTTGACTGCTTCAATACTCGTACCGTTTTCATCTTGACAGCATTGCTATTTACTGGGGCCATCTTCCCCCTTTCTTTAGGTATAGGTGGCCTAACTGCTGTGGGTAGGATCGCTCCAGATTTTGGCTGTTGCCCCCCTGAGGGGTTTGAAGCCGAATTGATACTATGGTTCAGGCGTGTTAGCGCCATAGTTGTTCCTGGAAGTTGCTTTTTAGCTTTTTTTTGTCCTACCTTTTGGACCGGTTGTGAACGCTGGCGACGCGGTGAAGGTTGCCGCCGCGTAAACCCTGTTAGTTTACTAATCGATTCTGACACCGCTACTCCTTGTGACCTTATCGACTTGTTCTTTGCAGACTCTCGACCTGAAACTGAACTTTTTTAGCACCTTGACACTCAGTAGTATTTTTGAATTTAGTGTAGACCATATTAATTCTTTTGGGGGATGAAAACGTAATTATTAACCGATAGTTACAAGTTTCCTGTCCCCCGCTGATAATTCAGCGCCCATTCTACCTGTCGTAAAATTCCTCTGAGCATAGCTACCTCCCCAGTTTGCAGACGAGCACGATTGAATAGGTGTCGAAATTTTTCCATTCGGCTAGCAGCTGTATGGGGGTACAGATAACCGATCAGTAGTAGTAAAGATTCCAATTGTTGGTAATAGGTTTCTACTAAATCTAAAGGTGCGATGTCCTGTAAAGCTGGGGTTTGGCTCTCAGGTAGTTGGGTAGATTGTGACAATTCATAACAACAAATTGCTACTGCCGTTGCCAAATTTAGGGAGGGATACTTTTCATCTGTGGAAATGCGAACAAATCGCTGGGCATAGTTTAATTCTTCATTGCTCAGTCCCCGATCCTCCCTGCCAAAAATCAATGCTGTTGCTTCTTCCGGCCTCTCCAAGAGCCAGGGTAGAGCATTACGGGGATTTTCTAAGGGGACATCCCAACTCCGAGGGCGAGCCGTGGTGGCAATTGCTCGCACACATCCCTGTAATGCTGCTGGTAGAGTCTCTACCAATACTGCAGATTCTAAAATCTCCTTGGCATGAACTGCCATCTTCATCGCTTCTATTGACAGGGGATCGCATTGGGGATTAACTAATACTAGGTGATTTAATCCAAAATTTCCCATTACCCTGGCGATCGCTCCCAAGTTTAACGGACCTGCTGGCTCTACCAACACAATTCTTAACTCCGCCAAGCCCATATTTTCCTCCGGGCTAAATTCCAATTATACCAATTCAATGATAAAGTCGGCTTTTTTGCAGCAATTTCCCGGAAAATAATTGATGCTGCTGTTGTTGGTGGTTGTTCCACGTATGCTTCATCGTCAAAAGAGGTAATTTTTGGTGCCAATTTTTTCAGTTAAGCATCAGCACTCAGTATTCAACAGAGAAAGGGATTGCTCCCTCTCCCCACACCCTAAATACGGGTTCTCCGTTCTAGGATTGCCTTAAGCACCAAGGTTACCACTGCCAGCAGTCCCAGTAATACAGCCGCAGAGAAGGCAGATTCAGTTTCATACTGTTTGTAAGCTTCCTCAACAAATAGCGGTAGACTCTGGGTTTGATCAGCAATGTTGCCAGATACCACAGAAACCGCTCCGAACTCCCCCATAGCTCTGGCATTAGTTAAAATTAGACCGTAGAGCAGGCCCCAACGGATACTAGGCAAAGTAACGCGCCAAAATATTTGCCAATCATTGGCTCCCAAGGTTTTAGCTGCTTCCTCTTGGTCACTGCCATATTCTTCTAATACTGGAATCACTTCCCTGGCAACAAAGGGCATACTTACAAATGCCGTGGCTAGAACCATCCCAGGGAAGGCAAAAACAATTTTCAGATTATGAGCTTCCAGCAAAGGTCCAAACCACCCCTGCCGGCCGTAAAGCAACACAATCATTAATCCAGCGACCACTGGGGAGATAGAAAAGGGTAGGTCAATAATACTCAGAACTATGGCCCGACCAGGGAATTTATGCCGAGAAATTGCCCAGGCAGCACATAGACCAAATACTGTATTTATCGGTATGGTAATTACCGCCAGTAGTAGGGTCAGCCAAGCTGCATGGAGAAAGTCAGCTTTGGTTAAGTTGGATAAAAATGGACCAATTCCCTTATGGAAAGCTTGGACAAAAACGTTTAAAGCTGGGATATATTGGACCAAGGCTAGATAGGCGATTGCAATCCCAATTAAAACCCCAGGTACCCAACTCTGCTGCTTTCCTGTATTATCTCGTTTCATATCGTCTTGCCCATCCCTGTAGGAAGTTAATTGCGAGTAATAGCACCAAGGAAATTATTAGTAGGACTGTGCCAATTACCGTTGCACCGGCATAGTCGTATTGCTCCAAACGTTGAAAGATGAGCACAGGTGCAATCAAATCTTGGTATGGAGTATTAGAGGAAATAATCACTGTCGAACCATACTCACCGACGGCACGAGAAAAACCCAAGGCCACACCAGTCAAAATTGTGGGAAATAAAGGCGGCAAGATCACCTTCCAAAAGGTTTGCCATTGAGAGGCACCTAGACACCAAGCTGCTTCTTCGATGTCATGTTCCATGTCCTGAAGCACAGGCTGTACAGTTCGCACCACAAAGGGTAGAGAGATAAATATCATTGCAACCCCAACTCCTAACCGGGTGAAAGATACCTTAATCCCCAGTGGTGCTAATAATGAACCAATCCAGCCATTACTGCTATAGACTGTTGCCAGTGTTAGTCCTGCCACTGAAGTTGGTAGGGCAAAGGGTAAATCTACCGTGGCATCAACTAGGCGTTTTAATGGGAAGTTGTAACGTACCAAGACCCAAGCTATCAAAGTTCCAAAGATTCCATTCAGCAAAGCAGCCAGCAAAGAAGTGACAAAAGTAACGTTGTACGCTGCCAGAGCTAGGGGACTAGTAGCGATTTCCCAAAACCTAGTTGGTCGTTCCGTACTTGCTTTGAGTAACATAGCAGCAATGGGAAGGAACAGCATGAATATTAAGTACCCCAGAGTAATTCGCCAAGTCCAGGGTAGTCGAGTCAAGTGATTTAGGAACATCTTCCACAACAGGTTTTAGGTTTAAGTAGTCAATCGGAGGGAGCAAGGGATATAGGGAGAGATTGATGTATTCACCCCTAATCCAAAATCAGATCACCGCCTGATTTTGCCTTGAATCTGGTCAAAAATTGCCCCATCAGCAAAGAACTTCTGCTGTACTGCATCCCATCCACCAAAGTCCTCAATGGTGCTTAAAGTACTGACCTTGGGATATTTTGCGGTTACTGTCTTATCCACCGGACGGAATCCGACTTTGGCAAATTCCTGCTGTGCTTCTGGAGTAAATAGATATTTGACGAAAGCTTCTGCCACCTCACGAGTCCCGTGCTTATCCACATTCTTATCTACTACAGCAATGGGATTATCGATGGAGACGTTCACATCAGGGATGACTGAGGCCAACTTCTCACCCTCTTGCACGGCTAGGATCACTTCGTTTTCGTAGTTGATGAGGGCATCACCTTGTCCCTGTTTGAAGAATGCATCAGTAGCTGCACGACCATCTTTAGTTAATAAGTGTATATTTTGGTATACTTTAGTTACAAAATCCATGGCCTTGGCATCGTTCCCACCAGTTTTAATGACTGAATTCCACAATGCTAGGAAATTCCAGCGAGCTACCCCTGATGTTTTGGGATCAGCACTGATGATTGTGATGTCATTCTTGGTCAAATCTGCCCAGGTTTTGATCCCTTTAGGGTTGCCGGGACGAGTGACTATGGCAGCTACAGATTTGGAAACAATGCCATGATTAGGGAATTCCTTTTCCCATCCAGGTTGAATTAGTCCAGCTTTCTGAATATTTTCCGTGTCTAGTGCCAAGGACAAATGGACAACATCTGCCTCCAGACCATCAATGACAGCACGAGCTTGGGAGGCAGAGCCACCATAGCTTTGCTTGAAGGTGACGGTTTGATGATGTTCTTGCTGCCACTTGTGAACAAATTTAGGAATGATGGCTGCGTGGGCTGCTTTGGTGACAGCAAAAGAAACTAGGGTTAGTTCAACGTTATCTTTGTTGGCAGCAAGGGGTTTAGTTGTATTGTCACCAGAACAGGCAGCAATTGACACACTAATAAATATGCCTAACAGGAAGAGTGATAAAAAACTGTTGCAGTGTCTAGTAATAGATAGTAATAGTTGTTGTACGCGCTGCCACGGATTCATTCCTGAAACTCCAGTTAGTTGATGGAAATTTAGTATATGTAGCTTACAATAAGGATATACCTCTAAGCCAGCCTGTGATTATTCTATACTTGGGGACTTTGATACTTTAGGTGATGTTTTTAACTGATAATGCAAATGCACAAGTTTATGTACCGTCTTATATTCTCCTTTAATTTCCAGTGCTTTGTCTAACCAAACTACTACTTCTTGGTAATCTTTAAATCCTGTTTGTGATTGCAGTTGCTTTCTGAGAGCATTTTCTGCCCATTGTGGAATTGCTCTAGGTCTGCCGTTTTAACTCTTGTACACTTTCTTTAATATCGAGATAGTAGACACCTAACATTTACTTGTCCTCGTTCATCTGTGTGTATCATGGGCAGTTCTTGCAAGAGGCACAGCGCAACTATGAATCCCCATAAATAAATTTAGGGGATTTAATCATGACGTAGTAAGTACTTGAGCAGAATTAATTACACAAACTCTCTTGCTGGAATCCCTCATCAAGTCTAGGTAGGGCTTGCTGAATAAGGATAAAACCTCTTAGGGTAAGGGTTTCAACCGTTTTTAGCCCAAACAAGTGCAAGATTATGGCATTCAGAGTCCCAAAATGCCTGCACTTGGGTGGAAAATCTCGGGTTGAATCGGAGCAAATTTCCTCCGAAGCCATCATTTTTAGGTCTGTGTGGCACCTAGATTCGCAATGGGAGAGTTTTTCAGCAGACCCTAAGTAAGAGTAGATATCAGTCTGTAAATATTTCTGTTCGGTTACTTGTAGGGCAAAAAGTATATTTTCCGACTCCAGCAAGAACTGCCCTGGAGCCTTTCTTCGGTCAGGAATTTTAGATTTTGGATGAGGGGAGAATAAATCAATCTCTCCCCTGCAAGAACTGCCCCCGTTTTCAGGTCTTAATGGGAAAAGTTAGCCCCTTGATGGGTAGGCTGAGCTACCCCACGGATAAATCTGGGGGGATCCAACTTACTACGTAAGTTTCGTATACCCTTCTCCTCGAGACGCTACGCGAACGTGGTTCCGACTCCTCACGCGCTATTGGATTACGGAAGATCCACTCTATCCCACTCCGAAGAATAGGATACCTTGAGCTAGTCGCGGTTCTCGCGGACTAATGAATGCTCCGATTAAATTAAGCCTTCCGCAAGGATTGCTCCATCCCCAGCTAGGTTTCTAGCTGCTTGATTTAAATTGCTCGGAACATTTTCTACTCAAGTTGAGTAGAAACTTTAACCGATTTTGTAGCACTTTCAGCCAACAGTCTCGGTCGAAACTCAATGCAACAAATGTTGCTTGTTAAAAATCATAACATATGGACGGCGATAAAGAAAGCCCTCGCCTTACCCCCATAGATAAATCTAGGGGCTACCTCGGCGCGGATAATTTGGTGTAAGCGCAATTGGCAAGAAAATATGTACTTAAAACGGAATATCATCTGGATCTGGTTCCTCTTGCTTTACCCCTGAGTAGGGTTGGTAGATGGGTTCAGGATTTGTCACCTGAGGAACTACACCCGGACTACTTTTAACTGAGGTAGCTGCGGGGGGTGATAATTCATAATTTTCTGAGGAAGATGGAGTTCGCGTTACTGATAGGGTAGAACTAGGCTGGAAACTCGCACCTACAGATTGAATCTGCTGGACTGTTAACTCAGCCCGTTTTTCTTTAAACCCCTCTGGACGCTCAATAGTATTCATTCCTAAGCGTCCTACGATAATCACTTGATCCCCATGATGGTAGTTTTGCTGAATTTCTTTGGCCATATTCCCCCAACCCACTACCTTCAAAGTAGCTGGGGGATCTTCCGGTCGTTGGGAGTTAGGAAATTGGACTAACATTTCCGCAATTTCTAAGTTATCCGCTGTATAGCGAAGTTGGGGTTCTTGGATTATTTCCGCCATTAAGACACAGCTGTTCATTAAATCTCCTTGAGGAACTGTAGGATTTGGAATTTTAAAAAGATAAATAAAATATAAATGCCACTGATTAAGACTAGTCGGATCAATTAAGTCTTACAAAGAAAGGCAGCTATGCTGGAGGCTCCAGGGCAGGAGGGAAGAAAAAGTATAAAAACTTTAGTTCTGGATCTAGAGCTTAGTTCAAAAAAAGAATTGGATCGAGAGTGCTTGCAGCGAGATCCAAAGCATCCTTGCTTCCATCCCACTCTTTTCAGGGTATGTTTCCCCTGCCTACTAACTTGAAAGAGGGGTGTAGGGTTTAGGAAAGGAACCTCTTTCATGCTTGGCGGTGAAATTTTTTTCATTGGGACTGCCTCCTGAACTGAACTACTTTTAGCATATCAAGTTAAGCGATCGCCTAAGTCGGCACTACCCACAACCGTTGACAATTTTAGATTCAATAGATTAATCTCTCCCTTGTCCCGGTGGTATTTGTTTCCACCTAACATCCGAAATTGAATGACAGGGAGAATTCCCTGTATTAGTACAATAGTACTATAATCTGGGCAGAGAGAATCACCGAAGAAAGGTAGTTCTTGCAGGAGTCGGAAAATAGATTTTTTGCCCTATGCCACAGGGTCACCAAGCCCCTAATTTTATTGATGAACAACCAAAAAATCTGGATTTCGAGACGCGTAGCGCCAGAAATACTACGTCCTGATTAAATTCCCTAAATTTATTTATGGGGATTCATAGCTGCCTCCTTAACTCAACCCCCGCACATGCACCGGAAAAACACCCAAAGCAATCAACCGTGCCGGCAGACCCCGTAAAATCGGTACTCGCAAGATCAATGGTAGCTGAAAGGTTTGATTTTCTTTGAGAATTGGGGCAAAAATTTGGGTTTGGATTAAGGTTTGAAATGCCTGAATTAACCGTGTGGGTAGTTCCCGGAAACGTTGTACTGTTGCTAAATCACCTAAGCTGACATACTTATACTTCAGTGGTTGACCTAGCACATTTGCCGCCACTACCGCATCTTGAATCGCATAATTAATCCCCACTCCACCGACAGGGGACATAATATGAGCAGCATCACCAATTAGTAATAGCCCTGGGCGATACCAACGCTTGACGCGGCTAGATTTGACGCAGAGAAAGGCAATTTGTGACCAATCCTGTAAATGGTCGATGCGGGAAGTCAATTCTGGTACAATGTCCCTAACAGACTTTCTCAGTGCTGCCAAACCGGTGGCTCGCAGTTCTTGGTAGCCACCTTTGGGGATGACATAGCCCATTTGCCACTCATCGCCCCGATCTAGCATTACCAGAATATGGCCGGGAGTGAAGCGTCCCATGCCACCTGCGGGGTCCCCTG
>Ga0209208_10002629_pt1 | contig 25765 bp, 15 predicted proteins | sample S1TSphfallax_3_FD_187694 | JGI IMG/M metagenome (GOLD analysis project Ga0209208, IMG submission 187694) | Host-associated microbial communities from peat moss isolated from Minnesota, USA - S1T2_Fd - Sphagnum fallax MG (SPAdes) (version 2) | ecosystem: Host-associated > Plants > Peat moss >...
GCCCCAAAAGTCCATTAACAAATAGGGTCAACCTTTTTTACTCAAACAATGCTCCACACTTGGTTCGTGGAGGTCTAAAGAAAACCCCTTTAGTCTCATGGGAGAACTTGAATATGCCTTTAGTTAATCCCATCCATGTACCTCCACTTGGTCAATAACACATGATCCTAGTTCACTAATCATTAACTTGTCATTCACATTTCCCATTACAAATTCATTGTAGAAATTTGCATGAGTTTTAACTACAAAATGGGTGAGATTGTTATTGAATTAAGCCCATATTTCCTTGTAGTGAATGCTTCATATTGTTAATTCATGCCAATAGCGCCTAACAACATTAAACTAATGTCAACCATATTTATATTATTTGACAATGTTAAATTAGTTGACAATACAATATCGTAGTACCTTGGCCACTTTGACACATGTTTGTCAAAAAATAATGAATTTTGAGGATTTCAAAAATTGAAAAATGATATATTCTCATTAATTACATTGAAATTTTGTTTCTGATTTTTTTTGAAAAATTCAACATTAAAAAAAAAAATAGTGTAAAATTAACCTAGGTATTACAATATGCATGACATGTAATTTGCATGTATACTAACTAACAATGTCACAAGGCTAAAAACACAACTTCAAACTAAGTGATGCCTATCAATAGTTATTTTCTTGTCATACCAATAAGGTGAATGTTCCTTTGTCGTTATTCCATATATTCATACAAACAATGGCTCACTACTCAACTCACTTGGAATTTGCTTAAACTAACTAACAATGTTATTTATACTAGGTGAAATAATGATGTTACTCACATTGATCTTGTAGATTATTATTATCTTATTTTTAAAATGTCAATATACCCATAGTAATTGGCCTATGATATCCATACCTAATAATTCAATATGCCAAGATCCAAATGTCACCCCCAAATGTATTTCCAACCCATAGAAGGTACATTTGTAAAGTGTAAAGTGCATGTGTGTGTGTGTTTGGACAAATAGTTAACACACCCTCCATGGTAACACACAAAACAAGTAGCTTTGATCTAACATAATTTATAATGTTACATTTGAAGGGCACTATGTATATTTTTTAATTATGAAAAATATAAAACAACTCACCAATTAGTATTTAAATATATCACACATATTGCAAATATCATTGAAGTTTTATCTACAATCATGATTATTAATAACTTCATCAATTATTTATAAACTAGATATTTTAAGAAACATGAAAATTCCAACTAGTGAATATCATGCATCCAATCCCTCTTTGAAATATTGACAAAAAGACTAATACATGCAATAACTTACACAAAGACTTGTGACATCTAAATCAACATGAATCCAAAGCAACAAAGTTCACATTGGATTTTGTGGTCATAGTGTGATGGTTTTAACTTTTAACTCCAAATGAATTCCTTACAACAACATATTGACTTATGTGGACAAATTGTGCATTGTTTCTTGAAATCTTGACACATTACATCCATGTAATGGATCGCATGCATCTTCAACAAACATTAGTTAGGATAACCATTACACACTAAGATAAGCTTTTTGTAGAAATTCCTTGTGCCACTAAGCCTATTGTACAATTACTATATAATGTGTATATATATAGTGCAACAAGTATACCTTTTTAAATGTATGTAAAAGGAACCAAACTTATGACACTCCAAAGTAGAAGAACATTTTCATTATAGCTAGCTTGCACATGCAATGTATGAATGCAGTGCAAAGTTTGGTTTTTAGTAGTGACCACATGGTTTGCATCATTTTCAAAGATGGAGATTCAAACTTTGGCAATGTTGTTGTCCAACTCTTGGTAATGTGGAGAAGCATGGCAATAGATTGGACTTACATAGTACAAAGTTAAAAACAAGAAAATAAGTTTAAAACAATATTTTGAATAGAGAACTTGTAAAAAACCCATGTTTGTTGTTTTCAAACCTTCAACAAAACCTTCATTGGCTAACTCACAAAAGTACTCACAATCTTAGTATGATTACACTCACATAGGCAACAACACACATAGTAGTGTTGGGAGTTCACACCCATTTCAAAAAAAAATCCAAAACATGCATTCTAACTGAGAATAGCACAATTCTTTGGAATTGCAAGTATGCTATTGCTAGACTTGCTCTTTCCAATCCTGCTTGATCTCTTGTATCTTTTTTTCCCTTTCTAATTTCTTTGGTCTCTTTTACATACTCTCATGAACCCCCTTTTAACTCGATTTACCTCATGACTCAAAATTTCCTTCCTAAATTACAAGTGATGAATAGTTGTTTGTAAACCATGATAACATCATCTCCTAAATCTTCTCCTCTAAAAACAAGACTACTCCTAGCTAAATGGAGGTAGAGTATAACATGGGCATGTTGCCTAGTCTATGATATTCACTATTATCCAACTCGTGCCTTCCATGCCTAGGTTGATTTTGGTATAACCATCCCAAACTATTGACAACCTATTATTTCAAGAGCAAGAGTCATTCATATCCACTAGTGTGGCTTGTGCCATTGGCCCAAGTGTTACCACGTCCTCAACTTATTTTTTCTTCCAAAACCTGGTTTTTTGGATTTTTTTGAATTTTCAGTGGCAAAAATCTCGTAAAAATCAATATCTACCACATTCTGAATCCAAATCTTACCAAATAAATTCCATTAAATCCTCTCATCAACATCTTTTCAACAACATCAAAGGCACATTCCAATTCCTCCACAATTTTCAGCTACAATATAAATTGTTTTTCAATGAAAAAATCATTCGATATTCAAGAACTTTTACACTGCAAGTCCAAACACCATGAAATCAAGCTGATGCACCCCTCCTCCTTGAGAGCTTTCCAAAGAGACCAAGAACACGATTTGAAGCATCCGGGTTCAGTGAATCTCATAAGTACAAACAAAACAACACAAACAAACTACCTTCCTTCATAGATAGATTGCTTCAGCAAACCATGGGTGCTGAAATTTGAAACAATTTTACCACATGCGGAGTCACTTGTTAAGTTGAAAAGGGTCATTTCAAAATCATTCATGTGTGTAAAAACCACATGACTAAATTTCCCATCACTTTGATTGTCCATGCATAACAACTTGCTTAGATCCCAATACTTGCAATTTGGTTGCAAGCCACATGGTACAATAATATAAGAAGGACATTCATAATAATCTCGTTTTTCTGTTTGTCATTGGTCTCATTACCAACTCCCTTCACAAAATATTCCAAGTTTTTCTTTTTTGTTGCAAATCCAATAAATGAGGTTCTCCAGTGCCACATGTGAATCACCATTTTCTGGGCCAGAATGAAGCAGCAAGCACCCACCAGCGCACCATGAAAGGTGGATGGTATGTGGACAGAAAAACACTTTTTCATTGAATTCCTGTGCAATAATTCCTCTGGCCATTAGCTATGTACTAACAATACAAATGTATCTTACCTACTCCCTTGTAGTTAGGGGTAAAGACTAAAGGCATGCTCTGATTTTTTGTGAGTATAATTGGAGGGCTCCTTACCTAGCATATTTTTACCTTCATTGTTGGTGGGGCATTTTGCAAAAATGGAATGCCTGCTCCGTTGAAAAACAAAGCAGGCATCTCAACAGAGCAAGCATTCCATTCTTCCAAACACCGCATAGGGATGCCACATTGAACCAGCACCCACCAATGCACCATGAAGGATGAATGATAAGTGGTCTAGAAACAGTTTTCTGTTGGATTCCAGTTGCCTAGCTAACCATGGTGATTAGCGCAGTGCTTTTTTTTTTACTACCTACCTACTAACAACCCACAAAACAGGTTGTTAATTAGTAGGTAGGTAGTAAAAACAGTCATTACCTATGTATAAACCATCTACTTACCTAGTAGTAGTAACCTATTTTCCTACCTATCTACCTATATATGAGACCTGGATATATTTCCTACAGAATTGGTTACCAAGGTGAAACCAAATATAAACTCAGTTGAAGTTCATCCACAAGCGAGTAATAACAGGCATCTAATGGATGATGGTGCACTGGTGGGTGCTGCTGGTCCATGGGTTGCAAAATCCCATTTTCTGGTCAGTTGTGGATGAAGAATGCGGCTTCCATTGATTGATTGCTTGAGGAAGCCGCATTCTTCCTCCATGGAGGCTTTGTCCCAACTCTCTCATTCTCGAGGACAGTGGGGGTGGGGTGCTGTCTGCCAGGCTTCTCCTTCACGTGGAGAACCCAATTGGGAAAAAAGAAGAAGAAGAAAACAAAAGCATCGAAAACAGAAGGTCTGTTGTCCTTTACAATCACATCCATTTAGCAGGCAGGCAAGATAGGCGGATCATGTGAGCATTTTTTTTGGCTGCTAAGCTTATTATTATTATTATTATTATACTAGCTTCACCGGCAGCACTTGAGCAATGAGGACATGTTACAAAGTACGTACATCAAGTTCTTTTGGCAAGAGTGGTGAGTTGGGGGAGGGCGGGGGGGGATCTCCATTGATCTTTGCCCCCATCCAATTAAAGAACAACAACAACATGTGCTTTGGCATCTAGATTGGAAGTTGTGTGACAAAGATCTGATATACCCATTTGGTATAGGACATATAGTTATACTCATTTGTGATCGATTCCTCAACGTCCAATGTACATGGGTCAGACAGAGGGACAGAGCTCGGCCATCAAGCCAGCCAGCCAAGGGACTGTGGAATATCAAAAGGGCCATACTCGTACATGAGTTCAACCTTGAGCCAAATTGTTAAAAAATTGTTTCAACCATAGGCCAAAGTGCTAAATAAATTCAAATCCTAAGCCAAAGTTTCAAATTAAAAAATAAATTCTTAGGCCATATTTCAGAAATATATTCCTACCTTAAGCCAATATACATATGCAGAATTAATTTGTTTTAAGGGTGTAGGCAGATGTCTTAGGGGGTGGGACATTTGTCTTGGGAGTGCATGACATTTGTCCTAAGGGTGTGAAACATTTGTCTTAAAGGTGCAAGACACTTGTCCTAATGGAGTAAGACATTTGCCAGAACATTTAAGTGTTCAGGGCAGATCGAATTCAACGAAAGGACTCCATTGTTTTTGATGTCCAAAACAAAATTTGAACACCTCCGTTTGATAACTGATGCACTAAAATTTGTCAAAATTGGATTAGAATTGAGAAAGTTACAACCCCTCAAAGTAAAGGGGGTCAAGAACTAAAAAACAAACCATAGAACATTACAAAGCCAATTCCTAAACACCCAAAAAATTCTTTGTATGTTACTATTAGAGTTCAAAGATTATTTGTAGAATTGAAGGTGGCACTCCTACAACACTTTAAATTGTAAGAAATGAATAAGAAATGAGATAGTTAGAAGCTTTGAAAGTAAGAGGGGTCCAAAGAAAAGAAGAAAAAAAAGAAATGCATTTGGTAAGTTGGAAAGCTTATTCTTTTTTTTCATTGTTCCTTTTCATTTGCATTTCAGAGATGAATTCTAGAGCTTGACGTAATGTTTCCATAACATTTTAAATCACTCAAAATGAAGCACAAATGACAAAGATCTGAATTTTTTTTAGTAATAGGGTATTGATCGATGATGGGCAGTGAATTTGTTTTTGGGGCCTTTGTAATTTGCCCGACACTATTGGGCAAAAAAATTCTCAAATTGCCCAAAATTTTTGGGCAGAAATGAAAACTATCTTCAACATTTATAAGGTGCTCGTAATTATTGAGCAGAATGAGAATTCCCAAAATGTCAAAAGAATTCAAGCACTGAGATTTTTCAGAGTGCCCAATTTTTTTCGGCACAAATGAAAAAAAAACCAACATTTATAACTTTCCCAAGCAGGCTACAATTTTCAAAATTGCCCAAAAATTTTGCAAGCATTTTAGAAAACAAATCTCATGAATATTTCCAACCATAGGATTTGTTGAATTCCCAAATTTTTGAGCAAAAACGAAAAAAATTCAACCTATATAATCTGCCCGAAATATATTGGGCAGAATAAAGATTTTTCAAACTAATGAATATTTTTCAAGCATCTTGAGAAATGCTTTCCAAGAATTCTCTAGAATGACCCATTTTAAACCTTAAAATTTTTATTTTAAAAACATTAATTTGTTAGCCTCAATGCTAATTTTTTAAAAATCCTCAGTCAAAACAATAAAAAGATTGTAACATGAAGCCTACTGCTAGGCTCAAGTGTTAAAAAGATTCTAACCACAAGCCAAAATGATAATTTTTTAAAACCCTAAGTCTAAATTTTGAAAATAAAAATAAAAATCCTTAAGCTTAAATAGATTCTAACCATTAGGCCTTGAATAGGTTTATCTTTAGGCTTTAAGATTCTAAACTTAAGCCAAAATATTAAATCCATTCTAACCTTAAGCTTAAATGTTAAAAAGATTTAAACCTTAGGCTTAAGCAATTAAAAATATATTATTCTTAAACCAAAACATTAGGTCAACTTTCAATCAAAGATTCAAGTTTTTAAAATATTTAAACTGTAAGCGAAAGTCTTAAAAAAGATTATGAATGCTAGGTCCAAGGGCTAAAAAGATTCTAACCCCAAGCCAAAATGATAATTTAAAAAAACTTTAAGTGAAATTAAAAAAGATTCTAATTCTTAGCCTTAAATAGATTCTAACCCTTAGGCCCAAATAGATTTCATTTTTGAACCTAATTTTTTAAAAACCTTAGGTCAAATTTCAACCGAAAATCAAAATTTTCAAAATATTTTAACCATAAGAAAAATTCTGAGTCGAAGCCAAATTACTAAAAAGATTTAAAACCTTAGGCCCACCTCATTATGTACTGAGATGGTCTTGGAGGCACTTAATTTTCCATTATATTTGTATGATGAGATGAATACACGTAAAAATACGTCATAAAGTTGAACCATGAGCCAAACAAAACTATTCTAAGATCCAATCTGAAATTGCTTCCAGCACGACCCTTTTGATATTCTGTAGGGGACTCAGTGGACAAACTCTAAAAGATCCACAACAAGAACAATGAAAAGGTCTAGAGTCCAGAGGTTGTTGCAATAGGAGAATGGTTTGAGTGAATCAGGGACGACGACGCTTCCTTTGCTTGCTTGCTTCACGCTCTTGTGTTAGGCGGCAAGCCAAAATGTAAAGTGGTGGGGGTAATGATTGGCTTGCATTGTTGATGATCGTCGTCTAACGTCAGGCCGTTGGAGGTCGCTTCACGTGGACGGCGGTCCCCTGTAACTGCTGGCAGCACACTATGCCGTTGCTTCAGTTTGAGGCGTTGTCGCCCTCTGAGCTCCCCTTGTAATTTATGATTCAAATCTGAGTCGTATCAGATCGCGGATCCGCGGCGGATTCCGAGTTCATATATGCCCAGGCATATTCTCTCCAAAATTATTAGAGGGATTTTTTTTTGTTCAATCAACACGACACATGACTAGCTAGCTTTTCAGGTTTTGTTTGTTCACCGCTTTTCAATCATCTTTACTTTGAGCAACTCCACCACCGGTGCTTTGTATGTCACCACCCTCGCAAATTCAAATTGGTCTATGAAGAAAAGTCAAAACATGTTCATTTTCGCTCAGCAAAAATGGTTTTGTACACACTTTTCTGAGAAAAATGATTTTCCCCACCATTTTTTACACAGCTTTCTCAGCAGAATGATTTTCCCCACCATTTTTTACACAGCTTTCTCAGCAAATGGTATTTCGCCACCATTTTTACAGAGTTTGCTGCTGGTGGTAAAAGGTACAGCAAAGCCAAACACCTATTTTGGTGAGAAGAAGAGTGTCATGAATATGATCTGACTACTGCTCCCTATTTTTGATTCGTCAATCGTACTGATTCGTTCAGGTGGTTTGCTATTAGTAGTCTCCTACTATATGCAGTCTCAGCTTTTGTTTTATGGGTGGAGTTGGAAAAAAAGTAAATAACTAAACTTAGATGTAAAAGAAATATTTGTGGAGGGTTACATATGAAGCACTCCTGTAGTTGCTTTTAGGTGTTTCAGTGTAGGTGAAGCCCAAGGGTGGGCATTTTCAATCTTGCACTTGGCACAGTTGCTTTGTGTCACACTCTGCATGAATTCATGGGCCGCAGGTCTTAAAGTTGAAGCCTTGGATGCCCTTCATAGGCGTTTTTCCCTTTTAACTCATGGCAAAAATAAATAAACATGGAACCTTTCAAAATGAAACACAATGTCATATTCAAAGTTTCAAATCAAAGGATAATATGAGAATGAACCCTTCAAAATATACTTTAAAATCAATACATATACATATGAGGATCTATACATGTTTGATCTATGTTACATGCAAAAGATACATCATACTATATTCTGGACCAGGCTTTTAAAAAGCCAACCAGTTTGCAGGCCAGGGCCCAGGTGTATCTCCACCTGGTCGTGCTCACCCCAGATCCATCTTCTTCCTTAAGGTTGTATGTGCTGCATGCACTCCTCTTTCTCCATCTCAACCTGGTTTGCACAGTTCCGTGTCACCCTGGAGATGTACGATAGTAATACAACAGTATTCACAGAATCTGATATAGTTAGTGGCCACCCAATCTCAAGTGTTATCACCTGCAGTGGGGTAGACAGATTTGAGATCAGATGTGCCCAGGGTTTTGTCCCCTTGGATTTGAATTTGTTGAAATTTTGAATGATTTCCTCTGTCATTCTATACGTAAATGGCAAATCATTTTCTATAGTTGTTAAGAAGTGACATTCATTTGTTTACTGTTGATCCAGGCAGGTTTGAAGAAGTTCAAGGAGCGGTCAAAATTCATATATACATCCCATATTTGTATTTTATTCACCATGTGGAATAAAGTGTGAGAGAAGACTCATATTTGTATAATGAAATTGTTATATGTTAAATTTTATCATTGATCCATAATATTAAAATTTGGTGTGAAGGGCATTAATAGTGGATGACTTTTACTTAGGAAGAGCAATGATCAATCTTGAATCCAACCTTTCAGAATGAAGGGGCATATTTTGATTGAAGGTACCCTTCAAGTGGAAGCACAAGGGCACCCTTCAAAACTTTTAAGGCATATTCATGAAATTGCCCACATTCATCATATTGAATGTCAGTTAAAAGGAGATGTCCAATCTTTTTTGAACCAACTAACTTATCAGCACCCAGCAGTGCACCCATCTATTGGAAACCCATTGTGACTCAGTTGTTGATGAACAACTATTGAGTTGCCAAGGATCCACCTTGGTAACCTAACATGTGAAACCTCCTACTTTCACTTTATTCTACCTAGTACCTACCTTTATAAGTATATAGTAGGTTACTACCCAGAGGTAAGTAGTTAGGGAATGTAAATGATAACTATCTAGGTAGCTAGGTAGGTAAACTACTCACCAGCTTTGAGGTATGTAGGTACTAGATACATGTGGATGGTTTTGACCATTGTGATTACCTTCGGGACACGAATGCAATGAACAAGTGTCTCCTATCCACACATGATCCATCCTGCATGTGCAGGCTTGTTGGGTGCTGATTCACTCCAGCCAGCCTATGAGTTGCACTTGATATTTTGAAATTTTTGATTTTGCATTTTGGGTTGTGACACAACATGTGTTTATTCATGAATGTGTCAATACCTGAGCGATGGAATGAATGGCATCCTCATTTTGGAAGGCCAATTCAAAGCACCCATGTGTGATCGGTCTTTTTGAACAAACTGACGAGTCCCACTTGATTTTATTTTTTAAACATGTGTTTGTTTGCATTGTTATTATCCAAATTGTTTTGCAGGAAAGCAAATGGGAAGATGGGACAAGTTCTCACAAATTATCTCACCTAAACAAGTTATCATCCCATTAAACATTTGGTCCCCAAAGCACCATCTCAAGTAAGTACTACTTAGGGCCACTTTAGATGAGGGTCCAGGGTCCAATGAACTAGAGCAATCCTAATGGCTGAAAGCCAAAAATTGGACTCTCATGGCTGTTAGATGAGGATCCAAGACCAAAAAGTGACAAATCAAGGATAAATCTACATATCACACCATTTTGGAGGGAAAGTCAATTGATTCAGACCAAAAATAAGAACTCAAAGGAGAGCTCATGATCTGGAGAACCAAGATGCAAGCTAGGGTCCAAGGCATGGTCCAACTCAAAGATTCAATTTGCTTCAAATGAGTCCAAATTGGTTGCTCGGAATTTGGAACCTGGACCCCCATCTAAATAAGTACCCCTTGATAATGTTTCTATGTTTTCTGATGTTTTTCCAAATGTCCAATAAAAGGGGATAGCCGAACAATTATAGCTCTTCTCATGTGGAATGCGGAGGTTTCTTTTTAATATCAAAGGATAAACCACAACAAAAGAGGGTATGTTTTGAACCACCCACTAGCCATAAGAGATGTAATATGACAAAGTCTTGTCCTCCTTCTCTTTTAGGGACTTTAGACTGCAAGAAAAGGAGAGTGTTAGGTAGTTAGAGTTATCCACAAGGCAGCCCCTGTTTGGGCTGCATTTGGCCCTCCTTTTGCTCTTTCATCTCCTATCTTGAGCTATCTTTAAAGCCACCACCCCTTATGAGCAACACTCCAACCTGGGCACCAGAAGGCATTTTTAACTATAAAACCTTCCTAATTGGCTCCTTAGGTTAGAGTTTGGATTGAGTTTAAAGGATGATTTTTTTTTGATAGGTGTTAAATCATAAGGGTGAATGTTTAAGGGTTAAGGTTAGGGTTTGGATCAAGAGTTTTAAGTTTTAAATTTTGACTTGACTTGGTGGGATTTAGACCAGACTTTTAGTGTTAGGGCTTAAGTGCAGATTAATTGTTTTTGGGGTTTGGATTTAACTATTTAAAATTAATGATAGGATGTGGATAATTAATTTTTAAGTTTTGGACCTAACTTCTTAAGATTTAGGATAGGGTGCAAACTAGTAGCTTTAGGATTGGACCTAATTTTTTTAAGGTTAGTTTTAGGGTGTGGATTAGTAGTTTTTCAAGTTTGGACCTAATTTTTAAGTTTTCAACTTAACCTTTTTAAGCTTTGATTGGTGTTGCTGGATTGAAGTTTTTGAACAGAACTATCAAGTTCAAGTTTAGGGTTTTTAATAAAATGGATGACCCTTCAATTCTAAGTTTAAATTTTTATTTTATTTTTAAATGCCATTAGTTCCAAGGCAAGGTCCAATATTTTAAATTATCAATTGTTTGGGTTGGTGGTTTTAGGCTTGACAAGACCCATTAACTCCAAGCTCAAGGCAGGGCAATTTTATACCTTTAGCAAGGACAAGTTTCAAGCTAGGTTTGGGTTTTAGACCTTTAATTGATTGCATACAAATCACATATCAAATCTTGTAAACAAAAAATATTTTTTTTCCCAATTGGGCACCACCACTAAAGCATCATCAGGTTAAAATGGAAGGAGGAAAGGAAACACAAGTTATCACAAATCAATGTTTTCAATTCTTTTTGTGAAGGTTACAAATTTTAGTTGAAGTTTTTGAAAGTATACTAAGGTAAATGTACAAGAACTTTTGGTCTTTTTTTTTTTCAAAGTTTATTATCTTTGAGAAAACACATCATCCTTGTCACCTTTTGTGGTCTCATTCTCCTTCGCCGAATTAATGAATGCCAAGAAATGAATTGATTCAAGAAATTAGTTGGTCTACGATTTTCATGATAAAATTCATTCATGATGGGACATGAAGAAAACAAACAAACTCATAGGGAGGGAGTGCCAAATTATGGGGGGAGAAAAAAAGACCCACAATTGGAGCTTAGAGCTGGGTCCCTTATAGGTGTTCCCAATAGCACGTCAATTTTATGCCATATGGTTTGCCCATAGCTCAACTCTCATGTGTATATAAACTTAGAAGGGTTAACTGTTGGGAAATATATTTGTGTATATTTTGCAATTGGGGTTTAAAGAGGTGTTTCCAAATGTTCAAAAAGAATTTTTAATGGGCCAATGAACAAAACTTATTGAAAAAAAATAAGAAGTTATGGATGCACCCACGAACTAATTAATATAAATAAGATATTGAAGAAGAATGTTAATCTAAATCCAATTTAGTTGCATACAAGTATGTAGACCCACCAAGAGATTGTGCAAATCCAAACACTACCTTTTCACCACTTAGAGGCATGTACCCATTCAGATTAGAGAGTATATGAAATAGCCCTTACATTGTTTGTACCATTCCAAAAAGTATGTGCCAATCCAAACACTACCTTTTCATCACCAAGAGGCATGCACCCATTTGGATTCGAGAGAATAAGAAGTAGCCCTTACACTATCTATACCACTTCGAGTTCTTTATTACTTTCATTTACTTTCTCAACCTATTGCATCTATGACCATTTTCGTTACTTGTAAAATCAATTTGCATTCTCTCCACTTGTATTAGTTAATTGAATGATTTTTACCTCTACCATGTGTTTGCAATCATTAAACTTTTATTCCACAATGGCAAGAAGAAAATTGAAATAAATTTTCACACTAAACACCTTGGAATCCATGATTGAATATTCATTAATATCAAGCATACTAGATAGAATATGTGAGATAACAAAAAAAAAAGGAATATCCAAGAAATGAAAATTGCCTAGTCCCCCCCCCCCTCCAGCATTTGCTAAAAAGCAAAACATGGGGGACATAATGGAAAGGGGAAATTGAAAAAACAAATGAATGGGCGGCATCAGTAGAAGAAAAAGGCCAATATGTGACCAACGCATTTACAACTATTTGCAACTATTTGGTTTTTGCAATTAGTGTGACATCATGTTACATAGTAATGACATTCTTCATTTTGAACTTTAAAATTCGCAAATTTACGTGGTAAAGCACCTTTTCAAAACATTCTTGGTGCGTGAATGTTTACCAAATGTTCACTAGTTGATCTATAAAATTCGTTAAAATTCTTGCTTCTTTGGGCTTCCATAACATTCCCACACCAAGAATGTCATAACTATGTCATGTTAACATTAACCAAGTCACCTACAACTAGCTTGCAATTAAACTAGTTCACATCATATATGGGTTGGATTTATCATCCAAAAGTAACCATCTAAAATCCCATTAATCATAAACAAAATGATGTTTAGTCATAGTCAACATATGTTTATATACATCAATTATAATAATTATTTGATTTATGATTAAACTTGATATTCATTGGGCCACATGTTATAATATAATCATCTAAGCATGTGAATTGGATGTCCTAAATTATTTCAAAATAATAATTATTATTAATTTAAATAATTAAATATTAGAACATGTGGTAACACATCATTTGCCCTCAATAGTGACCAAAATAGTCACATCTTAATCACATGTGACAATACATATACAATGGAGTGAACTTGTATTTGTTGACTTTTTTGTTCATCCAATACCCCTTGTCATTTGCAATTAATATCACATGCAATTTGTTTAAGGCAACTAAAGGAATTTTAGTGACAAATGTCGTTTACAACTAAAATTCAGTTGCAAATACTAATTGAAAATAGGCGTTTTCTTCTAGTGCATGGTGATGAACAAATGTCAAGATTGACAAAAAAAATCTTGAATTGTTGAAACAAATTGTAAACATTTCCAAGGAGGATATGGAAGATTATAATTAAACAATGTTTACACATGCCATGGATTTTTTTAAAGAATGTGCACAAGTTGGAAGAAGTTAATTCCATAACATTTTTCATAAGCTTACTAAGCAATTTGTTGACAAAAGATTTGGTAATGCTTGGCAACTTGCTATGAACAAAATTCATGAAACCTTGAAGATGTTTATATGTAACTCTAGGCAAGCGAGCCTAGGTGCCACAAGAATCGAAGAACAAAGTGTTAAAAAGTTTTGTGAATCGTCAGATGATGGGGTTGGCCCCAAAACCACGAAACATGTACAATAGTTGAAAAAAATGATGTGCCAAAAAATGAAGGAGGAAAGAAAATCATAGTGTCTTTCCAAATTATGATTAGATAGATGATTAATGAAAATATTCACATGTCAAGGAAATAGTCACTGATATATTAAATTAGAGCATGAAATGATTAACACAAGCATAAAATAAAATAAAATATTTTGTGGCTATTAAGAACATATAGCTATTATGCCATTTAAAGTTGTTATGGCATATGCTATTGTTAAAAATTGACAAAAAAACAATTAAACGATCCAATGAAAACTAAAGGTGGTGAAGTTAGATTCAAATGTAAAATTAGAGTGGCCAACTACAAGTTTGACACCAAAGGTTTTTTGTGCATCCAATTTAGTTGTATTTTGAGGTTGACAAGTTTAATCATTAAAACATAGGATATAGCTTTTCATTTGCATCATGTCAACATATCCATATCCACGCACTTTTGTCGAACTCCACCAAATTTGGATTTATATTAGTCAACAGAAAAAATGGAGTTGAAAAGTGTAGATGCAAAATCCTAAGTAGAGGTTGGATATTAGGCATCTACTTATCACTTGTAGGATTACAATATATACAAGACAATGATCAAAATGTTTATCCGAGAGTTTCTAAATAACTTCCCACAACCACTTGGAAATAATCCATGGCCATCAAACCTAATAAATATAAATTTTAGAACATGATTCCATCGACAATGTGATTATCTATTGGGATTCCAGGCGGCCAAAAACATAAAAGATTTAATATTGGAAAAAAAAATGGCCAAAAGACAATTCAAATGTAGAGGATGATCAATATGAAGCATTAGTACTTAAATACAATATATAAATGGATTAGTTGGTGGAAGTTAATACAATTACTAGTGAGATGAAAGAGGACAATTCCATAACATGTGCAGATGAAGGAAGGATAGAGTTAGATGACAAAGAAAAAAACATTATGCCGAAAACACTAAGCCTAAAAAAATGCCATGATGAATGAAAAAGAGGAAGGCGAAGCACTAGTGCCACCAAAGACAAAAAACGACTCTAATGATGTGAGCAACACACCCATAAAAATTGGCTTTGCTCAATATGTCCAAGATAGAGCTAAACAATACTATTGATATTCAAAAAGTAACAACATAACACCCACGACAATTTATAATATAAAATGCATAGTTGTGAAAAACTTAAGTTGGAGGAATGGAAAAAACAATTTAAAATGTTATGGAGTTGGGTTCTTTGAGCATGAAACATATATTCAACTGTTAAAAGATAGGCTTGAAACATCATAGAGTTTATAGGCAATTGGAGTTGATTTTTGTGAATGTAAATTGCTTTTAACGAAAAACAATGGAAGTTTGAAACTTGCATTAATATCTAATATGAAAGAATTTGTTATTCCATGCAACCAAAGTATAACAAGGAATCATTCGATTGTTGGCACATTTTTTTCTAAAAGAGGATGGTGTCCTAAGTTCATTGCATTGCATGGATAAAACATTGTTTAGTGATTGAATAAAGGGAACAAAAGCAAGGCATGGGGTAGACCTTAGGTGGAATTCCACACCAATTATTATGGAACAGATTTAAAAACAAATCAATCAAAGGACCATATCCACTATTATATATTCATGTAATGGAATTATAAAAAACACAACTTTAAACATTATTTATTACAATATCTAATTAGGTGCAAACATTTTAATGGTGTGGTATATTATTCAATAATTGGTGCACAATTGGATTTGAGATTTATATTATTGTACTGGAGTTGAACTTAGGAATATATATGACTACATTACTTGGTATATTTTGAAATATGGAATGCTCTACATTAGGAGTTAAGGCCAATGTTAAACCCAAATCTAATAATCCTATCCATGCAAAAAATTTAATCAGCACCAAGGGCTTAACAATTGGAATCAAGGCTTCAAAAAAAACATTTCACCCAACTTATTAATTAATGTTGGACTTTATGGCCTTGTATTGGCCCCCAAGGTTGATAAAAGGATACCATCAAAGTTGGGACACCAAATTGCAATGCTTGGAGCCAATATTGCTACATTTATAAATATTTTGACATTAATGTGAAAGCATTAATTCATACCTTAGGGCCAATTGTTAGCCCAAAAAAGACTCAAGGGTCACCCCAAGTTTTCCATCCCCAATTCGTAATGTAACACGGGTAGAAAAAACACTAAAAAAACTACTTGGAGGCTTGAATAAATCTCCAATTTTTACCTTCAACATTGAGAGTAGATGAAATGTGAGTGTATAAAATCATGACATAGGATTATACACTATGGACAATACACAATAAGGAATTTTTGTAACCATTTTAATGAATATTTGATAATAATGAAAGGCCAAATTTTGCATTCCTAAATTTGTTGAAAATATGCTTCCAAACATGAATCAACTTAACACGACACAAATTATATATTAGATATTTTGTAGTATTACATTATTAACATTCAATATTCCTTGGAAAAAATAATTTAAATTCACACATATATTTGGTAGGGTGACATGTGCGAAACATAAAATGTTGTAGGATAGAGAGTGTTAGATATTTTCAATGGAATGTATATGTTGGAATGTAAAACATTCACATTGGATTGATGGTGATTGGAAAGGCAACAATAAAAGGAAAAAAATCACACGTGGAAGTATAATAGAAGATTTTATAAGAGAAAACAACATCAATTCAATTGAGGTTCATTCACTTTTGAGGAATAACAGTCATATAATGGATGGTACAATTGTGGGTACATGTTTTCTAAAACCCTTTTGAGTCATTACAAGCGACTAAACTAATGTTTTGTATCCAAATACCAACATGTCTTCTTAGGTGAATACAATAAATGTGGACATATTGATGGCATTCTTGAAGTTGGAAGAATAAATAGCGGTGGTTTCCATTTATTTTAATGGGTAAGATTGCAACTCCTCAAAAAATTAGGAAGTGATTCAAAGGTCGTTGTACATTGTTAGAGATGCATGTAAGTGTCATGTCCACTCACAATGTCAATCAAGAATTCAAGAATGGGTTTCAATAGATATAATTTTTTTTAAAAAATTATTAAAGTTCTCCACCCAACCTTGGGACCGTAGATTTGTTTAGGACTTTGTGGTCCACCCCTAAGCTTAGAAACATAAAACTATCTCACTTGAAAGCCACATCATCTAAATAATTTCTAAAGGCAAGATCATAACCAAGCCAATTCCTTATCCTTGGTGGTGATATTATTGTTGCATGGGCTTGGGCCTCGTCTTCCGTATATGTGGGCAATATGAAGAGCTTGGGAAGACTTGAAAGGAACACTCCCTTACAAAGAATGACAACAAACCTTTGTAATTTCAAAAGCGAAGGATCATGCTAAGAAGACATATACAAAAAAAATTAAAGAATAAAGCTTGAAAGCCATGCATATTTATTCACAATCCAAGTTCCTTCTTGAGCGCTTTGGAGGTGGGGAATCAAAGTCATCCAAGTCAATAGCAGGGCACCTATGCTTAGGAACTAGAACTTTAACCTGGTTTTAAGACTTCTATGAAGATGTCAATATCAAGTTCTAAAGCAAGTATGTGACAACGAAGGGCATGGCACGCCTTGATGTTGTTTCCTGTAACACAAACGAAAGTGATGATTGGAAATGGAACAAACTGGGAATGTGGATATTTGAAAATAAAAGAAGGGAGGTGCAAACCTATGGATGCAAACAAGTTTATAACAAATGAATTGGCTTTGGAACACACTTCAATGAGGGCCTAAAACATAAAAGCATGCACTTTTTTAGTAGCCCAAAATGGCTTTATTGCTTTTGACATCATCATTGAAGACCTATTATTCCAATTGTAGATTACATCCTCTTTTGAGACATTAATATTTTTCTGCAAAAATTCCTCAAATGGAGGGGAAAGCTAAAAGGATCGCTTAGTGAAAGATGTGTCATGAAATTGCTTCACCATGAAAGTCAAGTGAGGGTTTACAAGATTGCAAAATGACAAAAATCAGGGCATGACAATTGGAAGCAACATAAAGGTACAAAACAAAAGATAGGTAATTCCAAAACCTTGATGGAAGAGTCTTTATTGCTTGCAAGAGAAAGAATTCACAACTGCCCATTTCATCCAAATCTATAAATTGTAGCTTTCAAGGTACGACCAAATCTCCTTCAGAATCTAGGGATCATTGTGATGGAAAAGAAGCATAGCCATGTCAAGAGCCAAAAACTTGTTAGTAAAATCCAAAATGGACACAACATAGTCCTCATCCCATTTATTCCACATAGGAACTTATTGGTAATTGGAAACCAATGGATTAGGAAGGTTCCTAGGAATATCGACAAGAATAAGATTAGCTTTGTTCTCAAGATTAACCTACACGTGTAGGATGATGGAAATGTAAGAAATGAAGAAGTGGGCTGAACAAAATAAAATAAAATAAAAAATGAATTATCTACAACTAACCTTGCAGATGAAGGCACATATCCAATCATATTCTTCTCGCCACTTGGTTGAAAAATATCTTTTTGTTATGATACTTGCCCAAGAGAATGGGAACTTCCACAAATTCATTTGGACCTATTTTGAACTTTTGCAACCCTTTAACCTACTCCTTGCCCATTCTTTTTCCCAAAAAGGTCCTTTTATTTTTTCCCCTTTCACGTTGTGAAGAACTCACAATGGCTTTCTGGAAAGTGGGTTCATTGCTCTTTTGGAACAAGATTTTGGAGGATGGAATGTTATCCTTGGGATAGTCCAGGTACCAGCCACAATGCACAAGATGACACGAGGACCAATCCTTGAGTAGATCTTTGCAGAACATTGTATTGTTTATTTTAATATTGCGCTAGATCTCCAATAGTTGAGGGAGTTGGTCAATTGCTCTCATAGGAAGAAGCACATGGTATAAATATTTGCACATAAAAGAAAAAAAATTGACCCAAGTCTAGATTAGCATAGTTATCTAATGTAGAGGTAGAAGGCATGCATGAAGAAAAACAATGAATCTAAAACAATAACATATAGAATATAGTATCACTAGTTTTACTTATTTGAGTACCCTACTCTTAGGGTTGAGGATAGGAGAAGGGAAGAAGATAGGAAAGTCAATAATAATATAATCAAGCATATAGTGGAAAATAAATAACACACATCTGTACAAAACCCACTTGAATGCCTCCTTCCCTCCAATTTGTTGCTTCTATGAATTCCATTTCTAGGCTTGAATTCTCGAAAGAAGCAAGTCTCTTAAATAGCTTGCCTCCACTCTTGAATGTAGGACAAGAGGGGGGGACTTCCAGGAGATCTCTAATAGTTAAGCCTAGGTCTGAAACAATGATGCATATAGGACCAAGGCTTCAACGTCCAACTACAAGACACAATTTCCAGAATTTACAAAACACATTATAGGTTCGAATGGACAATCAAGACAATAAATTTTGGTATAAATGCTTGCCAAACTTGGTGCCAAAATGTCACCTTGTGGAGTCATTTATCAACTTGAATATCTGAGAAGCCTTACCTAGGGAACTTTTTTGCCTCTTTTAAGACATTGGATTCATTCCATTACTTGAGCCGAGCAAGCTTCTTGTCCACAGACACACATGAATAAGCCAACATTTATACCTTCTTCATGAGCATATCGGGCTCGAAGTTCATATCATAATGAGTCAAATCCCCTTTAGAAAGTCCGAACCCAATGCAGGATCCTAGATCGGGAGATGTTTGCAAAACACAAAATAATGGTCTTTGTAGACTTGTTCCATAGCCCTTTCCATTTGCTCTTGAACCTTGACAATGAACCTTTCTCTTGTCAAGAACCTCTTCATGATAAAGCTTCGCAACCACATTTGTAGCTATAGATATCTCTCGTTGCAAGGACAACAAGCAAGAAAACTTATGAAAGACTAAAAAAGCAAAGAGATATAATTGAAAAAAAAAAAAGATTGCATAGTGAGAGGGTGAAACAATATAATCCAAACCTTATACATGTATTAAAAAAAAGGCCTCTAAAGTTAGGGAATGCCAAATTTTCCTTGATTTGTTTTGGCACTTTTTGTAGACATCCACTAGTAGGACATTTTAAAATTGTTCCAGTGGAATTTTGCTAATATATTGAATTTGGAAAAAATCATGGATTAGACTGGTTTAACATGATCAAACTTCATAGACCTATGTAAAAAAAATGGGATTGAATTCCTTGAAAAATCACAACATTGTAAGGTATATGATGCACCCCCAAGGTCCTTGATGGACTCAGCTACGAATCCAAAAGTGAAAACAACAGAAGGAAAAGGAGTTAGGGCACGCTCTCTGGCTCTCAACACTTCAGGGGTAAAGGGGTGTGTTGGAGCTCCAAGATGGGATTAGGAAGATTGACAATAAATTTAATCACTTACACGGGCCTGCATAAACCAAACAACAAGTTGGTTAATGCGTAGTTGGAGCACTTTGGTGCACGGACGAGCCACGAGTAAACACGAACTCACAAGACTCACCAGGGCCCAAACTTGGGGGAAGCCACCACCTTCCCCCTTGTAGTATACTCGGTGCTTGGCCATAAAACCAGCACCCAAATGTCATTTTGTCCTAAGAGTCCCGAAATTCCCAAAGTTGGGACTCCCACGACTTTAAAAGCCCATAACTTTGCGTGAAGACCTTCGATTGAAATGAGGTCTAAGCAAACTTGTAGCCCTTGTCGAAATCTTTCCAACAATATCTGGCACGCCACCTGAACACAAGGAAATCGGGCGATTCCCGACCCTTCTTTTGGCCATAACTTATGTTTTAAATTTCTAAATGGGTCTTGCAAGCCCATTTTAGACATTTACATTCCAAGAAATTTTCAATGATATAATTAATTCTTCAATCCAATGGGTTTGGAACCCTGCAATCGCTCTTTGCAGGTTCGGGAGTCCATCGAGACTAAAACTCCCAAAGTGGGAGCTCACTTGGGAGTGTGAGGGTTCATCCCCTCACACTTTCCTACACTCATGGGAGCATGAGATGTGATTCCCGGGCTTCCTTCTTGGCCCACACCTTTGCAAGCCCTTGCCTTGGTCGTGAGCCCAAGGCTAGGGTTGCGACAATATACAAGGAGATATAATCAAAACACAAATATCTTAAAGGTTATTGAAATTTTAAAAACTTATTTAAATATGTCATGGCTATGAACAACTCCACAAAGCCATGCAATGTATCCAACACTATGGAATCAACTAAAACATGTCAAGACACCTTGTCATTTTGGACATGTTAAATATATGGCATCCAGGTTTGTATCCCATGATTGCCATCCCCAAAAAAAACCACGTGCACAAAAAGAAATTTCAAATCAAGATCCTATAGAAGGAAGTTTTCAAACTTCTTGTTCTCAAATATTTAGTGACCATATCAACATGTTTAGTGTGCTTTCAAAAACTCTTCCTTTCTTCTCCAATTCGTTGGAGAGACATAAAAGACCTTGTTGCCTTATCTTTGACTAGTTTGAAAAGCATGCCCCATCTTAAACATGTCAATTTTAAGGGCATGACACACAATTGGCATCATTATCATTCTACAAAGCGAGATGTTCATTCTTGTTTTATGCTTGGGAAACATCTTGTGTTTTTCCAAGATCTTCGTGCTATTGAATTTGTCTTTCTACACATCTTGAATTATCCTATCAAAGGACATGGCTTCAATTTTTTGAATTGTAAATGAAACTTGTGAGTCCTACACACAAAAACATTGAACAATGAAAAATGACCTTTGATTGAAAAAGAATTGAAAATAGGGTTAGATATGAACATGGACAATGTGCATTTTGTTGATGTTGTTGGGTGTCGTTACCAAGCACAACTACATCAACAACAAAGAATAATTAAAAAATTCAATTTTTTTTTATAAAAATTATGTCACTCGAGTTTGTGCAATTTTTGACAAACTACTTTCAACACCAAGAGTAGGTCGACGATGGTTGCATGAAAAGATAACACAAAAAAACAAAAACAAAAACCCAAGGTTAGGTTTAGGTTTAAAAATGGACTCCAAGCTTGAGCTCCTACCGTCATTGCCAAGTTCCCGTCAAAGCTTGGCAATGGAGCTTTAAAAAAAAAAACAACCCAAGCTTGGGTTTTGGTCCTTTTTAAACTCAAACATAAGCTTGAGATCCAAACTCAAGATCTTGCAATTCTTGTTGAACTACTCTTGGTGTCGAGAGTAGTTCAATGAAAGTTGAATCAATAGCAAACACAAAAAAAGGAAAAAATGCCTAAACTTTGGGCTTGGGTCCAACAATGGACGCAAGGTTAAGTTTAGGCTCCTACCACTGTCATCGAGATCCCATCATAGTTCAATGATGACATTTAAAATTGGAAAAAAAAAAACTTGGGTTGAAGTTCTTACAATTCTTGTCAAGCTACTCTTAGTGCCAAGAGTAGCTTAACAAGAATTGTAGCAAGAACAAACACCAAAAAAAACAAAAAAACAAACTCAATGGGCTTAGGTCCAAAAATGGACTTGAGCCCAAGCTTGGGCTTGGGTTCCTACAACTTTCACCAAGCTACTATCGGCGCTGACAATAGCTCAACAAGAGCTATAATAAAAGCAAACACACAAAAAGAGAAAACATAACTCGAGCTCGGGTCCAAAAATGGACTCGAGCCCAAGCTTAGGCTTTTGTTGCCATCATTGAGCTCCCATTAGAGTTCAACGATGGCGTTGGTTTTTAAAAAAAAACCTAAGCCTAGGCTCTTAATGGCATCACCAAACTCCCATCAAAATTCAATGATGACATGTAAATTTTTAAAAAACCCAAGCTTGGGTTCAGGTCCAAAATGGACCCAAGCCCAAGCTCAAGTTCTTGGAGCTCTCGTCGAAAATAACTAGGCGAAAGTTGTGCCAAATTTTTTTTATAAAAAAAACCTTGAGCCCAAGCTCAAGTTCATTTTTTGATTCGAACTTGTGTTGTTTATTAATGAAAAACAAACTTTTAGTGAAAGAGGTACATTGGGATGCCATTATGAACAATTTTGTGTTTTGTGTGTTGTTGATCTATTTATAATTCTTGTAATTAGTAGAGGACATATTAGGGTTTCACTTCTAGAGGTTTCAACTTTTGCAACATCACATTATCTTGCAATGCCTGCGAAAGTAGTTTTACCTTGTTACCATCGTGCATATTTAGTGTGTTGTTGTTACAATAATAACAACAATTTCAAGATTTGTTTATTTCAGTACCCTTATCGATTCCATTTCCCATCATAATGGCATCCCAATGTACCTCTTTCCATACGTGGAGTTATTTAACAACAACATCAAATATTGAACTTGACTTTCATTTATAATTTCTACTTCAACCTTGGTTCTATGTGTTGCAATGTAATCAAGTGAAGTTGATTTTTTTTTTAAATCAATTATTTTCATATTTTGATCAAAATGTTGCATTTTTTTCCCATAACCATATATATATATACCATCATCATTTTGATTTCTTTGGGTATCAACCCAAGGGTTGGCTATTGCCTATGATTCTGTTTCTTAACATGTTATGTTTCATCCCATTGGGTGTTTTTAATAGTATATCCATTAGATAAGTTGTGTTAATCTTGTTGTAGATTTCTACATTTCATTTGTTTGACACATTTGGACATTATATTGGATGATTTTGTGGTCACCCTTGAGCAATAAATTATAAATTATTTTGTTTTTAGGAAGGATGGTTAGTTTTACAAACATGATATAAACATGACGTCAACAAATGTCCCATGGATGAAATATACATTGAAAAATATATACCATCCTTTGATTGTATAACTGTAATTATTATCATTATTTGCAACTACAATACCACCAAATACACATTGCCATTTGTAGGGGCATATGTAAATTTAAATTATGAATTTAAAAAAGAAATCTCATTCGTCCAAATTGGATGGTCTAATATTTTTCCATGTGGACCAACTACATTTTGCTACATGGTTTAATGTGAGAATTTCAAAAAAGAATCAATTTTAAAATTCAATTTAAGTAAGCATGTAGATAGGTATCTAATAAATAAGTAGATACATAGGTAGGCGGGTGGGAATAGGAAGGTAAGTTGATTTCTAAAAGAAAAGGTTTAGTTTTAAGGGTGAAATTGTTTTTCTTAGCTCATCCCAAATAACATTTATAAAAAAATTGGTTGTTTGTTTTCAATGTTTCCAATGCATCTCTTTACATAGTTTACAAGCTTGAAATGGAGGAAAAAATATATAGGATATATTTTATAATTCCAAACCTTGGCTAAACACTAGTTAAACAAAAAATTGACTAAAATTTGGTGAAGTTTTGGTAAAAAAATTTAATTTGGCTAAACATTTGTTAAATTAAAACTTGGTTCAACTAAAATTCATTGGTTAAACACTAGTTAAATCTTGATTAAATTTTGATTAATATTTGACACCTTTAGTTTAGCCATGACTATATATTTAATACAAGTTTTATATACATGGAACATCTTTAATACAATAATAGTAATTTTAATATACCCTTAATACGTTTACACAACTTTCATATATTTTATAACCTTAAAATAATTTTAATATTATACCTTAAAAATACCTTAAACCCTATTCATTATATACCTTTAACATATTCTTAATACAATTATGTCAAATTAGTTTCAACAAACTTTTAGTTTGTAGTGTGGCTAATGGGATTTACTATCTTATTTGTGCATGAAAATACACATAAAAATCATCCACATGAAAAGATGAAGCTCCTAATAGTTAAAATGTAGTTGCAAGATAGCTACAAAATTTTCAAAGGTAGCTATTAATTATAAAAATAATGACAAATAACACATAGTTACACAAGTCACAAAATTGATTGTTGCAAAATAAAATATTTCTATTAGTGATTGTACAAGCTTTCATATTTATCAAATAGATAAGACCATTATTTATTATGTTAAAAAACAACTATACGAATAAAAGTTGGATGTATAATCAAACGTTGAAAATATTAAAAATGAGGATCCTTGTAATATGTTGTGTGACCATTTAGTCTTTAGTCCACGTGTCAAAATGTTATATACTAATTTATTTATTTTATTTATAGGTGAGTATTTTATTTACAAATAATATAAATTTGAATTTTAAACATCTTGATTAAGCTTGGTCAATGGCAAAAAAAATGTTGAAACAATGTTAGAGACAATGGGAGATGGTAGGGGAATAATGAGATGGTAAGTTGAATGATGACAAACACTAAAGGAAAGACATATGGATGATGGTGGGAGACAATGTGGGGGGGGCAATGGGGACAATGATGACATGTTAAAAGACAACCAAATCCTCATAATAATGACAACAAATAGTGGGAATGGCATTAGGGATAATGATGGACTTGAGGGGAATGATGTAAATAACAATGGGGAATAATGGGGATGTCATGGTGGAAGGGATATTATATATATATATATATAAAGTGCCTTGGGGGGGGGGGAGTGGATGTTGGGGATGACATGGGGAAACACATTGGGGAATAACATGGGTGCCATAAAGACAACAAGGAATGCTAGAAAGACATTTTTCTCCTTGGTCCACTAAAAAAGATGTGAAGGGAACCCAATCATGGTTAGACCTTAAAGATCACCATGAAAATTATTTCAAACATGAGTGGCTTAAATGGGTTTACAAGGTGAAGGTGTAGTTTAAACAACCAACATCGCCAACATCATTTGAAAAAAAATCATTGAATTTAGAATTAAATATATTTTGGGTTTCTTTCATCACAACATTGTTATGAATATGGCAATGTATTGATAGGTTAACCTTGGGCTCATGGCCAATGATAAGGAGAGTGGGTTAAAAGAGTTTTATGAAATTCAAGCACATTCCCACAAGTGTGAGAAAATAAGTCCAAACACTTTGAGTTGACATC
>Ga0209208_10002630_pt1 | contig 25763 bp, 9 predicted proteins | sample S1TSphfallax_3_FD_187694 | JGI IMG/M metagenome (GOLD analysis project Ga0209208, IMG submission 187694) | Host-associated microbial communities from peat moss isolated from Minnesota, USA - S1T2_Fd - Sphagnum fallax MG (SPAdes) (version 2) | ecosystem: Host-associated > Plants > Peat moss >...
ATATTTACGATTTTCCATGCAAAATATGGATTTTGGCTAGTTCATTGTATATATTTGCAACCTATACACCGAAATTCACATCAATGCATCTGACGTTTTTGACACAAAATTTTCCTCAAAATTTAGGTTTTTAATTCTCTGAAATGACTACAGAATACCTTTTGTCAGAGACTAATGAATGTATGTCAAATAACTGAAAACATTTATCTAAAACAAAATAATGAGGCCAAGAATCCTAAGTATAATTTGCATTCACGTCCTTTCCACAAATTCAAATTGAAACTCAAATTCGCCTCTGCCGTTATCACACAAATCTTAGTTGAAGCTAAAAATAATGAATACTAGAGTTCCCTGTAAAGCCACCCTCTGTTTCACCCCCCTATCTCCTATGCTTTTTCCCCCTATTCCATCTTTCAGTGGTGTCAGCAAAAGAAAGGAAATTCTATTAAATCTGCTTATGAAAGACTAAAACTCAAAATTTAATGCACAAGGTTTGAGAGTAATTATACTAGATGTACACGTAGGAGCAGTGAAAATACATGTAGCAGTAGTGCAGACGCTTAGGAAAAAGGAAACCCAGGATGAAACTCAGTTTACCACCAAAATTGGTGGAAAAACTAGTTTGGGTCCCAGTTATTTCCTTTTGAATTTTTTTTAATAGAACTAGTTCTTTTTGTAATGGCACCGTCACAAGATAGGTGCATACAAAGACATTGTACACTCCTGGCAATTGTGTATCAACTACATTATCTTTGTATAAACTTAGAATTTACTTGGCAGGCGCATGGGTATTTACACAGAAATTTGGCTTGATGTATTAGAGTTATGTGTCAAGTCAGGCGATTAGGAGGCAAGAACGGCCAGTTTTGACATAATAGGCATCAACTGTGAGTAAACAAGTATACATATTGGGTGCTTATTCATGCTTCTATCTATTAGTTATTATTGAAGGGGGCACCCTTGGATTTTTTTTTTTCCAGAAGAAGCCATTTGAATGTTCATTTTTGGAACATGGGGCTACATACATCCCTAAATATGCTTCCTTCCCAAAAATAAAAGCATGACAAAGTGGACAATATAATTTGAGAGACTATTTAAATTTCTCACCTAGGCTAATCATCATGGCTGGCCAATTGAAAACAATCATTTCTGGGTACTGGCTCTCTTGGAGGGAAGTGTATGGTGGGCATATGTACAGGCACAAAATGAATTCCACAATATTTGACTGCTATATGTAATCCAAAATATGTTGTCAAGGCCATTTCACTGCTGAGAATGGAGATGCTTGTAGAGGGAGGTATGAAATCTTCAACTGCATCGTTGTAGAGTTGCCTATAGAAAATGGACAAACTCTTCATTTAGTGTACTACAAATTAAAGGTGGAAATTCCAGTGTGAAATGTAACTATGATGCCCACTTTTGGGCATGACACCATCACTTTTCTTGGATACATTTCTAGAAATGAAGGGTTTTACAGTGATCAAGAAGTGCAATCCTCTTGAAAATAACAATGGTGGTGCACTATTCCATGAGTGGAAAGTTCGTGATACTTTTTGTTCATTGATTATGGACTTCATGTTTTTGAAGTTACTTCATAACTTGGACATGGAATAACAATAGTGGATTTCAAGGTTGCGGTATTTCATAATTGAAAATGTTTGAAAGTATTAGGGTCCCAAAACCTAATATTTACTTGCAAGGGACGATCTATAAGTGATTGTAACAAGTTGATAACAACTAGCAAGCTGGGCTTGGAGAGAGATGGGCTTGGAGAGAGAGGGACAGTGCTATTTTCAGGAAGTTACAGAATTTTGGCAGGGAACATGTTAATGCAATCAAGTGATCCAAAAGCGGCCCAGACCCCGGAACCGGACGACACTGGAAGCAGCCTTTCATCAGTTAGGAGGAGAGTATCTTGCAGAGTCTGGAGTCTGGACAGCTTTTCATTTAAGTAGTAAGTAGAGTGGCCTCTGCCATTGGTCCAGGTGTGAACATGATGGTTATGTAACTTTTCCAAGTGTGAACAGGACCACGATGATACAGCCCAATTGTAATATTTAAAAAAAAAATTATAAATTGATTTCCTGTGACAAAAAAAACTTAAAATTCAATATCCCCCCCACCTTAGGTCTACAAATTATCAAATTGTCTCCAGGAAATCTCATTGTCAATGGTTTTCTAGCAGTGCCAAAATCTTACCCCAATTTCCCTAGAATTTTTAGTTTAATTTTATTAAATTTTCAATGAAAAAATAATTCAATATTCAACAACTCTTGCACTGTAAGTCCATTATCAAATGACCTTGTGCACCCCTAATGAATAAGGGCTTTCCAATGGTATCAAGAGTGTGATGAGGGCACCATGGTTTGGGAGTTCTCAATGTGACAAACAACAGAAACAAATTACCTTCCTTAATAAATATAGATAATGGATAGAAATCTTGTTAAGTTAAATTGAATTGAAGCCTAGCAAAGAGACCTTTCTAAAAATCCTTGAAGAAAATCCATATGAAGTACTATAAGAACCACCCACTTCCAACTCATATCTGCATGTTTCAGCTAATAATGGGGTGGGTACGAGAGTAGGGAGGGTGGGAGCCTTTGTCTAAAAGAGCCACAAAAGAATGTCTGACACAATGAGTGACACATTATTCCCAGCGACTCTCAATTGTTTTTGTCGGCATCTGTGTAAAACACAAGAAACCCATTTAAACTCTTTTTTGGATGCGTGCTAATAATGTCAAGCAACAGCATGGGTCTACTGAAGCTCACCATGTTTGTCCAGACTCCAGAGGCATAAGTAGCATAGCAATAATAACTTCCCCTGTCAAACAGCGTCGTAATTTGAAGGACTCAGAAATGCTGATTTGAAATGGCATTTTATTCATTCCATCATCGAAAGTCGAAACTTGTTTTCGGCCTTTATTTGTGAAAGGTACCAAACATAATTCACCCATTTCTGGGAAGCTGAGAGGCTTTGTTTTTTGCAATTCTGATCAGTGTTTATTTTTAGGGGTTTTTGTTTGTGAGTAAAGTGGCGATCATCCATAGGAAGTGGGAGGAAAAGTGGTGATCGTCCCAAGGAAGATTTAGCCATATCTGGCTATAAATCAGAAAGAAAGTACTAGTCTTCAATCATATTTTTAGTTACACACAGAAAAAAAATTCTACAAATAAGATGAAGATTTCAACCTTTTTTTTTCCTCCCTCATTTCTGCTTATTGAAACCTCCAAAAAATCACTTCTTTTTCCTTTTTTCATTTCCGTGAAATTTCGCCAATAATAAAAAGGCTGATTGTGATGTCCAGGGTATTAAGGCCATAAGTCAAAACTTATAACATAGATTGGAGGCAACGTTTGTGATGTATCAGGAGTGGCCATAATCAATAAAAAGGTTTAGCCAAATCTGGCCATTAAAAATTACGGAAGTCAAAGAAATTAAGCATCCTTCTTGGCTACTTACTGAAGCCTGCTGTGAAATCTAGTAATTCTTTAATGAAAAATTTAATTTTCTCGAAATTTGCCTATTAGAAAGCCCCAAAAACACTGGTTGTAGGGGAGGGCTTATGTTATGGTAAAAACCTCTGAAGAAATTCTTAGTGTAGTTAGGAGCACTTTCGATGTGTAAGATCCTCAGGGGTATTTTGGAAAACAAAAAGAGCAGGCGTTTCATTTTCTGAAGTGTCTTGTGTCATTTGTTATTTTTTTTCTGTGATACCTAACAGGTATCCTGCAGGTACCTGACGGGTATCACAGTAAAAACAGGTTAAAAACTCAAGGGAGATCTATCAAATTTTACAGGAGCGATCCGGCCCTCAGGCGATTGGAGAAATGAAACAGGGTATTTGGAGGGTACCAGGTGGAAATTTACCTGGAGCTGGAGATTTCACTTAAGAGCACAGGCAGATCTGCTTAAGGCAACGTGAGCTGCTGATATCCTTGGTTGCTTTGAAGGGGAAGATACTGCTGTTCTGCCCTGCGAACCGAGGTGCAGGGCGGAAGGCACTGACAGCATCGCCTTCCCCTATACGTAGGTCTTGGGATTGTTATGTCTAAAAGCTGTAAAGTGCAACATGAGGTGCTAACTGCTCATCTCGCATTGAATGGACAATGAACCTTTTTTGATTATGACCATATTGAAACTGTTCAGAGACACCTGGCCAAAGATGCCCCGAAACATGGGTGTGTCAGACCTTTTGTCAGACAATCTTTTAATGGAATTCTTCAACTCAGTGAAGAAGAGCCCGGAAAGACTCCACCATTCTTTGTGGGAATTTGCAGGACCTCACTAGATGTTGCTCGAGCAAAATGGGGATACATATAGAATTCAATGCTTCAACAACACCTCATCTGAGCTGACCTAGGCGTAAATTTTGAATCCTCCATACCAAAACCGCGACAATCTAGGGCAGCAGACCCTCTTCTTGTTTTGTCTCTTTTCTTATAGGTTGGTAGGTCCTGTATAGTGACGAGCTAGGGCAGCAGTCTCCCTTAAAGTTTCTTCATTTTCCACCAGGTTGGTAGGTCCTGGTGGGGTGCAGAAGAGATTTTGATACTCCAGGGATCAAGAGAGTGATCAGCTAGGGCAGCAGACCCCCGCCCTCATTCTGTTTGCCCTTTTTTAGGCGCTGGTAGGCGGCAGATGCGATTTTGATACTCCAGAGATCAAGAGAGTGATGAGCTAGGGCAGGAGACCATTCCTTATTTTTTTCCCTTTTCCAGTAGGTTGGTAGGTCTTGATACCCGGAGCAGGGTATGTTTTTCAAATCCGTGATGTAGCTGAACTGTGATCATCCATAATATAGTTTAGCCAAATTTTGCTATAAACACCATATGAAAGTATAAAAGTTTAAGATTCCTTCACATTTCTGGCTACATGCTAGAACCCAATAGAGAAATCTGGCAGTATCTTTTTTAAGAATTAAAAAACTTGGCAACAAGAAAACCAAATGAACACATATTTTTAGCCATTTTGAAAGTTTTATTAAACAACTCTCTAAATTTAGCGAGGAAAAAAACGCAGATCAGGAGGCAGAACAGAATTTGATACTCCAGAGATCAAGAAAGTTATAAGCTAGGGCAGCAGAACCCGTCTTTTCTTGGTCCCTTTTCCACTAGCTTGGGAGCAGAAGAGATTTTGATACTCCAGAGATAAAGAGAGTAATCAACTAGGAAGCAAACCCCTCTCTTTTTTGGCACCCTTTTCCACTAGAGCTGGTTGCTAGGGCCTCATATGAGGCAGCTCATGTACTCTGTCTCCCTGCTACACCCTCACTTATTTTCTTGGCAGGAGCTAGCTGAACAATGTGTACTAGACTGCTTGATGAGCTTTGTCTGAAAAAGTGGAATAATCATATGCAGAAAGACACAGGCAACTGTTTTCGAGTCAAACGTACTTATTTACAAACGAAGGGTCGACACTGGACAGGGGTACAGACAGAGATCAACTCATGACGACAAATCTGCAGCCCAGGGGTCTAGAAGTCAAGCATGCCTAGTTTGTACCGGTGTTGGGCGGTTCTCACTTTTGTGAGAACCGCCGGTTGCGGTTAAAGGAACAAAATTTACTTGAACGGACTCGGATCTTTAGAATTTGTTTTTCATTTTAGAGAACCGGACTGGGTTTCAGTTTTTTTAATATATAAATTTATTCGATTCTCATAGAAATGGTTTTTAGAAATGTGAAAATTGTCAATTTTCAAATGGCGGCTCTCTACGGTCGGATATCAAAATATTTTTAGTTTTTTTACAATATTATTTTCCAATTTTAAACTATTAATTTGACTATAAAATTCAAGGATGAAACTCAATTGATGGAAATCATAAATGGACATAAAAAATTGATAAAAAATACAACTATTCACACGTGTGACAAGACTTTCACATGTGTATAATTTCACCCCTTTCAAAGGATTCCTCGAACTTTTCTAATTCTTTCTCTAATTTCATATCCGTTTCAATTGACTTCACTAAATTAGAGGGTCTTCGATAATCAACTCTAGAATCATTAAACCAATTTTTACTTACAAAAATCAAAATTTCTAGGTTATCACCATGTAAATGACATCTCCTAAGATTATCAAGAATTCCAACTAATGAAAAAATATGTTGAATCTCTATTTGTAACTTTGGAATGCCAAGAATCTATCTACAAGGAACCCAACTATAAGAAATCATGATTCATGTTTTTCCCACCATTCAAGTAGAGATTTAATCTCTTTATTATCCACATGGTAGTTCTTGAAAAATAGAAGCTCCTTGTTGACAACTTCTCTCATTGGTTCATTATAACTCATAGTCATTTCAAATATGTTCAAGTTGTTGTTAGCATCAATGTTTTGATTTGTAATATCAAATTTTACAACAATATGCAAATGCTGATGACATTGCAAAAGCATTGGAAATAAAGACCTCATGTCATATTCTTGAACAATAAAATTTCCTTGCTCTTGACCAATTAAGGATGAAATTAACTTAAGATTTTTGAACTTTGGATCTAACATTAAAGATAACGTATTATGTGCTTTTCTTTCTTCATTTACAAAAAATAAAATAAAAAATGAATCCAAAACAACATATATTTCCTTTCATATATTGGAAGTTAACAAGGCTAATTCACTAACCATTCCAAAATTTTCATCCGTTATGTTAATATCAAAACTAAGGGGATTTTGTAATCCTTCGAAATTTAAATTTGTGTTCATAGTTATTGCAGAATGTAAAACATCACTCAAAAGCAATGTTCATGGGATTGATTCAACACACATATAATAACTATAGGGAAAAGAACATCAACAATTATTTGTGTAACATGCCAAGTAAAAAGAGGTGGGACACAAACACTTGTCCTTACAATGTTAGTTTGCTTATTATAATAATGGACAATTGCTTCATGATATTGTAAGGATTCTTGAAACAATATAACTTTGCCTATAAACCTGAGATCAACATTCATCATTTTAACATTTTAGCAAGAAAAGAAAGTACAAAAATTCAATAAAACAAATAATTCAAAAGATAATTTGAAAAGCTAATATCTTGTTTTTACTATAGTGTTCAATTTCCTTGGATGAAGACTAAAAGCAATGGGTGTAAGCAAGATATTTTGTACATACTTGTTACCTTGTTTTCTACTTGAAAACAAGGAAAAAAAAAAAATTTCAAACTTTTAACCTTCCTCTAGCATTTTGAAACAAGTGATTTTTTTTTTGATGGGCATCTCTAGCCTCCCTTTAGCTTAAAAAAGAAATTTGTGTCATATCATTTGGACTTGAAAAAGTACTTCAAAAATATCCGCAAAAATATCCCCCATTTTTTAGGGGTTGGGAATGATTTTTAGTTATGAAAACAAATTCAATTAACAAAAAAAATAAATTAGAATATCACCACATCAATATTGAAGTGCTTGAAAAAAAACCAAATGCTTGTAAAAACATTTCACCCACTTTCAAGTACTTGACCTTTATTTTTCAAACTGTCACAAATTTTAAGTGTAATTCAAAGTATGTGCAAGTGATTTTTAAAAACATGATTATAACAATTTAGATTTTGAAGTTCATGCAAATAATAGTTAAGAAATAATGTACTCGAAAAAATAATTATTATCCCCATAAAATCATTGACTTGTTAGTCCTTTTCTTTAAGGACCCCAATATTTTGTTGCTTACATTACTTTTGTGTATACTTTACCATGCTTTCACCCCAATACAAGCTTTGTTCCATTCAAGTTTACCTTTTTTAGATTTCTTCGGCCATGTTATGCATTTTTGCAAATCTAACTAGGTAGAAGTAATGGACATTTCCTTCAAACTTTTGCACACTATATTTTTTGTTGTGGCATATTGATAGGCCTTAAGAGAAAGCATGGCCAAAGCAATAACCTTGAAAACTTTCTTGAAAGCCTAAAGTTTCACAACAAAAAATTATAGACTTCAAGGCATTAATCATGGCATTCAAATTAAAACCTTCATCTTTAACATGGGCAATTATTTTTTTCCTTAGACAATATTGATTCAATAACTTAGTCAAACTTCTTGTTAATGTTTGTCATGTAATCTCTAATGCTTCAAATAGTCCAATAGTAATTTGTTTTGGTTTCTTGTCCTTTTTAAAACATAAATAACAAGAGAAAAAACATCATGGGTTCCATGAAACATCCATAGATCAAAATTTGTTGTTGTAGAGATATAATTCCCCAATAATTGTAAAACATATTTTTGTTTGCATTTTTCCACCAAATAAGGCAAATGTTTTTAAGAAAATTACTTTTTGGATGGAAACAACAATCTTGGACATAAATGCATTGCAAAATTTCTTAGACACACACTTTCAACAAACTACATTGTCTGAAGATGGTTTTTAATAATTAACAATGTTAAACCCCACCAAATTTTTTGTTGAGGTTCATTTTTCTTGAAAGGGATTGTGGACCCATAAAAACTGGGAATTGAAGTTGTAGAAATGTTAAGTCTCTTTTTAGTTGGTTCTTTTGTGATTAGTGCTCTACCAAAATTGTTTGGTTTTTTTTCAAATGTTTTTGGAAGCACAACATGATCAACATCCACATTTTCTTAAAAATGATGTTATTCCATTATTTTTAAAGTATGAAATAACTCCTTTCTTTAATTTTGTTTTGGAATTTGTAATTATTATTTGATTATGATAACATAGTACATGACATTTCATTAATTGAAGAGTTTTGTCATCAATTTTTGCACCATCATTAATGTGATAAAAATATCAACATAATGAGTTCCATGTATAGGCCCACCATATATTTCTTTGTTCACGCAAGTGTGCCATGATTTCTTTTGTTTTTTCATTTTCAACTTATGAAATTCTATTGCTTTTTGTTTCAAGATTTGAAATATTTTCAGAATCTTCCTTCAAATGGTTTATTGTTCATTTCAACTTCATTCATGAAAATATCCGATGACCTATTTTCATTCCCATATGACTATTGCATTTTTTCCCAACAATCACAATAGTTTTGCCCATATTAGTGGAAACAAAAACTAAGCAATACCAAAAAAAAACAAAGAGAAAACATTTGCAAGGATATAAAATTAGTTCTAAAGAAAAAAAAATGTTCAAATCTTTTAAAATAAGAAGACATCACCCAGTAAACTTGCATACACACAACAAACAAAATTAAAAATGTGTAAAAGCAAGAAATAATGATGAAAAAAAAAATTCAAAACAAAAAGAAAAAAAATCCAGAAAATTAGTCCTATTCTACATATATAAGGAAAAAAACAAGAAAGAAAAAAAATGTAGTAAAAAAAATAGTGAAAAATTCACAAACAACTACAAAAGAAAATTTTAGAAAACAAAGTTACAAAAGGAAAATAAATAAATTACAAAAGGAAAAAAAAAAAAAAAAACACTAAAAAAAAACCTAACTTGAGCTACTATTGGCTTCTTTGTTCCTTGCTTTTGAATGTACACAAGTAAATAAGGGGGTAGTACCATATAGAAGGAGGTGATGAACCAAGAATAATAAGTTTAGTGGGTACTTGAACAAGTGACATGTAAATGACCATGCGACACAAGCAAGCGATGCATGACAAGTGATGCAAATGGACAATGAGGAAGCAAGCAAATAGGTAGGCAAGCAATGAGCAAATAGGCAAATGAGTAGGTAAGTACGAATAGAGAAACAAGCAAGCAAGGAAGCAATGAATGAACAAGTAGATCATGAATGGGCAAGTTGTGAGGAAAGAGGTGATGGGAGTAAATGACGAACAAGAAGCAAGCTTTGAGGAACAAGGAAAATGGAAAAGAAAAAACATTGTTAAGTAAGATTTTTTTAAAAAAGATAAAAATAAAATAAAAAACACAATGCACAACTATTTTTAAAAAATTTCTTTAGTTTAAAAATGTGGAAGACTTTTATTCATAGACAAAATCATACAAAACACAAAGTGAGGCCAAGTTTGAGCTTGAACCCCTTTATTTATGTTGAAAGAGAGAAAAGCTATTGAAAGTTGAAACCCTAGCCACTTTAAACTCTAATTTCTAGAAAACTTCTAGAAGGTTTGTGTAGGAAACTTGTGGGATACCATGTGCCCCTGCAGAAGGATTAAAAGAAAAAGTCACTTGACCCTTAACATATTATTTATAAAAAAATTTAATTGTATACAAAGGTCAGAACTGGGATTGAGTTTTTAAATCCAATACCCTACCTGAGTATCAAGTTTTTTTAACAAAGAGAATCCAGTTGATTCTCATGATGCCCAGTTCTCAGCTTAGTGAGACCAGAAAAACTCAATTTTCAACCCTGTGTGAGAAAAAGTAATAACTGACAAGATTTAGGGTGAGAACTGATCAAAAAATAGAAGCAATTCTCACCCCATTCCTAAAAACTGCCCAACACTGGTTTGTACACTGTACAGACTTGCCGGCTATTTCCTCTTGCTCTTTCTAAAGTCTAAACAATCTGTAGTTTTACTAGTCATTAACTTACATTCAATACAAGAAGTCTAGCTGATCTATTGTTGTTATTCACAGTTGCATTAGTATTTCATAGGGCAATATTTCTTTACTTTCATTCTCAGGGTCTTATTAATTTTAACAGTAGTTCTATCAGTACAACAGAGTGTGGTTGCTCTCACACAAACAATCACCTGGCTCTCATGACACATACACGTGTGTGGTAAACTTTGTGGTCTCATCCATTACAATGTACAATATGTGATGTCTATTGTGGTATATATTAAATATTTAAATGACAATTTAATTGCTTCCCAGTCTGTTTGTTTCGACTTGATCATTGTCCCAGGAAGCTGACAGTGGTTCCTGTGAATTTTTGATAGATTTCATAAATCACTCAAAGTTCACAAGGATGTAGTATTATTTCTGTGGACAAAATGCTTATTGGAGCCAAAGAGGTGCGTCATGCTGGGTTCAAGTTTTTTGAAGTTGTACCACACAGAACTAAGTAAAATCGGCTATTTCTAGTTAAGACTCCAAGCTCTGCCACGTGGACTATCGCGGAAGCCACATTACAAGTGAGACTTGGGAGCACCTGCAAGCAAGGAGGACACCATATTCCACAAGGTAGTCCTAGGCATGGGCAGCAAGAAATTGGCAGTTAGCTGATGAAACTGCACCTGCACAATGAGGCGTTGATTCCAATTGAAGAAGATTATAAGCTAGGACTACAAATCTACAAGACAGGAAGCTATATATAATCCTGAATCAGCTGGACCTGTAGTCATGAGTCATGACTCAAAAGATTACACAGTTCAGAAAGAGTTCATGGCTGCCTGCAGCAATTTGCAACTGTCTGACTGCATTATTATGTCTGAATGACTACACTGGTGCGTGCTCATGTGGCCGCACAAACAAAGAATGAATTTTCTTCCCTACTTACATATGCTAATTTGATACAACACTACTGCAAGGTGCTGATCGATGTCTAGTATAGATCCTTTGCTAGCTCTAAACTTTGGGACCCTTTTGGGCCAATGAATTTTGATTACAAAGCTGTGATCCTAGCTAGGGGTGAAGAGTCGGGTGCAGCGGCGGGGAATGAAGAAGTAACTCAAGCCAATTAGGCAGAGGTCGGAGAAAATCGCTCGATAGAACGCAAACCACAGCGCCCTGCATGGTTGCGGCACTGGGCTAATTTCATAAGTTGTGAATCATTTGCTGCTGCTCTCCTGACGTAATCTCATTGCGCGTGGCACAGTTTGTGATGATGATCTCAGTGCCTTATTTTCGTCAAAAATGGCCTTCGCGCCAGCCCTTCGCTTGATGAACGCGGTACACATTTTTGGTACGCACCCATGAGCTAGATTAACCATGCTCAGCGGCTTGTGACGTTTTCTCCCTGCCGAGTCCGATTCAAGCGTATGGGGAAAATTCACATACCTAGCTAGATGCAATGTTTTGGAATGATACAGCATAAGAAGCTGAAGTTGATGTAGGCTTGATATCGGCTTGCAGTGCTTCTTAATGTGCTGCACATGACCGCAAAGTTTGAGACACCAAAGCTGATCGATGAGGAATAGATCGGACCACAGATTGCCAACACCCTGGCCGCGTCTCAAGGTTGCCTAGTACAGATCAGTACTATGAGAATACTGCACCTAGCTACTGAGAGCCAGTTGGGTCATCACCACTATCCCCTTGTTGTTGCAGATGAGACCCTGAGCCCTGCATCGACCTTTGTTGTTGATCAGGATTCTGCTGCAAGTTAGGATTATATGCAAGTGCTGCCAACATCCCTAAATTCTGTCCTTGATCCGTGCCTCCACCCAGGCCGAAACCAGCGGGTGTATGAGCACGTAGTTGCCGCATCTGATCTGGTTGCTGCAGTAACTGCATAGAACCTGCATGAGCAGCTAGTGACATGTGATGACCCTGCATAAGGCTGCCCTGCAATTCTAACCCCATCTCACCTTGTACATTACTCCGAGGCATGAGTGCCATCATGGATGCAGATGGCATAATATTACCTCCTCCTGGACCCCCTAGTGCGCCTAGCTGTAAGCCTGGTGTTCCTCCCGGCGCAACCATGCGGTATTGGCCTGCGGTTGAAGGGAATGACCAAATGTGTTGCTCAGATGGGCCTGCCTGCATCACCCCGGATGTCGATGAGCTCGCGCTCACTGGTAGCATCCAAACCGTGCCAGGCATGCCACCACTCATACCACTAGGTACTCCTGATACAGCGGAAGCTGCTAAAGCCCACATTGCTGCTGGCTGCATCTGCATGCTGGACGACCCACCAGCTGCTCCAGCACCAGCTTGTTGCAGAGATAATTGTCTGGTTGGTGATGTCTGCAGTGCCATTGTAGGCTCTATTTCTTCCTTGAGACGAGTTAGTGGACCCGGTCGAGGTCTCTTCCTCGATGTGTCGACGCTACCCTTCCCAGTTTCCGAAGAACGTGACCCCAGCAAACCTTCTTGAGCCTGAAAGCCTCCCATCATTTCAAGGGCACCCATGCTAACCCCCATAACTGCTGATCTCGATACGTCCGTCCCTCTTTCCTCCGCCGCACTTGAGATGCCCCATTCAGTATCTCTAGCCCGCATTTGCTCTTGCATGCGCGCGCTAGCCATCTCTAACTCGGAGGGCGCCCTGGAAGTTCCAGGTGCGAAGCCTAAGCTGCCAGCTTGCAATGGAACTCTACCTGCTGCTGCCGGTTGCATGCTCGCTGAGCTTCGTACTGGTCCAACTACCGTTGAGAAAAGAGCTGGAACCGTGCCTGTTCCTGTTGCGGCAATGATTGCAGCCTCAGCATGCTGCAGCAACCACTGGATAGTCTCTCCGTCTGATTTATGCCCCAACTCACGAGTGAGCTGAAAAATGCGCGCTGCACAAGTAGCTGGCATCCGTATGCGTCGACCCCGTCCGTCAACCTTAGTATGGCGATCCTTCGTTGATCCTGGACGCTTGGGAGCTTGTTTTTTCGCTGTAATGGGTTCTGCAGATGTCCCAGCTGCTGCGGCGCTCGATTCCTGCTGTTGTCCGCGAGCTAAAGACATGCCACTCATGTGGACCATTGAAGCCCGACTAGATTGTCCTTCGACGCCCGCGTACTCTCGTCCCAAGCCAGCTGCCATAGCCAAAGATGTCATATCCACCTGCGATGACCCTGCTCTTCCCATACCCTGACCACCCATTGCTGCCATAGCTTGTGCCAAGGGCCCTGCATCATGCTGTTGTTGTTGTTGCTGCTGCTGCTCTAAACGCGACGAAGAACCTGCATAACTTGTTAAGCCCCTCGACTCCGCTTGCTGATACTGTTGAATCAGTTGTGGTGGCAACCCCGTGTCTGAGCTTCCCCCACCTTGACCCGTGTCTCGCTGGGACTCTGATTTAGATTTACCATGCCCTCCTGACTCCATGTAACTGCAATAGAACTAGGCGAACTTTCTCAAGGAGCTGGGCTCACTGCTAGCAGCCCACATCCACATATGGATCGCGTACGTGATGAACGCTCTTTCTACTTGCAAGCACAATCTGGTACTAGTGCTGATCTGCTTTCGACTTTTCTCTATCTAAAGCATCCTATATAACTTTCCGGGCATCCATTGCCGGCCCGAGCCCTGGTATTCGTGCTTGATACTCGTCTACAACACGTCTAATTACGTCCCTGCAACTCACGGTGTCCTCTCCATCTTCCTAGATCCAGGTTAGTCATGATTTATGCAGCTGCACAAAACGCGCTCATCCTCCTGCCCAATCATTCTGCCATGGCGCTCGAGACTTCCCAGATGTTAATCCCGCTGTTCCCCGTGTCGACTTCACGAAACTCCACACATGACTGAAATTGGAAACACTTAGTCGGGGACTCGGGGTCCCGGAGAGTTGGGAGCCCATCCAGCAGGGTGGCCACCCCTACCTAAGGAGTACCATCGATCTTGAACGACACGATCCGGCAAATTGCAGTCACTTACAGTACTGATGACATGATCAAGTTCGAGAATGTCCTGATGATCACTAGTTAGCAGGGGTTGCACCATCTCGAGTAGACTTCTAATCAGAGACTCAGGCACTGCCTCTGTTCCATGCTTTTCTAATGCTGAATTACCATCAACAAAAATTTTCGCGACCTGCAATACTGCTGCAGCAGAACAACAAACGTTATAGCTCCAGCTGCTTCACAACCCTTGAAAACCTAACTTTCTAGATAGGAAGTAGACCCTGACGTGCTCCATCTTTTTAGACCAGAGCGAAAGCGCGCAAAATTGACCAAGTAATTATGAGCTAAAAGTTACAAAACATTGCCTGCAATACCTCCGACTCGCGGAAGAGTGTTCTAGATTCTTTTCCTTCTTGGTTCTATCTCATTGACAGCAGTTGAAGACTGAGCAATGGGACCCGGGAATTCTACATGGAACGACGGAAACAGTACCTCGGGAGAAAAGGACAGAGTCCACAGACTGAAGATACCTGGGGAGAGGACCGAGCGAGGAACCTAGCTTTAAATCTTTCCTCAGTTGGATGTTTCAAAGTGTTCTGCAAAACGCACAGACAGACATACGTTTGTTTTCAGGGAAAAACTTAGATATATACTTGAAGCTCTCTGTTCTGCCTGATGTGCACAACCACAAGTCCCGAGAGATGAACAAATGATGTGCTGCAGCCGTCAGGTTAACAGCTCATGATGGACAACTGCAAATTTTGGCATACTAGGGTTTGTACCGCTCTTTGACGTTCACACCGCATGTCACCTCTGGGGTCTGCAGATTGAAAACATTTATGCAGTGAGTGCAAAGCGCCTAAGTACTCAGCATCCGATGCATCCAAACTTACACTCATGGAGGTTCTGGATCTGTGCGCAAAATTCGGAAACCTTGTCGGATTGACAAAACCTATCCACGCCATGGATGCGCATAGGAGGTTGCAGCTGTCTAAATGTTTTGACTTGCAGAGTGATACTCGTGGCCCAGGGATCGAGGTGCAGCAGCAGCGTCATTGATGAGACACGCCTACATTGGTTCACACCATTGCAAAGCTTTTCCAATTTAGACTCCTGCTTGTCGGGATAAGCTCAAGTGCCAAAAACTAAAGACGCGAAGCTGCCGCCGAGTAATTCGACCAAGCTCTACAAAACCCTAGCTAGCTAGTATCACTACTAGAGTGCTCTATGTTCCGAACAAAAGCGACGTATCTAGAGAGCTAGTATCGGTATGATCGATCGTTGCTACACAGACTCCTGCTGGCATCCATCCTTGAGGCCGGGATCATCATCAGTGAATGAGCAGGTGTGTCAGAACTCGATCATGGAAGTCCTCGAGGCTCTTTACGGATCGAATAAAATATATATGCAAAAAGAAGTGTTCATACCAAAAAACGTGGACGCCCCTCAGCTCCTCGGCACTGGTCGATAATGTTTTCCGGACGGCACACCACTGGAATGGCGGAGGAACTTTGCTTTTTTCCGGAAATTATAACCCCACTTTTCAGAACAGTGATGGAAGTCCCGGTTGAATACCATAGTGACTGCATAAGCACATCATTATTTGATAACCGCCTCCGCACCCCTCCCCATGCGACCATCCGCTCCCGGAAAAGTGGACAATTGAAAACTAGAGATCTATGTAACTGTACTTACTTTGATATTAAATGACGCGAATGGGGCTTATCACGGTGAAAATGGAGCTGTGAAATTTCAGTAAGCTATGTATCTTAAGCACCGTCGGTGCCATTGCACCTGCAGCTAGCTACTATACAACTTCGAATCTATCTCTCCAGCGCTAGTAACTTTAGTTTATATTACAGAACTCTTCTGGACAGCGCTAAGGAGCTAATTTCTCAACCTGAACTGCAATATTCACGGAAGTATAATTCATTCAAACTTGGCATCCAAAAAAATGAACAAAGAGTACTAGTTAGGTTCCTATAGCTGCAGCTGAGGTCCTGACTCAGATTTCTGCAACTCTCCTTCTAATGATTTTCTTCCAAGAAATGCGAGAAAAAATGCGTTCGTGGTTACTACGGTAATGAGGAGCTACGATAATAATATGGACCAGGCACATTATATTAGCCTTTTATTCACCGTTCTACAATAGTGTTTACAGTGTCATCAGTTCTACATGCATTGATCTCAAGCTTTAGAAGATTATATACCAGATTGTAGGAATCTAGATATTAAAAAGCAGGAAAGACACATGATCATCATACTAGTAGCTGAAGTGTTTAATGAGTAGTCTACATATGAATTCTCAAACTGGACCCCACATGATATCTTATCATTCCACCTCTTCTATGATTGCCTCCAATCTATGAGTGAAAATGTCTGATGAAGATACCAATCAAGCTCATGTGTGTATAAGACGCCTTGTATAGACGTATAAATTACATTCTAGCTTCCAATGAGAAAAAATATCTCTTAAATTTCATCATCTCAAGTACATGCCATGCAGATGAAAATATTACTTGATCATGTCCAGACTCAGATCCAAAATTCGGGTCAAGCTGGAAATCGAATTGTCTAGGAATTTTCTTTTGATAAACTACAGGGAACTTTAATTTCAACGGTTGTAGTGCCCACACTTCACATTATGAAAGTTTTCATTAAAGTTCATGGAATCACGGAACTTGGTCTTCCTTTTCGTCTCCCTCAGCGTCACTTTTTTGTAGTCGAGATACTGAACTAGCAAGCTACTAGCTAGGACGAACTAAACTTCATTCCAGCTGCAGAACTTTTAACTCGAACACAATCCAACAAACGTGGGAATTTCCAACTTACGCGAACACAAACTAGACTTCAATTTTCCAGCTTGGGGCACAACTCCATTATTACAATTGCGCAAGGGGGAACCTCGCAGAAGAATAACCTGCGTCCTATATCCTAAGCTGGGAGACTGCATCATCATAAAGATTTTTATTATGTAAATTGGGTGATAAGAATTTAATATTTAATACAAAGAAATAATTTGGAATTTTTTCTCCTGTCAATCCCAAAAAAACTTTCGTCACCTAAAATTAGTAAACAACATTTAGATTAAAATGTCACAAAACTTTCCATCTAGCTGAAGTTCGTTGGAATTATTGTTGAACTGAGGGGGTTGAGATAAACCCTAAACCCCAACTTCACCATGTGCCTGTATCCAAAGAACGGTGATCAACAAAATCAGATTTTAGAAGCTTCCCACTCTATATATATAAATAAATTAGATGCCTAAATTTCACTCACAGGTGACCTTGTTTATTGCATTATCACTACTTTAGGAAGTAGCTGCACTGGCCCAATGCCAATGATGGAATTATTGAATTTAGGATTGGGATGTAGTAATTTAAGCAGCTTCTCGTCGAGCACAAGTTAAAAGAATTTAATTAGATTTGTAGACTCAAAAAATATCCATCAACCAAATGAGATTATATCTCAAAAAGGCTGCTCCATCCACACTGCACAGTATCACAAGCGTGCAAACTAGCAATGCCATTTATCTTGGAGAATTTAGTCACTTGTATTGTATCCTTAAATCGTAGAAAAATCGGTAGCCTTAAACCATTCCCAGCTAATCAGTACCATTAACACCGCTCAAGTTTGTGGGGGTATCATCTAGATTGATGATTTGACATTCGATTTTGCAACAGTAATAGGTCTTTGTCTAGATTAAATCCCATAAGCTGCAAAACAAAACAGTTGAAATGCAACTACTACTCCTCTATTTACATATAAGCCACCCAAGTTATACAACCACTACTAGAAACAACTTGATGTCACAAATCATAAATGTATATTCTACAGTTAATGACATTCCATGGTGTGAATTAGTTTACACAAAAAATAAACTAGATGCATTGACATTGCAGATGGTGTGAAAGATGGAACCAGCCAGCCAAATGATAATTTAGTGATATATAAGTGAGGTTGCATGATTAAGCACGCAATATTGCACCTCGTCCGTCGCCAGTGAGGTTGTTAATTAGACATCTTAGTGATTAAACCCTTCGGTGGACGCTACTCAAGGCAAAGGCAGAAAAAACCATGAGGCGCTTAAAACAAGCACAAGGGGAGCAGAAGAAACTTGAACTCCGCATGGACTGGACTTTTTTTGGTGTGGATTTGAAGCTTCGTTCGTGCAGCCCAGCTGGTCAGGATCAACAGGTTAACCTGGATCTTCAACCATCGCGGATTAAATTTCTTTACAGAAAAATTCCTTATGATTTTATCAATGAGCGAGCCATTGAAGGTGCGTATATATAAATGCCAAAGCGGTATAGTATTCACACCATTTTGGATCAGTATTCAGGAGCTGCTTCTAACACTTCTAGCCTCAATATAAGCATTTACCTTATTTGAGGTCATTTTAGCACATATATCATTGACTTGTAATGAATGGGATTCAATCGCTGTTGGCCCAGATTATAACTTAATTAACAGTAGAAAAATAGAACCTGGGTAGTTTTGGATCATGCTTCATCAAGGATATCAAAATGACCTGACAATAGTTTGAGTGCCATGGTTGATTTCTCAAGGTTCTTAAGTATTGTATTTGTCTCCCTCTCTACTTTCTTCCCAGCACCAAGTTCTATTGTTTAAAGGCATGGATTACACATTCACTTCCAGGGTCTACAAAACCGTAATGCTACAAGTAGCTTGGACATTATAAATAGAATTAGGCAAGCTTCAACAGACCTATGTAAATACCTAGGCAAATTTGGTATAATTGAAGTAAATAGTGGGGGATCATGTGGGCCTTTTGTAGTGTACGCCTTTAATTTTAATCACTTGTTCTTTTATAGTACATACCACTTTTTCATACAATTTTTTTACCCAGACTAATACCTCTATATTGTAAAGTAGTTAGATTCAGAACTAAAACAAGCATTCTTAAACCAAAATTCCAATTTGATGGACACTTGGACCAAAGCAAGTTAGAATTGGAACCCTCCTTGAGTAATGTCTATGTTTATAAAATTACCAAGTTATGCATTTAACATGAAGCTAGTGATTTAATAACCTTTAAAATATATCATTCTTAAACCTTTTAAAAGGACTATTTAGATTTCAACTATATATATCAAATTCAATTAGTGGATGGTTACATGAATAGGGTCTAATATTTTGTCCATATGCCACATGGCTTTTGAAAGGGTTAAACTTTTGATTGTCATAAACCTTGCAACAATTGAAAAAATTCAATCGCCACACAATTGGTGATGGAATGTTTTCAATCACCAAGCCTACGATGACCAAATTTTGTCATTGCCACACAAATTATTACCAAAAGCATTTTGTTGCCAATCAAGTGGCGATAAATTTTTTTTGATCATTACACATCTTTGGATATTGGTTGTCTAATTAATCGTGGATTGATCTCCACCATTGATGTGGCAAGGAAATTTGGTTTGGTGACAAATTTTGGTCTTACTTGGTAACGAAATGTAAACCTAAGTGCATGTCAATACTCACTTTCTCCTTTGAGGTGTGTGGGCCAACTTGTGTTGTTTAACACCAACCATTGTTATATACCTTGGGAGCGAGGGGTGAAACCTTTATGGGTGTTTGAATTTTAGATTGTCATATTGCATTTGCAATTGGTGTTGAATTTCAAATGTAGCCTTAAACATGGAGTTTAATCTTATTATTAAATACTTTAATTATATTAATCAAGCCTATTATTCTCAAGTGTATAGTGTATTATTGATGGAGGGAAGGCAGAAGGTGTGGAATCCACATTTTATGGCAATGTTGTTTCATATTGCAAGGATAGATTGTTCTTCCATTTGGGTTATCGATATGATGGCAATGGGCAAGCTAAAGTTGCAATGTGTTCAAAGGCCTATCCATGGATGAAGGCCTTATTTGCGCAATGTGGTGGACTTGTCCCTCCATGATTAAAACGACATGGAAGTACCAACCCATATCTTGGATCAACAAAAAGTGGACGTGGCCATTGAAACATCGAATCCTTCAATTGGAAAGAGAATCTACTTCTATGTTTCAAATGGAAGGGGCTTGAATTTTCAACCCCCCCTACAAACAACACAGAGGATTTAATAAATCCACAAATAACAACATTTGAACCTTTCAATTGGTTTTATTGCTTCAAGGATTGAATTCAGCCAAAAAATAGGATTTGGACAAGAAGTGGGCAACTTTTCTTTTATGAGGTGAACATCCCTTTCAATGTTGTTTGACACCCAAAAGTGAACAAGGGGTGAAAAACCAAAGAACAAGGAAGAAAAACCCAAATGGTGGGGATGGAAGGAGAAAACAAAAAGAGGGTTTTTCACTAGGTGGCAATTGAATTCACTTGCCTTCGTTGAATTCGTTCAGCTCCATTGGATGGCAATTGAAATGGATTCAGTTGCCACCGTTGGATGGTGAACAAAATGGATTCTGTCACCATTATTAAATGGCAACTAAAACCATTTTGGTCTTCATCAGATTTGGTCCCCATAATTTGTTAATGGCCGAAAAAGGGGAATATGTCAAACTATCCTTATGATTGTTTTAGTCACCCACAAGGATGGGTGACTTCAAAAAATATGGGCACCTTTGACTTGTTTATAAAAAAAACACACCCTTGAATTTGTGGTGCCACATCATGTCTATTGAAATTGATACAATCTGTCTATTGCATCTTCTAGTAAAATATAGGGGTGCAAACACAATAAATATAGCACAAGGGGTGTGGATAATGCTTAAGGTTGTAATCATGAATCTTTTTTACATCACAAAAAGAGCACAATATAATTTGGATTGTCATTTTGTTTTTGGAGTAGGCTCCATTATACTATTTACAAAGTTTTAATGATCAAAATTTGATACAAATGGATGATTTTTGGAAAGTTCTTTTGCATGTTGCAATCACCCAAAATCTATTTTTGGACAATCATTCTTTTGAAACCATCATTTTTTCACATCAAATGTGCACCATTCTTTTCAAAATTGGAGTGAATCTTAATATTGATGATCAAAAGAGTACCATGAATTCAAATTTTTGAAATTCATGTTTACAACACATTTTGGCACTTTTGGTTCAAACATGTTTTTGCTATTAAAAGTCATGAATTTTGAAGATGTGTCTTTCATAAAATTTATTCCTTTTTATGTGGCAAAGAGCATGGTGCATAACATACATGATATAAGATCAAGATGTAATAAATTTATATTTAACACATTGTTGTAAATTAGGTATGGAAAATGAAATAATTTAAACCAACACATGAATGCCACATGATAAACACAATATTTGGAATGGGATTTTATCTTGGCACCCTTGGTTCCTTTTATTATGTTTGAACCCATAGGGTTAATGTGCAAGTGTTTGATAAAATTATAAATTTTAGTTGGAAGCTTAGTTGCAAAACATTGGTTTTTTTCATAATGATAAAAGATTAAAATCAGCCCAATTTAAGGCCACATTTTAAGCTTATTTGTATTATAATTATGAAGTTTAATAAGAAATGGGTCAAAGCAAGATAAAATATACAAACATATTACCTTAACAATTTACTTGTTAAATTGATATAATATAATAATGAAACCTAACGTAGAATTGTTACACATTCAATGTTTTTACTTGAATTATAAAAACAAGCAACATCTTCATTATTGTGCATTAATTTTCAAATTTTGCATTGTAAAAATAGGTTGAAAGTAGGGTTTTCTACATGTAAGTAATTTTTAAGGTCTACTTTTGTAGTGTAACATTGTTTCACTTGTATGTGTCAAGTATGGAAAAAGTACAATTTTTTAAATTCCTTATTTGAAATACAATGATATTAATATCTCAACTTAGTACATATCTATTAAATTAAATTTTCTATTGAAAAAATACCTTTGAATATGATAAATTGACAAGTCAATTTCAATAGTATTTGTTTTCTACTTTTGTTATAATTATTTTTTTCAAACTTTGTAGTCAAAGTATATTAAACTCAATGAAAATAAAAATGATTTCACATTGAAGCTTGAGTAAATTTTAAATATACTTTCATGTACTTATCTGAAAAATGGTCTCATTTTAAAACTTACCTATAATTTGTCAACCTTTTTTATATATTTGACCATGCTTTCACCCAAAAAGATATATAAAAATTTGTGCATCATTTTAAAATGAACTTGGGATCATTCATGATTGAGGTTCCAAAAGGGAACTGAGTGAAAGCATGAAAAAAGGAACCACAAAGTGTGTGGATAGTCCTTACAAATTGTTTTTTGAATTTTTGAAAAAACACTACAGGAACACTATATATCAAAAAATTCATTTAGTTTTTAAATAAGTTATTATACAAGTTCAAAATTGCAATTACAAAATTTTCATAAAAATTCACCATGTTTCAAAAGTCATTTTTATATGTTCAAAACACTCAAGAAAAGCATGCAAATAAATGTCTTTTTTGTTTCAAATTTTTTTCTTCATTATCAAATGTTCACCAAATCATTTCAATTTTTGTGAACTTTAATATATTCCACAAGAAGGGATCCATGCATTCAAAACATTCAAAAAATAAAAATACATATACCTTTTAAAATTTGATATTCAAACATCCTTAAACATTATTATAGTTTTGAATTTGTAATCATGGTTCAAAGTAAAGTTATAAATTTGATTATAATGTCAAGCTTAATGCAAAAACAATTGAGTTTTTATCATGTTATATGTCATATTTAGGCTCAAATTTGATATTCAATTTGAAAAATTGTGTGAAAATGTATTGTAAGCCAATAGAAAATCGTCATGTGGAAGATGCAGTCTTTGGAAAACACTTCAACCTTGGCGCAATTGGCTCTTTTTTTCATGCTTTCACCCAACCCCTAATTTTTAAAAGATTCTAAAATCCAACTTTGGATTTGTTTTCTATTTAAATTGTTATAATTATATTGGATTTTTTATGTCAATAAATAAAAGATGATGTCTTATTAACTTAGAAGAAATATTTGAAAATAATTTGAATAATATGTTAATGTCTTTTTGAATCCTTTAAATTAATTATATTCATTTTAAAACTAAGTAATTGGAACCACATTCAACTCATTATCCTTTTTTTAGAAAAACAAGGAGTTTATGTTGGAAAATGATATGGTTTGCAACTATTGAACAAAATCTATGTTCCAATTAAATTTTTGAGTTCCAAAAATTAATTTTATAATTTATTTTTGCATGAGTCCAAATGATGATCCCAAGCTATGTAAAATGTAGTAATGATTCAATTTGCATTAATATGTTCAAAATTCCCAAGAAAAATTGGATTCATTTCAAAAATGTTTATTTGACTTACTCAATTTAGCACTTGCAACCTTATAAGTAGTTACAAGTCCTAAATTAATCCTTTTTCACCCTAAAATGTTGATACAGTGATGCATACTTTTATATGTGATCCTTGAGTGTATATCATATCACAATATGTAAGTAACATAAGAAATATTGAATCTTAAGTCAACTTGGAAATTTACAAATGTGTTATTAAGTAGTGGTTACATTTGCAATGGCTCATTTTACTACAAACTTGCACAACTACATTTTTATTTTTAAATAATAATTTTTAAAATGTATAACATCATGTAATTGATTTCAAAAAATTGTTAGAGAAAAGCATGTTTCCTTTTATGCAAGTATATGTTTACTAAATGAATTTGATTTTCAAAAAGAATCATATCAAAAATTTGAAAGCTTGAAATTTTGAACCAAACAATTGCAAGGGAAAGGACTTCCTTTTTTTACCATGTTATTTATATTCATTAGGTTCAAAATTTTGAGCTTTAAGCACTAATCATTGTGTGTAAGAAATAATCATGTAAAAAAACATGTAAAATGGTTATCCATATTAGTTCAATTTTGTGTTCACTACATTTATGATTGTGAACCAAAATAATGATGCACAATTATGTACACATGTGTAAATCATCACTATAAGTAGGGCTATCATAATTAACATGACTTGCCCAGTTTCTTCACCAATCCTATGGCAACCAAATCCATTTTTGGTCACCAATTTTGTGACAACTAGAATATTTTGGTTGGTTAATCTTATGGCAATGAAAAGTGAACAAATTCGTTTTCAGTTGCCATACATCAAGCAACTGAAACATGTTAATGGCCATTACCCTTTAATAGCCACTAACAACAAAAACCCTTTCACTCTAGATTTTAGTTGTCTGATCAATGGTGGATTGATCTCCACAATTGATTTGGTGACAAAATGTGCTTGTGTTTAATAATATAAACCAAAATTTACAAATTAAACTCATTTTTTTCTTTGAGGTGTGTGGGCCTTGTGTTGTTTAATATGCAACCATTGCCATATACCTTGGGAAGGAGGGGTGAGATTTTTATGGGTGTTTATTGTTTTAGATCATCATATTGCATTTGCCATTAGTGTTTAATTTCAATTATAGCCTTAAAGGTGGAGTCCAATCCTATTGTTACATACCTTGATTTTATTAATGAAGCCTATTATTTATGTGTTTTTTCAATGAAGGAAGGCAGAACACTTGGATCCACGGTATTTGATGTCACAAGACAAGCTAGATAAGGTGGAATGCAAGTTTGTAGCATTGTCATTTCATATTGCAAAGATAGAATCACAAGAATATTTTTATTTATTTTTCCACTACCCAAATTCACTAGGTTTTTAGTGAAATAAGACAAAATTGACTAATATGCAACTTGTACGGTTTTTGTAAAAAAAGGCTACTTGATTAAGAAATTTGTAGTGAAATGTTTTTAAATCATTTTAGATAAGCACATGTTGCACTATATCATTTTTAATTTTAAAAATTATAACATGGATATATGAATCCCCAAGTTATTATGATGTGAAATAATGCACCATACCATCATAAAAAAGAAAATGAATTTCTTTTCTAGATAATGGAATCACAAATTGCATTTTTGTCACAACATGGTGTGACAAAATTTATGGTAATCATCGATAAGAAGATTGCTACACTTGGTTATAGATAAATAATGTAGTTGGAAACTTTTTTAAATCCTTCAATATTATGGTTACTTACTATATTTTATTGTAAAAATTTGGCATCATATATTTGTAATTTCACAAAAATTGTATTTCATAATGTTGTTGCACCCTTAAATTCGTAGAAATTGGCCACAAGAATAAACATTAATTAAATAGTCAATATAACCATTTAATTATCAAGACCATATTTGTTTAACAAGATGAATCATATAATAACAAATAATTATTAATTACATAACTTTGAAAAAAGATTGCAACATTTTTTTTTAATGATGTAAAAATATATTTTACAATTCTTTTCCTTTTTAAGAGTTAAAAAATAATAATTTGGTGAAATTATGGGTTTAAATAATTGGATTGCCCTC